>Ga0307507_10012652_pt1 | contig 10393 bp, 1 predicted proteins | sample 7_EM_MG_FD_207223 | JGI IMG/M metagenome (GOLD analysis project Ga0307507, IMG submission 207223) | Populus trichocarpa ectomycorrhiza microbial communities from riparian zone in the Pacific Northwest, United States - 7_EM | ecosystem: Host-associated > Plants > Roots > Unclassified | place... | reverse complement strand
CTTGCACGCCTCTGCAAGCCGTTGTGGAGGCCCTAATAGAGTTGCAAGCTCTGCGTCTGCCTGGAGCCGTGGAGCTTTGCGAAACCTCGGGGGGAGACGTGCACGGAGCTCTGCACGGAGCTCTGCAAAAGCTCTGCACGAACCTCCGTACGAAGCTCTGCAAAGGCTCTGCTCGGAGCTCTACTTAAAGCTCCGCTCAAAGCTCTGCTCAAAGCTCTGCTTAAAGTCTTAACGTAGGTAATACGGTTATAACTATCGGTATAGTTATAACGGTTCCTAACAAATTTCGTCTATGCGCAGTTTTAATGTTCTAAAATATTCCAATGGGCATCTGGCAGAATTTTGAAGTTCCAAACCATATATTAATTAGGCAGGCAGTAAGCCTAATTAGGAAGGCGGTGCCCCACCGTCATAACTATGCCGACCGTCATAACCCTATCACCTACGTTATAGATAAGGATAAAAAGGTACTATAATACTAAGAGATCTAAGGGACTAGATCTTAAGAAGGGAGATAAAGTATAGCTACTATATAAAAAATTTAAGAGTTAATGACTAAGTAAGAAGTTAGACTATATTAAACTAGGACTATTTACAATTATAGTAAAGGTTTTAGAAGTTATATATAGACTTAACTTATTAGAGAAAATGAAGATCTACCCTATATAGTATATTATAATACTAGAACTAGTATATAGGAATATTAAACCACTAGTCTATAAAGTAGATATATATATAGAGGTTAAAAAGAGGATAAATAAAATATTTTTAAAAATATTAGTTATAAGGATATTGATAATAAAACATAATATAAAGTTAAGTAGATAGGCTATAATAAGACTACCTAGAAGCTACTAAATAACTTAAAAAACGCTATAAGAAAGGTATAGGAGTATTAAAGGAAAATAGGTTAAGCAGTATTAATAAAGAAGGATTATTAAAGAATAAGTTACCTAAGGGGGACCTAAGAAGAGCAGCTACTAAGGTACTTAGAGTTATTTCACTCTCTATTAGAGGAGAATCCGTTCTTTTATCACTAAGTTCCTAAAGGCCTTATTCTACAAGTTTTTACTTCTTAGAATATACCTTTTTATAACCCTTCTTAAGATGGATTAACTAAGTAGATATAGCAAGACAAAAGTTAAAAGTATATTATTAAGTAGCGGCAGCCTTTTGCTTAGCGTTATAAGAATAATAAAGTTTAGCTAGCGCTACTAAAAGCTTATTATTAAGCTTTATAGTAGTAGATTAAACCTAGAACCCTAGCAGCCATTAATAAGGGTACTTAAAGACTATTAAGAGTAATAGAACGCGCACACTTAGTGTTAAAGACTAAGCGAATATTATAGGATAAATAAATATTTGCTTTAGTGCACTCTAAATAAAAAGAGCGTTACTAAAATAAAGGACTTACTAACGCAATATAGACTAACCCCTCTTTTATATAATAAAAATATAGAGATAGTATTATCTTACTAGGAGATAATATAGCAGTAATAATATAAGACTAATAAGCTATAGAAGAAGAAGAAGAATCTTTAGGTATAATAAGTAAAGATATTAACTAAATTAATTAAATGGATATTATACCTCTAGTAAATAACTTAAAGATATTAGAAAATTTTAAGGATAAAGATAAAAAGGAGGGAGATAGTATTATAGATGCTTTAAGTATAATATTATAACTACTTAGAGAAGAGTTAAAAGAAGCTAGTTAGTTAATAAGGACATAGTCTAGAATAAAACTAGTAGAACTATATAACAAGGAATAGTAACTAAGGTTATATAATATAATCTATATAATCTATAAAATCCATAATAGAGTATATAAAGCAGATAGAGTAGATAGAGCAATAACTTTCTTAGAAGTATAAATATATATTTAAAGGACCACAGTCCCTACCTAAATAGTTTCTTTCCTTATAGTAAATCTTAAAATATAGTTAGAGTTAATCTATTAGGTAATTACTCCACTAGTTATTATCTGTTTATTATATTATTAACTTCCTATTTACTTATATACTTAGCCTATTAGTAAGTCTACCATAGCATTTTCTGTAAGGCTTCGTTATATAAAGATAGAAGGATATCTTAATTAACTTTATTATTAAGCTCCCCATAAATAAAGGCTATATAAATATTATAATAGTTATAGACTAACTATCTAAGATAAATTACTTAATTGCCTGTCTTAATATATTAACTATAATAAAGCCTTATAAGAAATACTATGGGAGGGTACAACTACTCTTAGACAGGAATTTACAGTATAGTCTATTAGTTAGTCAATCGGTTAGTTATAATTAGCTAGTAAAAAAGCGATTAGTAAGAAGAGAAGAAAAGAGTATATTAAAGAAAAAGTGTATATCTATTAGTCCTATCCAAGTTATTAAAGACTCTAGGGCTCTAGACTAATCTATATAAAATATATAGAAGGCCTAGGCTCTCCCAAAGCTACGCCTAATCTAAATATTAAATCTAGGGGGCCAAATTACACTATTATATACCTCCCCTACCTAAGTCGTTGTCCCCTAACAACTTCTAAAACCTTATATTCCTACCTATCTTTAAAATAAAGGTATAGCAGGTAACTGTATATGCTCTTTACCCTTACTATAAACCCAATATAGTAAATAAGGAGACTCCATTCTAGCTAAATAAAACCACTCTTATCTACCTAGCTAGGCAGTATAAAAGGCATTAGACTGACGGCTCTTAAATAATATAGCTCTTTTATATCCTTCCATTTACTTAGTTCTATCCCATAACTCCTTAGGCAACTCTATATAACTCAATCCTTCTACAACAATAGGAGGTATAATACTTAGATCTACCGTAATAGTCAAAGGATTAATTCCATAGTTAACGCAGTAGAAGTATAAGCGGCTATTAAAACGCTTTATCTCAGTTATATATATAAGCTAGAATGCATCCTTATAGTTTTTAACAGCCCTAAAATAGTAGGAATATATCCACTTCCTAACTTTATTCCTATTGCCAGTAAGAAAAAGGTTATAATCTTAAATTACCACTAAAAAATCCTATTGTCGTCTACTAAGAAGGGCGTTAGATAAGGTACTAGCAGTAGTAAGCTCAACTATAGCAGGGAAGCGGTATAGAATTACATTATAAAGATTAGTATATCTAGATAGCGTGCAAGGCGGTACTTTTAAATCTTAGTAAGCATCTGCCAGCTCTACCCAGGTTCTTCCTTCTATAACCTTAAGGTTATTATAATCATCTTAAATACTAATAAACTATAGTAGTATTATTTACCAGGTCCCAGTTAAAGGTCCTTTTACTCTATAAGGAAGGTAAGGTATAGTTATACACACATCTCCTTTCTTATATGGTTAAGCTACCTAGTTAGTTATATACTTTTCTATATTCTTAGTGGTCCAGTCTTAATTAGAGATCTTATATACAAATCTATTACCCTTAGCTAATCCTTATACTTTAAGATCTGCCCACTATAATTCTAAATAATAATGCATACTAGGCAGGATAATTATATACTAATGGTTATCCTCAGTTTTATTATCTAGAGAAACGCTCCCTTAAATTATATTAGCGCTATATCCACTCTCTAAATGAAAGGGAATATTAATGTTAATATAGCAGAAAGCTGTAGAATCTCCCTTAACCGCGAATTTCGCATAATAAGGGTAAGAGATAAGTCGCCACTAGCTATTAGGCCTAAGAGCATAATAGAGACAGTAGTACTAAGGATCTTATCTTATTAGCTACTGGCAGAGACTATAAACCATTATTCTTAACTAGCTGTAATTTAGCCTTCCATTAATTAGACACTAGTAATAACGGTATATATATATTTCTTTATTAATTATTACTAAAATACTAGAATTTTACCACCATCTAAATATATTTAAAACTATAGATCCGTCTCACTACTATATATCTTAGTTATCTAGTAATAGCATCCAATTAAACAAAGCCCCTCTATTATAGGAAAACCTTAATACTAAATTATAAATAAACTTATATAGTTTTAAGGAGTTAGACAGAACTAGAGGTCTATAAGCTTTTCTAAACCAAAAATATATAGTAGGATCTGTTTTTATAGTGCTAAGGTAATTATAAGCGTGGTATATTAAACGGAGTCTATAGCATAGTGTGGTATAGTTCAGACCCTTTATTACCAAACCTATATATCCTCCTATAGCTTATATATGCATCTAGCAGACCTTATATATTTCTAGGTTAGAACTAGCCGCTCTATACTAACTACACAAGAGCTTTATAACCTTAATTAGTTTAATTTTAATAGTTTAATTTAGCAATGCTTTAAAATAAGCTAGCATGTTATCTTTATAGTTATACCCTCGTTTTAAATGGAATATTACTATAGTATCTACGGTCTCCTTAATATACTCCTTATTATCTTTAGGCTTAATAACGTTTTTATTAAATATTAATTCTACTCCTAGCCCTCCTACTTCTAGGTAAGCAACTATTAGCCCTCTTCTTAGATTCCTTCTTAAAGAGGATATTAGCAGCTATAGGGGCGAGCTAATAGGCATTCTAGCTATAAGAATACTTTTATTTATAGAAAATAAAGGTAAGTTAACTAATATAGGTAATCCTTATTAAAACAGGCTTATTATAACACTAACGCCTCCTCCTTAAATAGGTGTTAACGGCTAAAAGGCTACTAGATTTATTATATTAGAAGCATATTAAGAATATATTTATAGTATAAGAGCTAAGCTCTCTCCTACTTACCTAATTCTAATATTAGTAACCTTTAGTCCTACAGTAGTTAGTCTTTTACTTCTTAGCGGCAGGTTCTTATTTAAAATAAGGAAGCTAGTTAAGTATCTTCCTAAACTATACCTACCCACCACCTTATCTAATATTGCCTGTTCTAATACCTTAGGCGCAAGCGCAAAATCGGTTAGCTATAGTTAAATAGTATTCTTAATACCGTGTTCTAGATAATTAAGCCTCTTAACTAGGGCCTTAATAACTTACACTATTACTTTATAAAATAGATAAATAGTAAGCTTTTAGATGGTAAAAAGGAAGTAGTAGGAGACTATATATTTAAGTGATCTATTAAGAATACCTTATCCCTAGGTTCTTTAGATGGTTTCTTTAGCCTTATTATACTAATTTCTTTAATCCTTTACCATTTTACTAATGTTAGAAATATCCTTAAAGATTAATAAGAACGCGTCCCTTTCTAAAAATGCTTATAGCCTATTATCCTAGTTAACAAAATTAACCACCACACTAGCAGCATCTATATAGTTCTCTCTTAACAGTAGAATCTTATTACAGATTTAGGTAAGTATACCCTAATACTAATTAACTATAAAACCTCTAACTTCTATAAGGACGTCACTAATTTATTACTTAGCTCTTTTATATAGTACCAGCGGTCTACTTAATAAAAATATAATAAGTATACTATTATTAATTCTACTTAGTTTATTCGTTAGTTAATTATAGCTATCTTTAAGGCCTATTAAGGGTAAAAAGGTAAAGTTCTTAATAGGGTTTCCTAATCTAAATAATTTACTAAATCTAGTAGCAGTATAGGGTTCTGCTAGCTCTAATTACTAAACGGACTAATTATAATTTTCCATCCTTAGGATAGAAAATCGCTATTAGCTTAGTAAAGGCGGTAAGTAGAATTAATATCTTTATAGTAAATAAACTTAGATAGTTATACGCAAATATCCTTCTACTCTTACCTTACTATTAATACGTAATAAATTCCTATAACTAAAAAAAGTAAATTAGAAAGTATAATAGAAAGAGCTTTAGGAAATATAGCGAATAAATGGTTTATATAGTTATTATCTACGTCCCCTCCCTTACCTTAGAACTTAACTATCTCCTAGTTAAACGTTTTATACTTAGTTTTATTAAACAATCCTTCTAAAATACGCATTTCTTAAACTACGCGGCGTTGCGATACTAGTAGATTTTATATAATATTTTCCTTAGGCTCTAGCTCTGCTATTATTTCTTATAGCATAGTTCCGCCTAACTAGTTAGGCCAGTCCTCCTAGCGGGCTTTAGATACCTATTATTAATAGAACTTCTTTAATATATTCCCTAGAGTTTGGTCACAGAATAGCATGCCATTAAAATCTTTAATTAAGTACTATCCCTTATATAGGTAACTCTTATATATATAGAACGGCCCTAGCCATTTTAGATCCAACTTATAACTACTAAAATAATCTTGTTTAAGCTGCGTATTATAAAGCATAACTATATCTCCAACCTTAAATCCGTCCTAGTAAATATAATAGGTGTTATTAAAATACTCTTTATTTGCTGTTTAGCTATCTTATATATATAATAGCCTTTTATATATCTATATCTCTTTAGTTAAACTACTTTATACAAAGCGCTAGTAGCTCTATAGTAGTCCAGACCATTTCCTAAGGTAGTATCTACTAGGTAGGTATATAGAGTTTAACAGAAAGAACATGCTTATATCCGTATATAACTCTTACTAGTATTATTCCCGTAGACCGCTTAATAGTTATCTTATTTGCCTATAAGACGGTATAAAGATTATCTAGCTATAAGCCGTCTATCTTTACCAAAGCGTCTATTATAGGTTTATAGCCCCACTCTATTAAGCCTTACCCCTATAGGTAATATACAGAAGCTATAACCCTTTTTATATTATAGAGCTCTGTAAGTGCAGCGGTAATATTAGTATTCTCTCCTCCACTATCTATAGAGAGCTGTTTAAATACTTCCTATTAGCAGATAATATCTTTATAGAGAAACTTTACTATGCTTTTTATATCTTTCTTTTAAAGAGCCTAAGCTTCTACCCACCTAGATATATATTCTTAAGTAATAGCCAAGTACTAAAACCTAAGACGGCTTAGCGGCATAAATATAATATCTATAGTTACTTGTTGCTATAAGGTAGACTCCTATATAGGGTATATTACTTCTTCTTTTTATTCTAGCTATTATTCCTAGTATTATAGGCACGATTTAATATACTATAATATTTAATCCTATAGTCCTAGCCATAAATATCAATTTAAAACCCTCTAGTATATTCCCTCCTATCTATAATATCCACTTTAATTATAAAGGCTCTTAATAATCTCTTGCTAAGTAGTCTTATTATTAACTACCCTCCACATTAGCACGTTCTTAAACTATTGACGGAAGAGCTATTAATTACGCACTAGGAACTTTAGCGCATACTATTTAAACTTTTTAGATTCCTTAGTATTTATTTCTTCTAGACATTATAAGGTTACTAGCCATTTTATAATCTTCTAAGATTCCTTTAAATATAAGTCTTCTAATAGTAAACCCGTGTCTATTTTAAAAGGGCTAGCTGTATATTCTAAGGCACTTAGCTTACAGTTAATAAATCCTTCAATATCCTTAGTTAACTTATTAGGTTGTTTACCATTAGGCAGCCATTATAAAAGTCTATTAGCTAGGCTATTTTTCTTCCCTAGTACGTGCCTAATATTAAAGTCCCATAGCTAGATCTATACTAGCTATCTTATTATTAAGGCTCCGGGTAAATTAGTAGCAGTATAATTTAGTTATGTAACTAAGGTGTTTATATCCGTCTTAACTATAAAGTAAACACTATATAGGTACACACAACACTTTTTTAGCATATATAGTAACGCTTAATATTTAAGCTTTCCTAAGTTATATTTCTGCTCTACTTAAAACTAAATACTACTTTTATATTAACATGGGTAACAACGACCTTACACGTCTAGTTATATAAGGCTACACCCCTATCCATTTTTGGATCTATTAACGGTAAGAATAATTAGCCCTACTCCCTTACTATAATCTAGTTAAACCAATATAGGCGTAGTAGTAATTACACGCTTTAGAGTCTTTATAGCAGCAATCTGCTCTATGCCCTATATAAACGGAATATTTACTTATAGCAGTTGGAAGATTGGCTCTACCTTAATTATAAAGTCTTCCACCTATATTTAGTAATATATAACGACTCCTAGAAATACTTAGGCGGATATAATATCTTTGCAGTCTCTCTAATAAATAATCTTTATAACTTTTAACTCTTCCAAATATTATCCCTTTCTATTATAGCTGTAGCCAACCACTATAATCTTATCTTTGTAGAAGTGAGACTTTGCGCCTAAAACTATATACTTAGCTTATTCTAAATCTGCAAGCACTCCATCTAGCTATATAATATATTCTAGAATATACCTATACATACCTAAAAGACTCTCTTCTCCATTATATACTATCTATAGGCCTTTTACTATAATATTATCCAGAAACGGTAAGGTATAGTATAGGATATATTACTCTAGAATCTTAGTAATCGTCCTTATAAACTAGGCTACTAAATTTATACCTTCTATAGGTACTATTATTTATTATAGAAGTCCTAGAGGTATTATAAAAGCTATTAGATTCCTGCTTTCTATATTAAGCTCTAATTAGTTATAGCTAAAGAAAAAGTCTACCAGAGATATAACCTTATACCCTAAAAACTTCTTAAAAAACTTATTAGCATACAGCGGCAGATTTATGTCCCTAATAGTTATACAGTTAATATTTATCGCTATATTAATTAGTTGGTACTTTTTATACTCCTTCTTACTTATAAAAAACTATAGATTCCTATATAAGCTTTTGTAATATTTCAGAGTCCCTTAAACTAGTCATCCTTATAATATCTTTATTACTTCTCCTTATAGGGCCCTTAGTATAGGAAAGTTTAGAACTTACTATGCTTTATACAGCATAGTCTTAATCGTTAGTAGTAGAGTTATGTCTCTACTAACATAACCTATCTTAAAGAACTTCTATACTAGAGCCTCTTCTTAATTAAATAATATAGCCTTAAGGATCTCTTATTCTCTTAGCTAAATATCTCCCACAATTATATGCTCTAACTATTCTACCTTTAGTTATATACTATAGGCCAGCTTAGTATATTGCGGTTTAAGAAAATAATTATATGGACTAAGAGGTAACCCTTAGATAGACGCCTTCTGTTAACGCAAGGCCAACTTTTGCTATTCTAGTATACCTCCTATAACTATTCTATCTAGTACCAACAAATTAACTAGGTAGACTTTGTCTGCTTTTTATTTATATATAGTTACTACATTTATAGCGTTTTATTAGGCCTTACTCCAGTAGCTTTCTGTTTATATTATAAATAGATCTATTATCTTTAACATTTAATATATAAAGAACCCAGCATTTACCTTAAATACTAGCTTCTAATTTTTTCTTAGGTATTTCTTTAGGACTTCCCTTAATATTTTATTGTTAAGCTCTCTCCATCTAATATTATATTTTTCTTTTTACTAATAGCTCTACCTAGTAAATATCTAAAATAGTAAGCGTCCGTGTTAGAGCCGCACCTTATTTCCCTCTTCTTTAATTTTAGCGTTCTCCTTATCTTAATGCGCTAGGTTATAAGTAACCCTAAATATAATCCTAGCGGTTATACCAGTTATATATTTCCCAAACTACTATCTATATTAATACCTTTATCTAGTTTAAAGAATATCGTATTCTTATAGGACGTTAAGAACCTTGTTTTAACTCTACTATCTTCTAGCTAAATAATATAAGATACCTAACCTATTGCGGTTTGTTTTATTACCAGTCTAGCCCTTACCAACTATAGCTTACTAAGTATTACCTTATATAATATCTCCCTAACAGTAATAAACGTTATAGATATTAAGACATTACCTATTACCACTAGGACTGCATACACTAATCTAATAAACTTAAACTAAGTTCTATTAGCAGATATTAGATATACACCTTATAGTTATAGGGGCAGACTTAATATTAATAAACCATATTATAAAGCCATACTTTCTTTAATAAGGTTAAGCTCCGCTCCAGAGTTAATTAAGTATTTAGCCCTTCTGTCTCCTATCTGCGCTTCTACCTTTAAGCATCATCTTTAAAACTAGATAAATCCTACTTCTCTTTTAATCTAATCTACCTTAGTAGTTATTAAGCCGGCTTAATCAATATAGAATATTAGGTATGCTAACAACACTGTCGGAATATAAGGACAGCAGTTACGTGGTTACGTGTCGTCGTCGTGTCTTTAATTAGTCATCCTTATGGTGACTAATCAGCCCCCTACTTAGGCACTGCGATCCTTATGATCCTTTGCTATTAAAAAGAAGAACAACCATCATACTATCTACGAACCGTAGCTACGTGATATCACCTTATGTAACCAACACTGATCAGTGGTTAACTTCACTGTTATACTATAGAACAGCTAGGTATTACTAAGAAGAGACGAGCCACTGTACCAGTGCTACTCGTGCTAGAGGAAGCTGTCTTTTAAGGTCAGAACTGGTCCTAAACCTTAAATAGAACTCTTCCACGAATCTAAGGA
>Ga0307507_10012651_pt1 | contig 10393 bp, 7 predicted proteins | sample 7_EM_MG_FD_207223 | JGI IMG/M metagenome (GOLD analysis project Ga0307507, IMG submission 207223) | Populus trichocarpa ectomycorrhiza microbial communities from riparian zone in the Pacific Northwest, United States - 7_EM | ecosystem: Host-associated > Plants > Roots > Unclassified | place... | reverse complement strand
TCACCAGGGTCCCGGCGCGGAGAGCCGTCCCCGCCGACCCCGTCGAGGCGCTCGGCCTCACCAGCCGGGAACGCGACGTCCTGCGCCTGGTCTCCGCCGGCCGCACCAACCGGCAGATCGCCGAGGAACTCTTCATCTCCCCGAAGACCGCGAGCGTCCACGTCTCGAACATCCTCGGCAAGCTCGGCGTATCGGGCCGGGGAGAGGCCGCGGCCCTCGCCCACCGGCTGGAGCTGTTCCCGCCCGATCCGCTCACCGTGCGCTCGGCGAGATGAGTCGTACGCTGTAGGGGGCCGGCACAGGGGAGGCGCCGTGTTCAACATGTTCGAGGAGTTGTTCTCACCGGGCCGCAAGCACACCCAGGACGAGGCCAACCGCCTGGAGATGACCAGGGTCGACGTCGCCGACGGAGACCCCGGACGCGGTCCGATAGACCTGGAGTCGGGCAAGGTTGTCGTACGCCTGCCCGACCCTTCCGCCGACGTGTCCGCTACGTCACCTGAAGCTCCAGAATCCGATCGTCCCCCGACTTAGGCGTGCCCCGGCCGTCCGTGTTGCTGGTGACGAGCCACAGCTTGTCGCCGCCGGCCGACACCACTGTGCGCAGCCGGCCGTACTCGCCGGTGAGGAAGGCCTGCGGGGCGGCCGACGCCCTGGTGCCGTCCAGCGGGATGCGCCACAGGCGCTGCCCCTTCAGCCCCGCCATCCATATGGAGCCCTCGGCATAGGCGATGCCGCTGGGGGAGGCGTCGTCCGTGTGCCACTCGGTGATCGGGTTGTGGTACTTCGGGTTGCTGGTCCTGCCCTCGGCGACCGGCCAGCCGTAGTTGTCGCCCGGCTTGATCGCGTTCAGCTCGTCCCAGGTGTCCTGGCCGAACTCCGAGGCGAACAGCCGCTGCTTGGAGTCCCAGGCGAGGCCCTGCACATTGCGGTGGCCGTAGGTGTACACCGGCGAGTTCGGGAACGGGTTGCCAGGGGCCGGGTCGCCCTCCGGGGTCAGCCGCAGGATCTTGCCGCCCAGGGACTTCTTGTCCTGCGCCAGGCCCCGCTGTCCGCTCTCGCCCGTGCCCGCGTACAGCATCCCGTCCGGGCCGAAGGCGATCCGGCCGCCGTTGTGGATGTAGCCCTTCGGGATGCCCTTGAAGATCGTGTCGGGCGCGCCCAGCTGCTCACCGGCCGGCTTCTTCTCGTCGTACAGGACGCGGACGATGCGGTTGTCCGAGGCCGAGGTGAAGTACGCGTAGATCATGTGGTCCGAGGCGTAGTCCGGGGAGAGCGCGATGCCGAGGAGGCCGCCCTCGCCGGCCGGGGACACCCCGGACACCTTGCCCAGCTCGGTCTTCTGACCGGTTTTCTCGTTGATCCGTGTGATCGTGCCGTCGTCGCGGGACGAGACCAGCAGGTTCCCGTCGGGCAAGGGCGCGAGGCCCCACGGTGTCTTCAGTCCCTCGGTGACCGTGCGCAGTACCTTCACCGTGCCCTTGGCGGGCGGGGTCTGCTCGGCGGCCTGCGCGGAGGGCGACGACCCCGTCGCCGTACCGGCGCCGCCGGACGAAGTGCTCGTGCCGTCGCCGGGCGAGCCTCCGCCGTCGGAGGAGCAGCCGGCCGTCACCAGGAGTGCGGTCACGGCCAGTGCGGCCGACACAGCTCGACGTTGCACGATCAGGTCCTTTCGACGGGCGGATTCTCTGTGGCGGCCTCCGGTGGAGGGCTCACTCGGACGGTCCTCGCGGCTGGTTCTACTTTTCATACACCGCTCGCGCCGCGCGGGTTCCCGATCACCGCGCACCGACGCACGATCGAGCCGTCAGGCCGTGCAGCCGGGTCGGCTGTCAGCCCCACGACCCCCGTGCAGCCAGGTCGGCGATCAGTCCCACGATCCCCGCGCCGCCGGCAGTTCCGCCACCTCGGCGAGGTCCTCCGCCGTCAGACACAGTTCCGCCGCCCCCGCGTTCTCCGTCACCCAGCGCTCCTGCTTGGCGCCCGGTACCGGCACCACGTGCGGTCCCTGCGCCAGTGCCCACGCCAGGGCCACCTGTGCCGGGGTCACCTCCGGACTGTGGCGGCGGGCCACGCGCCGCAGGCCGGCCACGATCGGCTGGTTCGCGGCGGTCATCTCGGCGGTGAAGCGGGGGTGACGGGCGCGCACGTCGTCCGGTTCGAAGCCCTCGCCCGGGGTGAGGGTCCCGGTGAGGAAGCCGTTGCCCAATGGCATCGCCGCGAGGAAGCCGACCCCGCGCGCGGCGCACCACGGCAGCAGCGCGTCCAGCGCCTCCCTCGACCACACCGACAGCTCGGCCTGCACCGCTGTGACCGGGAACACCTGTTGCACGCGCTGGAGTTGGCGGATCGTTCCGTCATGGAGGCGTGCTCCGGGGCGGCGCGCGGCGCGGGCACCGACCGCGCACATCCCCAACGCCCTTACTTTTCCGGCCTGTACGAGGTCCGCCATCGCACCCCAGGTCTCCTCGACGGGGACCTCGGGGTCGGCTCGGTGCAGTTGGTAGAGGTCGATCACGTCCGTCTGCAGGCGGCGAAGTGACGCGTCGCACGCTCGTCTGACGTAGCCGGGGCGGCCGTTGGCCACGATGTGCTGTTCGCCGACCAGCAGGCCGACCTTGGTCGACACGAACGCGTCCCCGCGCCGCTCCTTCAACACCCGCCCCAACAGGAGCTCGTTGGTGAACGGGCCGTACATGTCGGCGGTGTCCAGGAGCGTCACACCCAGATCGAGCGCCCGGTGCACCGCCCTGACCGACTCGTCGCCCCTTTGCCGCGACCCGCTGTAGGCCCAGTTCATCGGCATGCAGCCGAGTCCGACGGCCCCCATGGCGAGCGCCCCCGCGCCGATCGTCCTGCGCTCCACCTGCTTGCGACCCTCCCTCTCCTGGCCCACAAACCTAACCTCTACGCGCACACGGCCCTGACATAGCCTCCTGACCATGACTGTTGACGTATGGCTGCCCATCCCGCCGGAAGAGATCGAGGGGCTCCCCGAGGGGCCCAACTACCTGTTCTGGGACGGAGGTGAGGACGGTGGTCAGGAGTTCCCCGGTGATCCTGCGGACTGCGTCCTATACGTCGTGCCGTACATGAAGCGTCATCCCGTGAAGACACGGCCGCTGGAGCGGATGCGGAACCTGCAGGTCATTCAGACGCTCACCGCCGGGATCGACGACATGACCGCGAGCCTCTCGTCCATCGTCCCGGGGGTGCGGCTGTGCAACGCGCGCGGAGTGCACGAGGCGAGCACCGCCGAACTCGCGCTCGCCCTGACGCTCGCCTCGTTGCGCGGTATCCCGGGGTTCGTGCGCGCGCAGCAACAGGAGCACTGGCAGGGGGACTTCCATCCGGCGCTCGCCGACCGGTCCGTCCTCATCGTCGGGTACGGGGCCATCGGGTCCGCCATCGAGGACCGGCTCACTCCCTTCGAGCTCGCGCGGGTGGCGCGGGTGGCGCGCTCCGCGCGTACCACCGCGCGCGGGCCGGTGCATCCGCTCACCGAACTGCCCGCCCTGCTCCCGGAAGCGGACGTCGTCATCCTGTCCACGCCGCTCGACGAGACCACCCGTCACCTGGTCGACGCCGAGTTCCTGGCCCGGATGAAGGACGGGGCGCTGCTGGTCAACGTGGCCCGCGGGCCCGTCGTGGACACCAAGGCACTGCTCGCGGAGCTGGAAAGCGGCCGGATCACCGCGGCGTTGGACGTCACCGACCCCGAACCGCTGCCCCAGGGGCATCCGTTGTGGCAGGCGCCGGGCGTGCTGATCAGTCCGCATGTCGGCGGGCCCACCTCGGCGTTCCTGCCGCGCGCGAAGCGGTTGATCGTCGGTCAGCTGGAACTGTTCGTGAACCGGCGGCCGTTGCGCAACGTGATCCTTACGACGGGCGAGACGGGGAACTAGTCGCAACAGGCGTGCAATCCGCTTCCGGTACCCTCCGCAACCTTCCGGAAGCGGGGCGTGCGCACATCTCCGCTGGTCGTCACGGAGCGTAGAGGAACTATGTCCCTGAGTGACGAGACTGGTGTATCGTCCCGGCAGGGGCTGCGCCGCGCACCGTTCGGCGCCGGGGATGGACATTTCAGACTGTGAGGGGGGCGACGGGCGATGCACGGCCTATGGACGAGCGATCCGACGCGGCGGGGCCGCCGACGGCGACCCTGGCGCACCGCCGCGCGCAGACGCGGCCACCACGGCAACCACTGCGGTCACGGAAGTCATGGCGGTCGCGGCGGACATCACAGCAACCACAGTCATCACCACCGCAGGCCCAACAGCCGCCGCAGGCACGCTCATCCAGCGCACCGGGGCCCGGGGGACCCGGGAGCGACGCGGACCGGGAGGGCCCGGTGAGTTCGCCACCGTCTGCCACGACCACCCTCAACGGGGCGCTCCGGGACCGGACTTCGCCGGGAGCGCGGCTGCCTCGACCGCCGGGTTCCGGCGGCGGGTGGAGCCTGGTCCAGCAACTCGTCCTGGCCCTGGTGTGCGCGGGATACGCCGTCGGTTCCGCGCTCGACTGGGGGTCGCACCAAGTCGCTCTGATCATGGGTGACTTCGGGCTCAGCGCGGCAGCGGGTACCGCCGCCGTCTCGTGTTTCCTCTACGCGCGAAACCGCCGTATCCGCTTTCGACCCGCCTGGTTGCTCTTCTCGCTCTCCTCGGCGATGGCTGCGCTGGGCAACGGAGTCTGGGGGTGGTACGAGGTCGTGCTCGAACGGACCGTGCCCAGCCCCAGTTTCGCCGATCTGTTCTTCCTGTGCTTCGCGCCGCCCGCCATCGTCGGGCTCCTGGTCCTCGCCAAACGGCCTGTCACCAAGGCCGGTTGGGTCTGTCTTGCGCTGGACGCCTGGCTGATCGGCGGCTCGCTGCTCACGCTGTCCTGGAGCCTCGCGCTCGCCCAGGCGGCCAAGTTCGACGGGCCGAGCGTGGCCCACACGGCGCTGTCGCTGGCGTACCCGCTGCTCGACATCGCGCTGGTCAGCATGGTGCTCGCGCTGCACTTCCGGCGCTCCTCGGTCAACCGCACCGCCGTGAACACCGCGATCGGCGCGCTGGCCCTGACCGTGATGTGCGACGCCCTGTTCACCTCACCGCTGCTCCACAACAACTACCACTCCGGCCAGTTGCTCGACGCGGGCTGGTTCGCCGGCTCGCTGCTCCTCGCGTACGCCCCGTGGGCCACGCCCCGGCACACCCGGCCCGAGGCCGAGGGGCACACGCGCGTGGTGCACGAGCACCGGCCCGGACCGCGGGTCGGAATCCCGCAGCCTCCCGTGCAGGGCGGCGACCACGGCCGGTACCCGGCCACCCGGCCCATCGCCGGTTCGCTGGCCGCGCTCACCCCGTATCTCGCCGCCGCCGTCTGCACGTTGGGGATTCTCTACAACGTCCTGAACGGCCGCAGCCCCGACCGCGTGGTGCTCATCACCGCGGGCTGCGTGGTCCTCGCTCTCGTGGTGCGCCAGGGCATCATGCTGCTCGACAACATCACCCTCACCCAGGAGCTGGCCCAGAAGGAGAACCACTTCCGCTCCCTGGTGCAGGGCTCCAGCGACGTCATCATGATCGCCGCCCCGAACGGCATCCTGCGCTACGTCTCCCCGGCCGCCGCCGGTGTCTACGGCAAGGCCGCGGAGGAACTGGTCGGGACCGAACTGGCCTCGCTCATCCACCCCGAGGACCTGGGCTGCGTGGTGCACGAGGTGCGCCGCTTCCTCACCGCCGGCCCCTACGACGAGTCCACCACCCGTATCGAGTGCCGCTTCCGCTCCGGCGACGGCGGCTGGCTGAACGTCGAGTCGACGGTCAACCGCCACCACGGCGGCCTGATCTTCAACAGCCGGGACGTGACCGAACGCGTGCGCCTGCAGGCACAGTTGCAGCACAACGCCGAGCACGACCCGCTCACCGACCTGCCCAACCGCGCCCTGTTCACCAAGCGCGTCCAGCAGGCGCTGTCCGGCCGCCGTTCCACCGACCGCGGTACGGCCGTGCTCTTCATCGACCTCGACGGCTTCAAGGCCGTCAACGACACCATCGGGCACCAGGCCGGTGACGAACTGCTCGTCCAGGCCGCCCGCAGACTCCAGGACTCGGTCCGGCACGGCGACACCGCGTCCCGGCTGGGCGGCGACGAATTCGCGGCCCTGATCGTCGGCGACGGCACCCGGGACCGTGCCGCCCGCGAGCGGCACATCATGGAACTCGCCGACCGCCTGAGAATCACCCTGTCCCAGCCGTACCTCATCGACGGCAACGATGTCCGGGTCGCCGCCTCCATCGGCGTCGCCTTCGCCGAACCGGGCCTGGGCGCGGGGGAGTTGCTGCGCAACGCGGACCTCGCGATGTACCGCGCCAAGGGGGCGGGCAAGGGCCGGGTCGAGCTGTACGCCCCACAGATGCAGCAGGACGTCGTACGGAAGGCGGAGCTGGCCACGCGGCTGCGGGCCGCACTGCACGACGGCGAGTTCGCGCTGCTGCACCAGCCCGTGGTGTCGCTGACGGACGGCCGGATCACCTCGGTCTCCACGCAGGCGCGCTGGCGGTCGTCGCAGGGGGTGCTGTTCACGCCGGCCGAGTTCCTGCGGGTGGCCGAGGACAACGACAAGACCGCCGAGCTGGGGCGCTGGATGCTGGAGGAGGCCGTGGAACAGGCCGCCGAGCGCACCGCGACCGGGCTCGCCGTGTCCGTGGCCGTCCGGATGAGCGCCCGGCGGCTGCTGGACCGGTCGATGCCGCTCGGCTCGATCGAGGCCCTGCTGACCCGGCACGGGCTGCCGTCCGGTTCGCTGGTGATCGAGCTGTCCGACACCGACCCACGGATCTCCCTGGACGAGCTGGAGCGGCGGCTTACCGCGCTGCGGCGGCTCGGCGTCCGGATCGCCCTCGACGGGTTCGGGAGTGGCTACGCGGCCATCACGACGCTACGGCGGCTGCCCGTCGACGTACTGAAACTGGACCGCAGTCTGGTCGAGGGCGTCGTCGAGTCCGCGCGGCTGCACAAGATCACCAGCGGGCTGCTGCGGATCGCCTGCGATCTCGGGCTGCAGTCCGTGGCCGACGGGGTGGATCTGCCGGAACAGGTGGTCGCCCTGCGCGCGATGGGCTGTACGCACGGGCAGGGCATGGCCTTCTCCGGGCCGCTGGACGAGTACCGGCTGCGCAGGGCCCTGTCGCGCGGCCACTATCCGGTGCCGCACGGTCCGGCCGAGCCTGCGTTCGCGGGCGGCGGCTCAGGGGTGTACACCAGTAACGTGCCGGTGGTTTTCGGGGGCGGAACAGCCCTCCGCTCACATAATGAGACTCCCGTCCCACCCACTTGACAGTGGATGCGTGCCGGGGGGAGGGTCAATGCCATGCGCACCCGAATTCTCGTACTTGGAAAGCGCGTCGGCTGAAGCTGGTGACGTCCGGACGGACCCGGAACTCCCAGCGACCGCACCCGGCGCGCTCCCCTCGCTTGCCTCACGGCACGAGGGGTTTTTTGTTGCACAAGATCCAGTGGTGCAGCAGCAGAACCCCGCACAAACCTCGCAAAAACCCTCAGCATCGAGAAGAGAATGACGATGACCGAGCAGGCCACCGGGGCCCATCCGCAGCCGCGGCCCCGATCCGGAGGACAGCAGTCCGCCCCCGAGCACGTCACGGGCGCGCAGTCCCTCATCCGCTCTCTTGAGGAAGTCGGGGCCGACACGGTATTCGGCATCCCCGGCGGTGCGATCCTTCCGGCCTACGACCCGCTGATGGACTCGACGCGGGTGCGTCACGTGCTGGTCCGCCACGAGCAGGGCGCGGGCCACGCGGCCACCGGTTACGCGCAGGCCACCGGCAAGGTCGGCGTCTGCATGGCGACCTCAGGGCCCGGTGCCACCAACCTGGTGACGCCGATCGCCGACGCGCACATGGACTCGGTGGCGCTCGTGGCGATCACCGGGCAGGTCGCGTCGAAGGCGATCGGTACGGACGCCTTCCAGGAGGCGGACATCGTCGGCATCACGATGCCGGTCACCAAGCACAACTTCCTGGTCACCAAGGCGGAGGACATCCCGCGCGTCATCGCGCAGGCATTCCACATCGCCTCCACCGGCCGCCCGGGCCCGGTGCTGGTCGACATCGCGAAGGACGCCCTCCAGGCGAAGACCACCTTCTCCTGGCCGCCGGTCATGGACCTGCCCGGCTACCGCCCGGTGACCAAGCCGCACGCCAAGCAGATCCGCGAGGCCGCCAAGCTGATCACCGCCGCGAAGCGGCCCGTCCTCTACGTCGGCGGCGGTGTCCTCAAGGCACACGCCACCGCCGAGCTGAAGGTCCTCGCAGAACTCACCGGAGCGCCCGTCACCACCACACTGATGGCGCTCGGCGCATTCCCCGACAGTCACGAGCTGCACGTGGGAATGCCGGGCATGCACGGTGCGGTCACCGCCGTCACCGCGCTGCAGAAGGCCGACCTGATCGTCGCCCTCGGAGCCCGCTTCGACGACCGCGTCACCGGCAAGCTGGACAGCTTCGCCCCGCACGCCAAGATCGTCCACGCCGACATCGACCCCGCGGAGATCGGCAAGAACCGCGCGGCCGACGTGCCGATCGTGGGGGACGCCCGCGAGGTCATCGCCGACCTGGTGCAGGCCGTGCAGAAGGAGCACAGCGAGGGTCACACCGGCGACTACAGCGCCTGGTGGAAGGACCTCAACCGCTGGCGCGAGACGTACCCGCTCGGCTACGAGCAGCCCGACAACGGCTCGCTCTCCCCGCAGCAGGTCATCGAGCGCGTCGGTCAACTCGCCCCGGAGGGAACGATCTTCGCGGCGGGCGTCGGCCAGCACCAGATGTGGGCCGCGCACTACATCCAGTACGAGAAGCCGGCGACCTGGCTCAACTCCGGTGGTGCGGGGACGATGGGCTACGCGGTCCCGGCCGCGATGGGCGCCAAGGCGGGCGCGCCGGACCAGACGGTCTGGGCGATCGACGGCGACGGCTGCTTCCAGATGACCAACCAGGAACTGACCACCTGCGCCCTGAACAACATCCCGATCAAGGTCGCCATCATCAACAACGGCGCCCTCGGCATGGTCCGCCAGTGGCAGACCCTGTTCTACAACCAGCGCTACTCCAACACCGTGCTGCACAGCGGCCCGGAGGCGGACGGCAAGCAGCCGAGCGCGGGCACCCGCATCCCCGACTTCGTCAAGTTGTCGGAGGCGATGGGCTGTTACGCGATCCGCTGCGAGTCCCCCGACGACCTCGACAAGTGCATCGAGGAGGCGAACTCGATCAACGACCGCCCCGTCGTGATCGACTTCATCGTCCACGAGGACGCCATGGTGTGGCCGATGGTCGCGGCCGGCACCTCCAACGACGAGGTCATGTTCGCCCGGGACGTCCGCCCCGACTTCGGCGACAACGAAGACGACTGAGCGAGAGAGACGAAAGAGAAATGTCCAAGCACACGCTCTCGGTCCTGGTCGAGAACAAGCCAGGTGTCCTCGCCCGGATCACCGCCCTGTTCTCCCGGCGCGGCTTCAACATCGACTCCCTCGCCGTCGGTGTCACCGAACACCCCGACATCTCCCGCATCACGATCGTGGTGAACGTGATCGAGGCACTCCCGCTCGAACAGGTCACCAAGCAGCTGAACAAGCTCGTCAACGTGCTGAAGATCGTCGAACTGGAGGCCGGATCGGCCGTTCAGCGCGAACTCGTTCTGGTGAAGGTGCGCGCCGACAACGAGACGCGCTCCCAGATCGTCGAGATCGTCCAGCTCTTCCGCGCCAAGACGGTCGACGTCTCCCCGGAGGCCGTCACCATCGAGGCCACCGGCTCCAGCGACAAGCTGTCCGCCATGCTCAAGATGCTGGAGCCGTACGGCATCAAGGAACTGGTCCAGTCCGGCACCATCGCCATCGGCCGCGGCGCCCGCTCCATCACCGACCGCTCGCTGCGCGCGCTCGACCGCTCCGCGTAGACCCGTGTGCGGGCGGCCCCGGCCGCCCGCATTCCGAGACCCCCGAACTTCGATTCCGCCCGCCGTCATACGGTGGGACGCAACACCTGCACACCAAGGAGAGAACCCAAAGTGGCCGAGCTGTTCTACGACGCCGACGCCGACCTGTCCATCATCCAGGGCCGCAAGGTCGCGGTCATCGGCTACGGCAGCCAGGGCCACGCCCACGCGCTGTCGCTCCGTGACTCGGGTGTCGACGTCCGAGTCGGTCTGCACGAGGGCTCCAAGTCCAAGGCGAAGGCCGAGGAGCAGGGCCTGCGCGTGGTGACGCCGTCCGAGGCCGCCGCCGAGGCCGACGTCATCATGATCCTGGTGCCGGACCCGATCCAGGCCCAGGTCTACGAGGAGTCCATCAAGGACAACCTCAAGGACGGCGACGCGCTGTTCT
>Ga0307507_10012650_pt1 | contig 10394 bp, 10 predicted proteins | sample 7_EM_MG_FD_207223 | JGI IMG/M metagenome (GOLD analysis project Ga0307507, IMG submission 207223) | Populus trichocarpa ectomycorrhiza microbial communities from riparian zone in the Pacific Northwest, United States - 7_EM | ecosystem: Host-associated > Plants > Roots > Unclassified | place... | reverse complement strand
TTCAAAGTATTTTTTACACTGTTTTTTATTTTAAAAAATATTAAATTGATCTTTTTAAAATGTTTTTCAATAATTTTAATGTAATAATATTAAAAATTATATATAAAAAAAAATAAGTTTTATGCATTTTTAATAAAGAAAGTACACTTCTAAAAAAATACTCCGAATCTCACATTATATATCAACTAGTTATGGTAAGGCCTAATTAAAATAGATTTGTAATTGATGTTCGAAAAACAGGGCATGTGGCTTCGCTGAAAATTGTAGCTAGAAGACTTGTAAGAGTTTTGAATTCAAAGTTCATGTTCAATTCTGAAAATTGACCTCTGGATTTGATTGAGTATATATATATAACTAACTATAGAAAATTTGATTTATCGAGTATGATTGATAAAAATATTTTATATCAATTTAAATGTATATATAATTGAATTACTAGTTATTAAATCCGAGTACAACCAATTAATTTAGAACTTAATAAGAGGTTTTATGAAAACAAAAAAAAAAATTCACCACTTATAACTCAATCAGAAATTTAAATTAATCTACCATCTAATTAAAACCTGTTTTTTAAAAAGATTAAAATAATATTTTTTTAATTTTTTTAAAAATCAAATTAAATCAATTGATTGAATAACGATGTTGAATACCACAACTGGAAAAAAAAAAAAAAAAAAAGGGAAAAAGACGCTTCTCTTCGTCAAATCGTTGAAGGTAAGGCATTCAATCGAAGTGGAAAGTTTTTAACTATTGGACACGTCGCATTAGACCCAAGATACCACGAAAAGTCAGCCGAGCTAGACTGTGACATGCAATGGCCCAGACCAAACTTTTAGCGTATCGAATTGACTGAGCCCACAAAAGGGTTTCGACTTTCCATGACTGGAATAGCTACTTTATGCATGAGCCAGGGCACCACCATAGGTCCACACTCAATAGCATTTTTCACGCGCTGGAGGCTGGACAGGGAAATTTGTATGGCTGCAAGCATTCCTTGTGAGCAAGAAAATGAGAACCACCGAAAATCAGATAGCATTATCACTGTCAAGGGCAAGTCCCTCATCCCCTTTGTGCCTCTCTCCAAGAGCCTAAAACTGCACCACCCTAGATCAAATAACAGTTGGCAAGTCCAAAAGGTTATGTGAGCAACTTTAAGCTAGCTAGGGTGCTACACAGCTGGAAAAGCATAGACCATGGCATTGCAACATCACTTTCTAGCATGCAAAAATGCCTCCATCCAAAAGATTTACATGACTCAATCATCTGGGGACAGGAAGGAGAGTTTCCCAGAGGTGCCTAGGCCTCCAGCCGAACAGTTTGCACCTCTGGCATCGACTTTTCAGCGTCGTCTACTTGTTGGTGTTGGTTCAGCTTCTCTGGTGGCTGTTGGTGCAAATTTTGGTGGGATTACTAGTTTTCTTCTTGGATTATCACCGGAAAGCGGTCGAAATGTTAAGCTTGATGTGCTTTATCCAATTGGAGGGTATAGCCGATGCATTGAGACAAATGAAGGATTTGGTTAGTGAGTCCTCTGTTATGTGAATTTGTTTAACATGATTTCTTGGCACCTATAGGATCGATGCGTTCTTCTAATACTATGAGTGCTTTTTGAGAGCAGAATTCATATACCCCGCAACTTGGGTTGGAGACCAAAGGCTGCTTTATCGAGCAGCTGAGAAGACAGAATATGAGAGATCACTCGATCCACCTCCACTGAATGATGGGAAATCTAGTGATGGGCGGCGCAAGAATGTGAATGAACCGGTTGTTGCATTTGGCCCCCCAGGTTCAAGTGGTGAACTCAATGTTAGTGTCATTGTCTCACAAGTCCCTCCTGACTTCTCGTGAGTACCTAGAAAACTGATGCTAAGATCCAAGCTTTCAAAAAATAGAACACGTAATGAAGGTTCATTTATGAATTTTGTAGGATTGAAGCATTTGGAGGGCCTAAGGAGGTGGGAGAAGCTGTGGTCCGGACAATCACAGGATCACGCCTTGACGTGAAAGGTACTTTGACTGAATCAAGTTTAAGAGAGGACTCTCTGAGGAAAGTTAATTACTACAAGCTGGAATTCAGAGTTGAAAGCCCCGCATTTCACCGGCATAATCTAGCAGTTTGTTGTGCTCGCGGTGGTAGATTATACACCTTAAATGCACAAGCACCGGAATCTGCATGGCCAAATGTGAAGGCAGACTTCTATAGGATAGCAGATTCATTTAGTATCATCTCTTGATAAAGAAAAAAACAAGCACAGAAGAGCAAGAACAGACATTTTGAAGTTTGTATTCTCCTGATATCTTATTTTAAGGCAGCCAGTCCTGGAGCATTATTACACAGTTTAACAGAAAAATATAAGATTATACTTTATGCTATTGACTTCAAAAGTTCGCAAGTCATGCTAAATTACTGTTGCAGCAAACTGAAATTTTTACTCGCAACTGAATTCATCTGCCGCGGGTTCAATGAAGTTGAGGGAAACCCTAAGACCAAAGTTACTTGAATTTCAATATCAGATATGATAAAGAGTAAAAAGTATACAATCCAAAACATCAATCAAACAGAAATGACCTAAAACTAGTTAGCTTTTACTTAAACTTTGCATATTACAACTGCCATAATCTGTCAAAATATAATTTACATTTATACATTTAAATTCCCTCAGGCAGCATCTCAGCCACTTAAAAAATTATTTTTCTATATCTAAATCACTAATGATGTACACTAATTTAAGCGCAACTTATCTGTCTTGGCTTAGCAACCTTCTTCAAGTTCTCAGAAACTGCTGCAGTTAAATTAGGATCCTCAAATCCAATTTCTGCTCCAAGCCTGCAAAAAAAATTATAAATCTTATAATCCCAGTAAACAGATAAAGGGATGGGAGAAGGCAACTATTCTATATATGTGCAAAAATCTCCAAAAAAATACAACAAGAATCGCCCAAAAGGTTGGCTAGGTCATAGGCAAGGAAAATAAGCTAGATATAAGTGCACTCCACGGTCTTGTTTCAAACCTTACTCCTAATGTTAACCCCTAACTGGGATATGTGTGATGCCACAGGTCCACAAGGCCAATGCATCAGATGTTAATTTCACTTTTATTTCTCATCACAAAAATCAGATTAAAGATTTCAAAACACAGACAATAAGTAAGCAGTGGAATGAAAGTCAAGCTGTTTTGCTTACTTAGGATCAAGCACCAATTTCTGGACTTCTTTAATGGCTGAACTAGCAGCATAGAGTGACATCTTACCCACCTGTATCAAAACCAAATAGAAGATAAAGAAATCATTGATAGGAGAACAAAAGAATTTCAAGGAAAAGGTGGCATCGAATTTTCGAGGAAAGTTTCTGTATTCTTACCTCCAAAACTTGAAGTTTTGCTTCATGTTCATTTGGAAGACAGCGAATTTCTGCTGCCAATCTAGAAGCCACCCCCAAACTTTCAGGAGATAAGAAATCAAGACCCAACTGAACATTGGACTGCAAATTTACAAGAAGAAAACAAAGAAATAATTATAATGCAGAATTTAATTAATTCTGAATTAACCATGTCAACAATTTAGACTGATCTATATCAAAACTAATTCAAGAATTACAAAAATCACAATTAACAGAAGAATAGGAAATAAAAGCAAAAGCTTCTGGAACCGCTCTAAACATAACGATCTCTAAATATCTTCAGTCCAGGAAACTGGAAGTATTTTTATAAGACTTTTAAAATCAGGCAGTACTTGACTTTAAAAGAAGAAAAGAAGGAAAGAAAAGCAACAACTACTGGCTGTTCACAAGTGTTGTTTTCTATAGCATATGCCTGTCCCCCAAACTACTAAAGCACCTTTTTTTATCCCATTGTTCGATGATAAATATGTCCCTAACCTGAAGGCCTAAAATATTCATCTGCGAAGAGTAGAAGCAGCCCCATTGCAGCAACATTATTTGGAAACCACAAATAAAATCATCTCCTCAAGGATGAAACTTCTATTCTTTTTTTACTTTTAATGGATAAAGGATGAATATTTTGCAACTTTGGAAACAGACCAATGCTGGTTCCAAGAAAAAAGGTGTGGATGAACCTTGGTCTAATTTGGGAAAATCACAAAACCATTTATATTGAGGATATCAATTAATATCCAACCATTTGAAAAATAAAATATATATTTTCATCATTGTAGTTTAGATGTTTTAAGATTGTTTTACACTTAGAAGTTACCGAGTCATATATTTATCAGAATTCAGAATCCAATTAATTGCAACAAACTTGCCTGAAGATTCCTCACTTGGAAAGGGCAGCCAGCAGGGATGAATACAGCTTGCCCCAGGTGCTGTTCAAATGACCATGGTTCAACTCCTGAGGAAGAAAAATAACAGGAAAGTCAGATACCCTGCTCATGAACAAAATAAACAATAGGAAGGTCTATGCTAACAAAGTAGAAGCTCGGATACCTGACTATGTCAACAGAAAAACTAAAAACAAGCAGGAATAACTGACTCCTGCTAAATCTGATCCATTTTATCTATTTTGAAAACTAAGAAATGCTATTGTTACTCACCAAATTCTTCTTTCAATCGTCTCTTATGAAACCCATTTAGGAAAACTGTTCCATCATAAAGGGGACGTGTGGCCTGAGATCCCATTAATAAGATCAGCAGCATGCAAGTTATAGAAGCCATTTGTCTTGATTAAAATATAGGGTACATTTCCAAAGATAACTAGGTCAACTTACAAAATCATGCACTGCATTGTCAGGCTTCCAAAGGTCCTCACAGCGTGTTCGCAAATAGTCAGTTAACTTAGGAACATCCTGCCGACGAAAGACATCCCAACTAACTCCTGTGTGAATCTCTACAGGGATATCATCATGATTTTTCCTCAACTGCTGACCCTCCATTCCCTCAACCTCTTCCATTCTGATGGTTTCCGTTCTCTCAACCTCTGGAACACTGGTGGTTCTTTCAGCTCCTTGATCTTCAATTCTCTCAAGCTCTTCAATGCTAGTGGTATTATCAACCCCTTGATCCTCCATTTTCTCATTCTTTTCTGCAGCTGTCTTCACTTCATCTTGTATATTACGCCCACCAAGTGATATATCAGGCAACCTTCCCTCCTCCAAGCTCTTTTCTGGGTCAAATGAGCCATTCTCCTGGCAATGTTTTGCCTTTGCTTCACATGTATGCACCAATAAGTATACCTGCCCATGCCTCAGCAATGCCAATCCATATTAGACAACTTAGACAAGTGAGATTGTTCAGAAAAAACAAATAAACAGCCACTTAATATTACATGTTGGCTCTCTGTACAGGGCATGGCCACAGCTGCACTTGTTGCACTGGAAGCCAACAGAATTTGTAAAATTCTTGTTCAACCCAATGTTAGAGATATTAAGAATTTATTTGTGAACCATGTAGATTGAATTTAGGATCTCAATGGGATTAAAAAGATTTCAGTTCTAAAACACCTCATGTGTATATTTTAATTCAAAGTTTGTATACAAATGCTAAATTTCAATCTAGGACCTATAGTTTAAATCTTCTAACATGAATTTCAAGAAGGAACAGCAATACATGCGAGTAGAAAGTGTCACAATATCAATGTAATAACAAATAAAACATACCATGTCACGCATTTTGAAATGAAGATTTATTACAGAATTGCCCACACCAAGTTCCTCATGGCTCCCATATGATATACAAATCTTAGGTCCTACATCATTCTGCAAAGAGTAATGGGGCAACTTTGCAGCAACATTTAAAATACCCAACCTCGAATGGATGAATTCAAGGAAAGGCAGTTTACTGATAAATTCGGGTCTCTGGTATAATAAGAACTCTTCAGAAGCACTGGGGGAAGGCCAATCCTTCAACTTCAACATCTCTAGTGAACCATTTTCCCGGATTCGTCCCTCGGAGTATCCTCTGATAAACTGATCAAGTTCAATATCAACCTGCCAACACAGAAAACCACATATCATGGAAATCAAATAGATTAACACAACAACAATTTATTTACTGATGTTATTAAGAAAGAAGAGCCATACACCTAACATAAGCAAAAGTGAGAGAAAACACACCTCAGACCAGTGTAAGCAATCTATGGCCTTCACTGTTCTGTTTTCATCTTTTATTTTCTCGTCTGATGTTTCCCGGATCCCCTTCCATATGGCCATTGGATCCCAGCTTGATATGGATGAGCTGTCAAATACCTGCTTCACAATAACAGGTTCGCCTCTGACCCAATGTTTTCTAAACTTGTTTATCCCATCAACTTTTATATCTTCAGATAAGGGGCAATATAAGAAATTATCATCACTATCATCTCTATGAGCATGCTGGCAGAGTGTGGAATCACTCAACCCAGATTTCTGTGGAGTGTCAGCATCATAGACCTTGCAGCCACTGACCATTTCCTCCACATTTTTCACAAGTTTTGCTACCCAATTCATCTTGAAAATACAGCTTAGGTTCAATGATGAGTAATTACAACCACCGTGCTCCTTTGGAGGGCATGGAATGCTGCCATCATTGTTTGCCTTCCAGCCTTGGTACTTATCTGATAAATTTATTCTTCCTCGGGAGTCTATCACAAATTTTGATAGGGTCTCTTCGTCTTGAATTCTCCTGTCAATCTGGTTTTCATTCACTTCAGTTCCAACACCATGTTTTGATGCTCCTCGAAGATCTTGACAGCAATGGAGGCACAGATCATACGAGCAATTTGCACAATGCCGATGATAATCAATGATTGGTATCCTACATATATTGCTGCAAAATGATAAATTACAATGAACAACAATACTTGAAATGATGAGGAATCTATTATACTTATACACCCTCCAAAAAACCCTATCTAGAAGACAGGCTATAGTTCAGCTTTCTGAACTCATCAAATTGCAAGATTATTTTATAAGATAAGTAAAGACCAGGGTCCTGACTTCAATTCATATGCACAGTAAAGAAGAACATAAAAGAAATTGATAAAGCAGTGCATAAGTTTACTTAATATACCAGCACATCTGCTCATCGGCATTCAATTTGGCCCGGACAAGATCTATATCAGTTCCTGAAGAAGAAATGCCTAGTTAGTCACATAACAGGGAAAAGCTTATAAAGCATTCTAAACTCCATATGCCACTAAAATATAAAAAGCATCTCACCACACAGCCTCTGTTCCAGCTCTACTTCAAAGCATTGTTCATGATGGATCTGCTTAACTATAGGAAGCACTGAAGATAATAGGCAGTGGAGATATTGCAATTTGTCTAGAACAGGTATCTCTCGTATTCTCACCTGCAACTTATAGGGGGGGAAATATCCTCAATGGATAAGATAATCCCACTACTATTTGTTCATGATACATAAGAAACTTAACAATATAATAGAAACATGGTCCCTTCAGTTCATGAGTGAAATACCTTTACCATATTATCTCCTCGTAAGCAACTCCTGCAATTGCAGATCCCACGACATGCAGGACAAACCTTCTCAATTTCTTCCAGTGGAATGTCCGAGTACCTAGAAGTACTGAATAAATCATTGACTGAGCTTATAAGTTGGAAATATGACTGTATTTTTGCAACAGAGTTCAACCCTCACCATTCAGAGATACAGTTATCACAAAAACCTCTCTTGTCACATCTGGGACACCAAATAACTCTATTTCTGTCATTCCTTCGGCACTGATGACAAGTTTGTCCACCAATGTCTTCAGAAGAATCTGTGCTTGCATCAGAGTATTCCTGAAAACAATGTGTTCATCTCAATATCTACAAGTTGAAGCAGAAGAGAAAGCAACCATACAGAACATAAATGAACAGTACAGTATAACAACAACATTTTAAAACATGCTGTCAAGTACGATTTCAATTTCACTCACTGTCATAGCACTGGCATCAAAGCTTCTTTGTGATATACTCTTGGATGAATCCATAGTTAAAAGAGGAGGCGTCTTATATGACCTCCGATTCTCTTCAAACTTGAAATCTCTTTGAGAATCATCATTTAGTTTTTGAGAATTCCGACCAGACAAACTCCTTATAAGTGTTTCAGGAGAATAGCGAGACTGACTTTTTGGTACTTTCTCCTTATGCCTCTTTGATGGAACAAAAAACGGTTGTTCCTCTTCAACTTTCATGTTCACAAGTGGTATATCAAAATCATCACCCTTGCTCTCCAAGTAAATATCTCTTTCACCTAGCGATCTTCTTTTGGCCTTCTTCAGACTGGCTCTCAAGGCAGAATTAGCTGCCCTCTTCTTCGCCTGAATATAATGCTTCTCACAAACAGTTTTATCTGGCATAGACATGGCAGTGCATCTCCACTGTTTCCCATCTGACCTCTTGCAGCGCAAGTCATCAGGAATCCCACCACCATTCTCCTCACCATTAGCCAAGGATGATCGTGGGTGATCCATTATAGCTGTGTCACAGAAAAATTCAACAAGAACAAGACACTTAACTAACAATTGTACGCTCATAACACCAATCTGTTACAAACCAAAAGATCCAGAACAAGTCACAACATAACACCACAGAGTCAGCAATCATTCAAACCACACAGGTTGCAAAGCTCCAACACACGATATTCATTCGCAATCATCATGTGAAAAACCCCAACACAAGAAAACAGATTTACTAAAATTAACAAGATTTTCCCATAATAGATTTGCAAGAAACGCGAGATACAAAAACTAAAAAAATAAAAAACTACACTGCCAAGTTTCAAAATTTAACTTAATTCATCAAATCATTGCAAGACACAGCAAAATTCGTCAATAAATCGATAGCCCATGTTCCAAACTTCCAATCCAAACACAGAACGCATTGAAAAAACACAGTAACAATAACCATAACAAAGCTTCCACTTGAGAAATTGTTAGAGGGAGAGAAAGAAAAACAATATTCAAGAAAAGAATCAGAAAAACCAGACCCAATTAAAGAATTGGGTGCTTCTTTACCAAAAAATAGGAGTGAGAAATCAAGCATTGCAATCAACCCCAGATCAGCAAAACTATCAAGAACAAAAAAAAAAAAAGAGGGAAGGAAAGAGCAAAGGGTACCTGAGAGAGACTAGGGTTTTTGGTGGTGAAATAATAATGTATATAAAGAAGGGAAAAGAGAGTTATGAGCCAGAGAAATACTGCTCTTCATTATAGTATAAGCCAAGGAAGAGTGACTTTAGCAGATTTTTTAGTGGACGGCTTGTGTTTCACAGACCAGACACACCAGCAGTAGAACTGTACTACTGTTTTGCCTTGCTGTCTCGCTGTCTCTCTCTCTCTCTCTCTCTCTCTCTTGGGTTCTGGTTTTAAGGTTCAGAGTTCACTTCAGACTACTGTGTATGAAGTTCAACAGAACTGAAACTCTGTTATTGACTTTTCTTTTCTTTTTGAAGACTTTTTTATTGAGAATAAATCCAATTGTTTTTTTTTCATAATTACAAAAAATACTTTACAGGCTGAATTATTGATTTTTTTTTTCCTTTTTCAGCATGGCTTTGTTGCGTGCATGATTTCCGATTTGGAGGGGGTCAGTCCAAAAAAAATAAACAATATAAAATAAAACAACGTTTTTTTTTTAGAAAAAACAACCAAGTTAATGATCAAATTTTATAAAAAATTCACCTATTTAAAAATAATATTACTAATATCACTAACTCGCGTGCTAGCTAAGTGAACTATAATAATGAATTATAGGATAAATATATATAACAGATCAAAAAATATACAAGGATTGAGATAGGATTTACAAATGCTTCATTGTTTTCATATAAATAATAAAATGTTATAAAAATAATCTAGTTATTTTTATAGAGTGTTTAATCAAATTCAACATTTTCTTATAGATTAAAATGGTAAATGATATGAGATGTTACTGCTTGTGACTGCAATGTTATATAATAAGATTTTATTAGTAAGGTATTTGTATATAATCCGAAGAAAATCTGCATTTGAGTGAAGTATCAAATATTTAAAATAAAAGGTAAAATATGTTATTTTTTCTTTTTTCAGTCCATTGGAATTTACACAATTTATTTCCATATAATAAAATACAAATGGACGGTATATTCGCAATGCCTAAATAAAATACATCAAATAAATGAGTTGGATATAATGATGTAGTTTATTTTTTAAAGTATTTTTATTTTTTTAAAATATATTAAAATGATAAAAAAATAATTTTAAATAAAAAAATTAAAATTTAGTAAACTTTTGTTGCTTCTTTGTCACCTCATTGGCGGTACAAGCTGGGCAGAAAGATTTTTATTTTAATGTAATATATATATATATATATATATATATAACATCGTTAATGTTTTATTATTGACAAAGAAAATTAAATAACATGACGGTTAGTCTTAACAATTATCCGATAAAAACAAGGTAATTGTTTTTAAAAAAA
>Ga0307507_10012649_pt1 | contig 10395 bp, 7 predicted proteins | sample 7_EM_MG_FD_207223 | JGI IMG/M metagenome (GOLD analysis project Ga0307507, IMG submission 207223) | Populus trichocarpa ectomycorrhiza microbial communities from riparian zone in the Pacific Northwest, United States - 7_EM | ecosystem: Host-associated > Plants > Roots > Unclassified | place... | reverse complement strand
AATAACAGTTAGATAGATTTTATAGAATATTATAGTATTTTTAAGGCTCTGTGGGAAGTTTTCTGGTGGATAGTAATATAACTACCTAATTAGGAAGGTGCAAAAACTTTGGTTACCGACTACTGTACTTTCTGTGGATTGGCATTCGCCTCTGCCAAGGGAGCTGACGAAGCCTTACAGAAAATGGAAGAATGGAAGAAGTCTGGAACGCGCGCAGAACATTAAGGACCAAGGACCAAGAACTAGGCGCAGTCCGTTTAATCGTTTAGTAAGCCACAATCATTTCGGACAAGCTTTGAATCCTCCGGATTGATTTACAGCTTTCTTAAGTAGAGCGCTTTTCGAGATTTAATGTGACTTTTATGAGGCTGACAATAAGTCGTCCCAAGGCGTCCTCTCAGGCCGGGTTGGAGGGGTGGGTTGGAGTGATTGGTAGCAATTAAGCCCCTCACGCAAAGCATAGGACCTTTCAGTCAAGAAAGCTATTCCCTTGGTGAATCAAATTCTACTTGTTAGTTTTTAATTCGTTCTCGAGGTCCTCAAGAGTCTGCTCATTGGGATGTGGGATAACTGAAAGATGGGCTCACCGCGCCGCAATGGTTTCAACACTCATCATTGTACAAAATCCAAGCACGGGAGAGAGAAGGCAAAATCCTAACATCACACCAGCTGCCTACATTGTTTCAGGATTGAAGAGCGCCAGAGGTCAACGGGGGAGAAGTTTGGTGGTTGGCTCGTTTCACAACTGCATGCCTCCGCGTCATTCAACTTCAACTTTAGCTTCAGCCATTTCATATAATCTTCTCGCTCAACGCACCAGTCTTACTGGATACTTAAGTTAAAGCGCTTAAATAGATACCGGTTTGAAACCATCGCCCTCCTCAAATAAGACTCTCAAAATTCGTTCTGCCCATTCGACCTTGTAGCTGAGAAAAAGGTGAGTTATTGGGCTATTTGGTGTCTCGATTTTGCGGACAAATTCTTTATTTCAGGTGCTAAGATGTTTCACCAGATGTCTCAACTTGCAAGGTAAAGCGGATGGCTTTCACCTAGTATAATGAGGCTCTATGGCAGCGCTTAAGCAGAGGAGGCTCCATGTAGACATCTTTTAACACTGACCGACGTGTGCCGTCAAGTTGGAAAATAATATCAAACAACATCTCGGTCTTGCAAGCTTAACTTCAAAAATAATCACTCTTTACAGGTAGTGAGAAAACCCTCCAATATTGCAAATGGGCTTAAAAATCTTAAAGCGCAGTTTTGTGTGGCCTATTCTACTTCTTATAACTCTGTCTCTCCTGATACGCCCAACCAACCGTGCAGCATGCTCCTGAGAATGCCACAACGAATGCTACAGCGAATGCCAAGAGTGGTATTGCGAGTAAAACGTATGTCCCTATACTCATCTCAGTTACCCGGAGTGATTGCTTGATACCACTAGTGAAACCGCTGACAATAAATGCTAGTATCGACTGGCAAGAAAATTCTTCACTGTGCAGCACCTCAATATTCCCACTCCAGGTGATAGCAAACGGAGGAGGCTCTTCCGGAAGATTTGGTTCCGGAATTCTTACTCGTTCATGCCATCATGGAACGCAAAATGGCTTTCGAGTCTCTGCAACATCTGAAAGGCTTTAATAGCGCCTTAGTTAATAACCGATGGCGGTGGAATGCGCTCAAAGAAATAGTCCGAAAATTGTGTAAACGTTTACACTCACGCTCACCATCGGATCCAGTCGCTAACTCTCTCATGCCACCACCTTCTTCTTCTGAATATCAGGTTCCTGTCATGCGGAATCACACCCACGCATACCACGCCAATATGGGTGAATTTCGTCTCGCTGTGAGGAGCGAGCTGACCGAACGCAGCACAGTGCCACTTAATATAGAGCAACTGGTTAGAGCGCATCAGGACGGCTATATAAAAAAATAACCTGATCTATCAATTGACGATATACTCGATAAAAGCAAAGGTAATTTCTTCACCAAAAGTTTGGCTATTGTGCAAATATTGTGGTTGGACTAAAAGAGTGCGTTTTGTCTTTTTAATTACCTTGTTTCACCATGTTATAGACGCTTTTGCACTTAACCACGTGGCTATGTCTAGATAGGAATACCATAGAGCACCAAAATACTGTTGTAGTTAATTTCCTAATGATCAAAGGGTCCAAAGAGGACTTGGAATAAAGACAAGAGGCTAAAATGGACACCCTGACATCCTGCCAGCTGACGGTCCGCATTTTGCTCATTATGGCTGTATCGACGGTTCTCAGCCACCTCGTCTACCCGTGTCGAACAGGACGATCAAGGATAAGAACTCTGGTCTATTGCAAGAGGCTGTGGCTCATTAAATACACGAAAATGGGTGGGTCAAGACACCACTGCGTTAAGTCCCCACCCCTCGCTTCGTCTCCTTAGTTCTGCTTATACTCCTTCAGAGCAATATCCCATGCTGTTTTTTGATACGTGCTCATAGAGCACCGCTGAGACGGCGGAATATACCGTCTCCTTGTCGCAGTATATATGATCTCCTGCATCACCTCTTCCATATACGGCCCCATCGGATAGGGGCCGAAATACGGAGGCAGCGTGCCGCAATGGCCCTTACAGCCCTCCCCTCCTTTCGTGACGGACTGGTGATGACACTCCCAGCCGCCCTGCGATTGGACGACGTCGTGAACGCGCTTGAACCGGAGCAGTTTCGCGTCCCACTGCAGCCGCATCTTGTTCGGGCAGTTCTGGTCGACGCAGGCGGGGTCCTCGCAGTCCGGGATGCTAGGCACAGGCTGGCTGGCGGCGGCTAGCGTCGCCAGTGCAGGAGGGCTCAGGTAGCTTTGTATCTGGTCCGTCAGCTCTGGCGGCAGCTTCTCCCCGGCCACCTTCCACACCATCATCTCGATTGCTTGGATCCGCTGCGCGGCGCGGAGGAAGGTGTAGGAGCGCGCGAAGTAGTCTCTGTTGAGCCACAGCCCGTGTTTCTGACGCTCGGCTTCGATCGAGCTAATGGCGGCGGAGACGTCGCTGGCCTCGATGGAGGTTGAGGTTGGGGTCCGAGATGCCCACCATCGCATGGATAGCGCGAGCAGTGCTTCGTCTGTGGATATGAGTGCTTGGATGATGTCCTCCTCGCTATCTACGCCTTGGGCGCGGTGGGTGGCGGAGACAGAGGTGGCGCAGTATAGGGATGGTAGGAACGGGCGCGAGGGCCGGACGGCGAGGATTGCGTATCCTAGATCTACTAGGAGTCGGAAAATGGGACGGATGCCGTCTGGGAGGGTGGAGAAATGCTGTATGATTGGGATAAGGGATTGAAGGTGGTTAGCGCGAGCGCTTGGTTTGAGTTCCGAGACGAGGTAGCAGTATATCTCGGAGCGGAGAAGGGATATAAGACTTGAGATATGGATTGGCGGATATGAGACGTTGGATTTAGTCTGGAGGAGAGCCTTGTTAAGTTCAGCGGAAAGCATGGTTGGATTTCTTGGGCTCATGACGATGACGGCAGAGTGAAATTCTATTCTTGGGCGAAAGGAAGAATTATATGTAGGAAGGAAAATATAATGGAAAATGATAACTCGTGTACTTCGAGTGGAAGTGCAGATGTAATGTATAAGTTCGAATATGTCGACAGCTACGCAGGGTGTTAACGCGACAGCGCCTGAATATATTAACCGGCGTTGCGGCGCAGTACGACACTGCCGTGATCAAGTAAACTTCTAAATACCTGATCAACTGTCATTGTTCAATTATTTACTGTGGCAAAGACTTGGTGGAGGCTGGAATTTAGGATCCCTGATGTGGCGTAGTCGCTGAGCCACAGCTATCCCTTAACCCGTCAAAATTGGTCCTTACGGTATCGATAAGAGCCTACCAATTAAATCGGTCGAATCAAGCAGCCGTTCTTAGAAATACGAAGCTTTTCCGCACGGACCACTTACGCTAAGGGCCTTGACGGGTTAAGGGATACATGTTATCTCAGTTAACTCAGACCCTCGGAGAGGAATTCGGCCCGAGCCTACGAACTTATATATACTTATGAGCCAATTAGCGGCTGGCGCTGCGCCACAGGGGCCCACGTTTAGCACCCTTGCAACTCATGGGTACTTATGGGCCAATTAATAGCAGGTGGCATGCCGCCTGCGGCACTAGCGCTTGCGCTAGCTGATGTAGCCAATTACAAAGCCCTGAGCTGGATTCCTCTCTAAGGGTCTAAGAGAAAGTAGGCGCAATTTGTAAAGGCAGACCAGCCTGCCTAGTAGACGACAGTTATATCGCCTTTAACGCGGTATATCACCCCCTAATATACTACCACTTAACTTACCGATACCTCCATTTAAAAGCCCTTCTCTCGCTCTATAGAATCTATGTAACGGGACTAGCCTAGTTACAGTAGGAATGTCTCGGTAAAACACTCAACAGATAGAACTTGAAGCTTTGACCGAATTCTGCCGAATTCTACCAGCTTGATCGACTTCTGCCAAGTTCTGCCAGATCAATCGAATACTACCAAAGTCCGTCCGCGTGCGCACGTGCGCACGCATCGACCAAGACCCCTGAACTGTTTAATTGCAAGATTCTCTCGTTATTCCTTTCTCTTCTTTACGCAACGTCTTGTTCCTAGCAAGAGCTATATACCCTCAGATTTAGATAGAATTTATATTATTCCTTTAAATCTTTCCCAAAGCCTCTTCGCGCCCTTATATTACGTTGCGTCAAAAATAACTACTATTAAAATGGCAAACGACCTTAAATCCCACACGTTAACTATGAGCATTATAACCCTAGTTAGGGAACAGTTAACTACAATACAAGAAGCCTTTATAGATGCTTTAGCTTAGTAGCGGGCTATACTAGAAGCCCAGCATTAGCAATCAATAGAAACACTCCATAAAGAACTCCGTAACGTTAATACACTTATAATAGAGACCCTAACAGTAACACCTATAAATAAAATTGAGATAACCATATATAAACCCGGCCCGTTAAATGCGAACCCTAAACTAGTAATAGTAGCTTAACCTATACCTGTAACGAACCTAGTACCTGCTATAAAATCAGAAAAGCTTCCTAATCCTCCAATATTTAATAGAAATTAAAATAATCTATATCCCTTTATAACTAAGCTCCGTCTTAAACTCTTAACGAACTATAACTAATACCCTACTAAAGCTAGCAAGATTAGCTATAGGATGTCTTAATTAAGCAAAGACGCTGCATAAACTATAGACCTATTCTTCTATAATGGCACCTTCGTTAATTTCAAAATCTTTATCTCTTTATTAGAATAAACGTATAATAACGCCAGCCGCGAATACACCGCTGTTACTAAACTTAAAAACCTATAATAACGGAATCAAGACTTTACTAGCTTCTTTTTAGAAATTTTAGGCCTTGTTAGCGAACTAGATTGGAATAAAGCCGCTAAAGTTGCTACTCTTTAACAAGCTATTTTAGATGAAATTAGAGTATAGTTAGTAGGCAAGAAACTGCCAAAGGACCTACCTAAATTTGCTATAATGTGTTAACAAATTAATAAGGACCTTTAATATAACAAACAAACTTGTTCTCTAAAGCCAACTACGCCTCACGTTTAAGACTCTACGAAACCAATATATACCCTAAAGCGTGACCTTTCTCCAAAACCTACGCACGACCCTATAGACCTCAACGCCACTTAATCCTATACACCCTTAGGAACCGATAAACAAAGGACTTAAGCCACAAATAGAGAATGCTTTAGATATAGCAGAAAAGGATATATCTAAAGGAATTGCCGAACTTACCCTTTTAAAAAAGTCCGCTGTAGTTCCTCCCGGTCTTTAAATCATACCCACTCCTTAAATCGCACTCGTTCTTTAAGCCGTACTCGCTCCTTAACTTATACTTATTCTATAAATTATACCTAGTCGTTATAAAGCATCTTACGCTTAGCTAACTCGGAAAACAAATCGTCCTAGGGCTAAGTTGCGCTTTAGGATAAGAAGTGGAAGAGCATAAGTATCTAGGCTCTTCCAGCGCTAATACACAACACGACTCCCTTAATGTACTTAGCGAAATTCGAATACTTAGAAAATAGAAGGAGATACAAATCCTTATAGACAGCAGAGCTACTAGTATAGGCTTTATTAATATAAACTATATAAAAACCTAATGCCTAAATTTAAAGAAACTTAATAAGCCCTAAGGCCTATAAGGCTTTAACGGCAAACCCTTAATATATGGCGAATTAACGCACTACGCTCTTATAAAAATGCAGATAAGCAAATATCTCGAATACGTTTCCCTATTTGTAACACCCCTAAAGTAATATAAGATAATACTTAGACATAGATAGCTAAAACGGCACAACCCTTTAATTAGCTAGGTTAAAGAAACACTAAAATTCCGCATGGCCTATTACCAAAGTTATTGTTTAAAACACTACCTACCCTATAAATATATATAAGACTATTCGAATTTAATATAATACAAATTGCCCTTACTACAAACCTTAAACCAATACAACAAAACTATAACTGCTAATTATAGTAAAGAATGCAAAGATAATATATCAAAACCCCTTAAAATTCGTATGATACAAGCCACACCTTTTATTTTGTTAGCAAGAAAACGAGACCACGAAATCTTCGCTATAACAATAGAAGATATTAAGAAGGCGCTAGAACCAAAGCAGTATATTAACCCTTAACCTCTTATACCTAAGGAGTACCACGATCTAATTAATAAGTTTAAAAAATAATTCGCAGACTAGCTGCCCCTATATTGGGATAAACACGATTTTAAGATAGAACTTAAACCTAATATAACACCAAAGTTCGGTCCGCTATATGGTATATTACGAGAAGAACTGCTTATAATGCAATAATACCTTAACGAGCATCTAGAAAAAGGATTTATTTGCCCTAGTTAATCTCCATTTACCTTACCCATATTATTCATTAAAAAGCCAGAAGGAGGCTTAAGATTCTATATTAATTACCAAGCCCTAAACGTAATTATAATTTAAAACTAATATCCAATCCCCTTAATCTAAGAGACGCTTAACCGCCTGGCAAAGGCACAATATTTTATAAAGCTTAATATAGTCGCTGCCTTTAATCAAATTCGTATCTAAGAAGGAGATAAGAAGTACATAGCCTTTTATATATAATGGGGACTCTTTAAATACCTAGTAATGCCGTTTAGTATAAAGAACGGTCCCAGTACGTTTTAGCAATATATTAATAATACGCTCCATGAATTCCTTAATATATTTGTTACCGTATATATTAATAATATCCTAATTTACTCGTCTTCGCTTTCTAAGTATTAAAAACACATCTAAATGGTCCTTAAACGTTTGCGAGATGCGGGTTTATAATGCGATATTAAGAAATGCAAGTTCTACGCGTCCAAAGTTACGTACCTAGGCCTAATTATATCCTGCGACGGAATTAAAATGGACCCTAAAAAGGTCGCTGCGATTATAAACTGGGGAAGCCCTAGTAACGTATAAGACATTTAAGAATTCCTAGGATTTGCAAATTTCTACCGCCAATTTATTAACCAGTTCTTAAAAATTGCCTAACCATTAGTAAACCTAACAAGAAAGAACGTGAAATTTAAATAAACTACCAAATATAAATAAGCTTTTAATGACTTAAAATAACGCTTTATAACCGCTCTAATTCTTACCCACTTCGACCCTGACCTTAAATATATCGTTAAAACAGACTCGTCTAATTATGCCCTAGGGGGAGTGTTATCGCAATATAATAAGGACGGTGAGCTATATCTAGTAGCCTTTCTCTCTTAAAAGCTCGCCCCTGCCGAATCAAACTATGAGATATATAATAAGGAACTACTTACAATTGTTAGATACTTTAAACAATGGCGTCCAGAACTTAAAGGATTATTGTTTCTAATACGCGTGTTAACGGACCATAAAAACCTACAGTACTTTATAACTATAAAGCAGTTAACGCAGCGCCAAATTCATTGGGCCGAATACCTCTTATAATTCAACTTTAAGATTACGTACCAACTGGGCAAACTTAATTAGAAGCCTAATACATTAATATAACGATTACAAGATTTACCTATAAACGCCTTAGATAAATGGATTACAAATTAATTACAGATCTTATTGCCCCCCAAACACTTCAAGAAACTACGTCCTATATTCTTAAATACGGAACTCAACAGAAACAAATTAGAAATTAATAAATAGGAAATGGAAATTAATAAGCTAATAGAATACAAATATAAGAACAACGCATGGATAGTAGATGTAATAAAAGCGATTTAAATAGGAAAATAACAGCATAAAGATATCACACTCGCCAAATGCGAAATTCGTAACAATCGACTATACTATTAACAGAAGATAGTAGTTCCGAATTCCGAACCCTTACAATTTAAGATACTCAAATTCGTACACAATTCCCCTATAGTAGGACATCCTAGCCGTGCGAAGACTTATAAGATTATTTAACGAGCATACTACTGGCCTATAATGCACGACTACGTACGAAAATACATTTAAGCCTACAGAACGTGCGTGCATAGGAAGACCTCTCATATAAAGAAGCAAGAAGTACTTTAACCGTTGCCAATTCCAATGCAAAGATAGTGAGATATCTCAATTAACTTTATAGTTGACTTGCCTAACAGTAACGGGTTTACAAATATTATAGTAGTCGTTAACCATCTTATAAAAATGCGATATATGATTCCTATAGACTTAATTAATGCGATATTAGTAGCCAAATGTTTCATTAAGCATGTCTTTAAGCTACACGGACTTCCTAATTTAATAATATCCAACTATAGAAGCCAGTTCGTTTCAGACTTCTAGCAAGCTCTATATAAACGATTAAGCATTTAAACATAACTCTTAACTGTATTTTATCTGGAGACAGATAGTTAAACCAAAATTGCGAACGCGATTATAGAACAATACCTATAAATATACTACTCCTACCTACAAGATAACTGGGGAAAATGGCTACCTTTAGCTAAGTTTACTGCAAACAATATAATAAACATATTAATAGGCATAACGCCGTTCTATATAACCTATGGACAAGACCCCCAACTTAGATTCAAACCACGACCTAAAATTAATATAATAGGACCTATAATTAAACAGATTCAGTTAATTAACGCGCATAACTTCACTAATTAAATAAAGCAGTTAACGGAACTATTATAAAGTAAATTAACGTACGCTTAAATAGTATAGGAATAGCATATAAACAAAGGATGAGCCCCTATATGGGACTTTAAGGAAGGTAATATAGTTTACCTAAATACACAAAACCTAAAGACTTAACAGCCCTTAAAGAAACTTAATTAGAAGTTTGCGGGCCCATACCAAATTAAGAAGAAATTAAGCCCATATACTTATAAGCTTAAACTACCGACTAAGATAAAAATATATCCAACGTTTTACGTAAGCTTACTATAACCCTTAAAAGACAAACCTATAACTCGCGAAGTGCCGCCGCCACCTCCCATAATTGTTGACAACGGTAACAGTTCTTACTTTATTAACTTAATTAATAATATGCGATGGAAAATATAATCTAAATAATTTAAACTTCTTATTAAGTGGGAAGGATATAAAACATAAACCTAGGAGCTCTATAAGCAAGTTAAGACCGATACGCCTTCCCTAGTAAAAAAATTCCATAAGGACTATCCTTCGCGGCCTACTCTAGCTAGATGGACACAATATAAAGGTAAATAACTACCACCTGACACAAATACACAAAACACAATAGCAGAAAACTCAAAATTAAAAAGAGCTTAAAGAATACTATAACGCTTATAACACGGTCACATAACGCGCAAGATGTTAAGGAACTTTAACCAGCGGTTAAAGTTATCTAATTAGTTAGATTTGCCTTGCCAAGACCTACTATAAAGATGTTAGTTCGGCTCACCGCCTTTACCAAACTAATAGCGATTTTCTATCCTAGGGAGGGAAAATCCTAATTGGTCCGTTTAACGATTAGAACCAGCAAAACTCTACACCACTACCCAACGTAAAATACGACATAATAAAATTGTATTATTTTAGACCTTCGGCCAAAGGGGGGGTACTGTAACGGGACTAGCCTAGTTACAGTAGGAATGTCTTAGTAAAACACTTAATAGATAGAACTTAAAGCTTTAACCGAATTCTGCCGAATTCTGCTAGCTTAATTAACTTCTGCCAAGTTCTGCCAGATCAATCGAATACTACCGAAGTCCGTCCGCGTGTGTACGTACGCACGCATCAACCAAGACCCCTAAACTGTTTAATTGTAAGATTCTCTCGTTATTCCTTTCTCTTCTTTACGCAACGTCTTGTTCCTAGCAAGAGCTATATACCCTCAGATTTAGATAGAATTTATATTGTTCCTTCGAATCTTT
>Ga0307507_10012648_pt1 | contig 10396 bp, 7 predicted proteins | sample 7_EM_MG_FD_207223 | JGI IMG/M metagenome (GOLD analysis project Ga0307507, IMG submission 207223) | Populus trichocarpa ectomycorrhiza microbial communities from riparian zone in the Pacific Northwest, United States - 7_EM | ecosystem: Host-associated > Plants > Roots > Unclassified | place... | reverse complement strand
TGATATCATCTGGTTTTGTTGATTTTGGTTAAGAATTGGTTGAGCTGTTGCCTTTTTTCACTACGGTTGCCATGTGTTCCGCTTCCCGGTGTTGTCCCGGATCCCCGTGTTTTACGTTAGATAACCAAACCAGAAAATTACGCAATGGGCACTAATCCACCACATCTTCCATCATACTATAACCCAGTATCATATCGAACCAGCTCGATACCCCAATACCGCATAACGGGAAAATCTCACGATATCGGTCAACGCTGCGGAAGAGAATATTATAATAACACCGGCACGACCGAAAATCTTAAAACTCCAAAAACACAATCACAGATTCTCTCTTCCTGGGCTTTCCGCACGAGGAACCGGAATATCTCTTGATTTATGTTTTTCTCATTTCATTTTTCATTTTCCACTTCCCCTCTACACGATTGTCAGTACTTCTAACCTACTCAAGAGTGATGACGAACAGTGGTAATTTAACCAGGTACAGGTTTACTAGTACGCGATAACCACATAAGTGCAGTACTGTTAAAGTCGTGAAATGGTCAGATTGGATAACCTTCAAGACACGAGGTAATTCATGGAATCCTTTCCCCGTGAAATGGGTGATGAATTACCAGAGTCGGGTTATCATAATCTATTATATATTATCATCCGAAGATATTGCTGGCACCAGAATATACTGTAAATTACTCGAGTACGGTACTCATGGCTAGAGTACTTGCCGGTATATCTATATATGTATGATACTGTGTGTTACTATCAAAATGTCCAATCTGATGATCAGATAGGCATTCCAATCTCATCACTAGTGGGAACCAGCGCTCATTGCAACCCTCAAATCAGACCCTGTCATCTGTACCTGTAAACTGCCTAGTACCTCCTAGCTCAGCACCCACTAATTCTCAATATAATTCTTCCTCCCTCTTGCACTCTTATTCTTTGTTACAACCACATCTCTCTTTACTCTTTTATCATAACACAAAACATCTTCTATTATTCCTCTACTGTTCTCCATTTTATACATACATCTTTCACCTATGAATATCATCTTTCTACCACTCTCCACCTTCTGCTATGCGCACCACTCCTCTATCTATATACCTTTATCCTATGCAATTATTTACCCCCAACCTCCCACCATTGTCCTTTTTATAAGTCTAGAACATATTTGCTAAAATAAGATTTTAGTATCTTCATAGTTACACCTACAAGTACTACCCTCTAGAATCAGCTCCTCTTTATTTTTCCATTCATATTTCCCATCAGGTATGCTTTATTCTCAGTTGCACATTATTTTAATATTGAACCTCTTCTATTTGGCTATTATATTTAATTATGTTGATATAATAAGACCCATAGAGGTCAGAGGCTACTAGCTATATCATACTTGTTTACAGTCTATAAGACAAGCCCCTGACACTATAGAGTAGGAGATCTAAGCATGATTTACTAGTGTGTACATTATGTGATTACCACTACTACTTTTGATAATGATATATATTACACCATGGTGATAAGAGAGAGAACAGATCTATCAAAAGAGTTTACTTTCCACACTGGCATTTCCTTCACTAGACAACTTGAACACCTGCCAGGCTTATAGTCTGTCAGAATTGATTAGAACTTATAAAATATTATTTATAGTAATTTGCAAAAATATTATTCAAATAGTGGAAAAGAAGATATTTTTATTGAATAATAGTGCAATAAACCAGTGTGTACTATTTCAGTTGTACAAGACAGTATGAAATGTAGAAACTTAGACAAAAGTATAGATATTAAATTCTTTAATCTTTATACTATTTTGCCTATCACGTGGATATCTTTGCTGAATGATGTTTAGCTTAACTCAGCTTTTATAGGGTAGTTACAATACCAGTGATTGTTAGTCCTAGGTGGAGCTTGCTGATTATTCCTTAATCCAGGCATAGGCTGACGTGATTGGTATTCTGAGAGCACACATCATTTATGTTGGAGGTTATTTGTTAAGAGTGAATTGTTGGGAGTAGCCAAGTGATATTGTCTGAATGGAGAGAGGGAGTGATACCAACATCTTCCAACTTTGAGATACACTACTCAACACAAGCAAGCATTTGTGATATATTAATCTTATAACTCATATGCCATGAAATGATTAATTCCCCCTTAATTATTATAAACTCAGGGTCGAAACTTGAAGAGAAAAAGGAAGTATATATTGCAAAATTTAGATACACCTGAAATAGACTAAAATATAGTTCCAGGTATCAAGCTTGGAGCATTATATCACAACTAAGATACATACTCAGCTAGTCTCCCCTCCATCTCCAACCTGCTTTATAAAGCAAAAGCACAGTACCTCTTACTAACTCATTAAACCCAACAATTCTACCTAGTGTCTGGTTGGATAGCTCTGCCTCTTCTTAACAGACACGGAGGTGGAAAAAATCAAATAATTATTACCTCCTAATGCCTGCAATCACTCTCTCTAACATTCCTAAGCTTGACCAGACTCTTACTTCCAGCACTACTACCTATACCTCCACCCCTGGCTCGAATATTTCTGTTCACATAGGTAGAATACTTTACCTACCTGATGCTCCACCTGTTGAAATTTCAGACCATTTCCTCTGTATAAAGTCTGTATCTGATCCTTGCAAACCAAGCCTGGCGAGCCTGAGGGGCGCTTGATCGGGGGGGTGGCACAAATGGAAACGAGCGCAATTCCCCGTCCTGCTAGTATATGAGAACTATGTCTACGGTATCACTTGCAAAGCTCAATTTCCTCAGCGCACTGTGCACCGACAGACCCGTCACTACCAAATTCCACAGTAAACTAGGAAAACCGCTTCTCCATCCTGGCCCTATACGCAATTCACCGGAGATATCGTGTAAACCAACTTGAACCTTCCTCTCTGCCCTCCACGCACTGGCACGAATAGCCTTTATTTCAGAAAACAGCGTGGTCCGGATTGGAGTATGGTGCCGGCACCTTATATAATCGACCTTCAGTTGCCATCCGAAGTCAGGGCACTAGCTAGTCCTAATATGGTAAGTGACCTTACTACTTTAGTTAGGCAATATATTTCATAATTATTACTCAGCTAAAACTCCCTCCCTTTCCACACACACTAGCGAGTGCCAATACAACACCCCAACCAAGCCCATACAAATTTTGCCTTCCCTTTGAGAGCCATTATATCAAGAAAGAACCAGTTGCCTAGAACAAAATCCATTCTTATAAATGTGTTCTTTAGATGATTTAGAAACAATTATACTAAAGGAATGAGTAAAATAATAGCATGTGGTGTTGTTGTTGTTGTTCATCCAAAAGTTGGGAAAACTTTTGTTGTCGTGAGGTTGGTTCTAAGGTGCCGGCACCCGTCCTGAGCCAACCTTGGGGTATCAACCGCGGTGTCGAATAACTGCGCTTGCAGTCCACTTTCACTCATCGCTTAGTGTATTGGTTGTTTATCCTCTACTCTACTTGCAAATACTTGCGGTTGGGAGATTACGGTACTTGTATCATACTCTCACTGGGCCTTAATATACACACAAAATCAGAAGAGAAAAAAATGCCTGATTCAAGTGCTTAGAATGTGCACAAAAGGTCTGTCGAAACCTTGGCGCACTGGCTGGAGCAAACACCGTTCTCTGTTGTCGAGCTGGCCCTGGTTGAAGCCGGGTCGGCAAACAAGGATAATTAAGATGGATGGCCCTGGAGCCAATCAGGAAATTTGACACTTACCCTTCATACCCTGTTCTCATTACACCTATGGTAAGCACAAGGAGGGAAGGGAGGCTGGAAGCTTCGATGCGTTCTCGAGAACAACTTGTTCCAGGGAGACCATGATACTGTACGATGAGGAAGCTCTAGATAGGATAGGCACAGTAGGTGGATAGGTGACAAGATAGTCAATGGGAATTATACGGTACTACCTAAATTCCCTTTTCCCCTCTGTCCATCCATCCATCCGTCCGTCCAAGATAAGATACAGTGATCAATCTGTTCATCCCATCCATACGACATGCATAAGGTACTAGATTGTGCTTGCCTGCCTGCCTACCGACTTTGAATCGAAGGAAACCAAACAAACGCGATGCAAAACACATCACACAAAAAAAATCATAACCAAAAGAAAGATAAATCAGTTCACGTCCACATCCTATGTTTTCGAAGACCGATTGGTTGTTTTGGATTTTTTTCCCTTGCTTTTTCTCTTTTTTTTGATTCAATGAGATTCCCCGACCAAGTAGGGAAAGCATCAGTCAGTCAGTCAATCAATCAAATCAGAGCAAATAAAACATGCAGAGATTACAATGGTTGGAAGAAAAAAAAAAGGCAAGAAAGACAATGAATAAGATTCCAGCGTAAAAAGAGATGGTTTGGATACAAAGAGAAAAACCAAGCGCCATTTTCCGGAAATAATCCCCTCCCCCATTTTTGTTCCCCCGACAGTGTTGCCAGTTTGCCTTTGCTTGTTCCCCTTTTGCTTTCACTCTTTAAATTCGGTGTTTTTCACTCTCTGTACCGCATAGACAATTACATGAATGGTTAGCAATCTTGTACCTCTCTTCAAATATTTCATTCATAGACAATCACGTACCGAGTCTGGAATACAGCATATACAAAGCCATCTGATTGCACTCCTGGGTACCAGTGATGGTGACCAATCTTTCGTTGCTGTTATCTTGAGGCTCATTGATCTTGATGACGCTACCTGACAATTGTCGAATCTCATTGATCTTTGCTCCACCCTTCCCAATGATGGCTCCCACCATATCGTTAGGAATGAAGATTTGCTGAGTAAGAGGTTGGCCGGGCAACATGTTAGCCATAGGATTAGGCGCAGGCCCTTGCTGAGGAGTGGGTCCAGCTCCAGCCTGACCGGGTTGATGAGGGCCAGCACCAGAGTAGGCATTGGCGGCCTGGGGGTCGGCATAGTGGATGGGAGCCTGGGGAACTGGAGCTGGCGCCGGCCCGTGAAGGTAGGGAATCCCATAAGGGTTGTTGGGGGTCCGCTGAGCATTGTTGGTGTGGCGTTTGTATGTGTCAGGATTTCCATATGATCCATGAAGAGGTTGTGGCTGGTATGGAACAACTTGCATTCCACCAGGCATAGGGCCAGCGGGACCACCGGAACGAGTCGCATACGCAGACGCAGCAGGACCGCCGAAACGCTCCGTCAATTGTTCCACAAGAGTATTGGCAATGTAGTACGTCGCGATATGAACCGCGTCAGCAACACCAAGAACGACCAAGGAACGCTCGGTAGAAAGAGGAAGACAAGAGCCAGACGCGTTAAGACGAGCGCCCGAAGCCTCTTGGATTTCTCTAATCCTTCCACCTGACTTTCCAATGATCGAACCAATCAGAATATGGGGAACCAAGAGCCTAAGCGGATAAGTCTTGGACTGAGGGGATGAGGCTTCTTCAAGCGGCTCGTTATTCAACGTGCGAATGATAAGTCCAAATGCCTATAAATTTCAATATAAACCTCTCGATCAAACCACCCACAGCAAAATCCCGGAATGGAAACAAACCTTGGCGACAGCGTCCACAGCTCCGCTCACCGTCAAAATTCTCTCACCAGCTCCCCTCTGATAGTCAGAGACAGTGCACTTTGCTTCAGCCATCCTTCTAATCTGAGTTACATTTTCACCCCCTTTTCCAATTACGGTGGCTGCTTCCGCAGAAGTGATTACTGCGCGCATGTGAATCCAATTACTCTCGTCAACCTGTGGGACAGATTGCTGAGTTTGCTGGCCCTGCTGGCCAGCTCCTTGGGGGGCATCGGGAACATCAGTGTCGGCATCCTTAGTCTCCGGGGCTGCCTCCTCAGAATCCAACTTGCTCACAACAGCAGTGGTAGTAGTCTCGGTCTTGGTAGGGGTAGGGGATGAGGCTCTGCTGGATTCACCTTCCGCCTTAGCGTCCTTGTCAAGGTAAGGGCGTTTGGAATCATGTTCATCCCTGATATTTGGAGAGGAAGAATCCTCGAGAGGGCGTTTCGTAGCTCCGGAAGCGCTTGGAGAACTCATGTTTGAATTATTGTCTCAGTTTTTTCAGGGCTGTTTTCTTTTCAATTCAGGTTATGTAGGACGCGTCTGAAAATCTTTTTTTGGTTTTAAAAATTTGTATTCTTTCTTGCTGTGTACACCAGGGAAAGAAATGACGGGTGCGTTTCGGGGCTGAAGGGAGCGGATGGGGAGGTGGAGGTGATGAAAAGGTGAATGAAGATATTAACTCTAGGGTCGGGAGGGGGTCGTGGCGGTGGTGATATGATGGATTGGAGGCGGACGGAGGAATTAGGCTAGGAAGGAGAAGGCCGGTACGTATGAGAACCAAATATAGGGGTAGCAAAGGCAGAGAGAGACGACAGTAGGAGATCAAAAACCTAGCTGCTGCTGCTACTGCCCTGACGATGCGATGCGATGCGATGGTGATTTGACGATTGAGGGTTCTGGGCAAACGGTGAAGGAGGATTTCGGGAAAGAAACAAGCGATATTAGGGAAAATGGGAATGGGAAAATGGGGAGAAGATAATAGGAGGGATGGGGGAGAGAAATGAACGAAAGCAAAAAAAACGAGTCGAGTCGTTTGTGAGTTTTTGTGTGGCAGAAAATTGCGGTGTTCGAGACAGAGGAGAAAAGAAGGGAAGGAAAGAAGGAAGAGAGAGGTTGTCAGCCGGGGATTGGGAACGTGGACTGTGTGGCCCTGTGCCGAGCCAACACGCCATTGGATTGATCTGCCTAGCTTAGTCATATATCAGGCTCCTCATTCGCTGCCCCCTCCGGGGTGAGTCAATTTACAGCAATTCGAGTGATGAGAGATGTTGCTGTAGGCTCAGTTTACATATTATTACCGGTATGTATGATATACCCCGAGGCGAGCGACATTGTGCCTTGGAGGCGACGATCTGATGCTCTTATTCTAGTTTGCAGATAGGATATCAAACAGTGTTTGCGGTGGAAAGTCTGCACCTCTCTCCAACAATGTAGCCCCGTTTACACTTGGCATACAGAACGCTGAAGCGTAAGAGGGTCTAAGCACTGCCATGCTGTTCTACCGGACACAAGGCTAGTGTAAATCTCACTTCCCTTGCGGCTCGATGGTATCAAAAACCACACAATATGCCATTAACTTATAGAACACTGTGATTCCGGCACATGTCCAGTACGAGCACTTACTATTACACCATACCACAAGCAACACATCTCAAGAACACCTACAGCACTAACCCATGAAAATCACATTCAGCGACAAGTCTCCATTCTTTAGCATTAAATATGGCAATCTCCTCCAAGATCACATTCGTTTTCAGAAACCCCTGACTTTGACGATTCTCTTGTCTCAGACTTATTTGTATCATAAATCGTCAAATAGAATCCCACCGTGCCGCATACAGCACTCTCGGTCTTCCAATAGTCCTTAGTTAACTACAGTACCGGCACTGTCATAGCAGTACTAATAAGTCATTCCCCATGTTACTAACCGTGCCGCACCACAGCGAGAATAACAATCTGGCAGCCTAAGACAAGTGTTTCCGGGGACATACGGTACCCAGAAGCCTCACCCCTTCTGGAAGTATATTATGGGGATATCTGCTTAAGGTCCTTGGTTGGCAGGGGTTTAGTACTGTAGGTGACCACTTGGCAGAAATATACGGTAGCTACTGGCCAGGAGTGTTGAGAGGCTGTTTCGGGTCTATCATCGGACCTCCTGGAATCCTGATCTTCCGGCCCATATTAGAGTTACCGGGGCCGAACACTAGCACTTCTCCTACTAGTGCTGGCCTCATCTGTTGCTCTCACACTATGGCTAGCAGCACAAGAAATATCACCTTGAACTTGAAAGGGGGGGTGGGTGACATAGAAAAGGGAATAGGAATTGCGTTCCTTCACTTTTTGAGAGGTATTCAAAGTTGCACACATCAGCGGGGGCCCAATCCCACCAAAAACACTGATTTGAATGTGTGACTGTTTCTTGGTGGATTGTTTACCCATATCTAACAGCTATTCCTAAAGTAGGGTGTGTAAATACAAAGCATTGATTCATAGGCGAGAAGGTATCTTTTGTTGCTGCTTTCATTAAATTTTGATCCTTAAATCCAATTTTCTACACTTATTGTGCTTTTCGCCGTGCAGCCGTGGCTGTGAACGCAAAGTTCAAGTTGCGTCAACTCCCAGGCTGCAGTATCCCTCTTCACAAATAGCAATTGTGCCATCAACACAATCAAACATGTCTCGGGTTAAGAGCATTTTTAACCCGTTGCTCTATGTATATAGAAATTTGTCTTTTTATCTTTGTTCGCCTTAGAAGAGAAGTGCTGCTTCTCCATCACTATTTCTGTCCCCAGGCGGTCTGAGACAAGTAAAATTCACGACTGGACACGCTAATCCTGTTCTGGGGTCGTTCGTTGGGTTGTGATTCGCTGGCGATTAATGGCTGCTCTAATATCTCAGACCGCCAAAGGAATAGGAATCGAGAACCCCTAAAGAGCCTCATTTTGTGTGCACCGAGGGTTATCTCCATCCAATTGGGTCTCTCCATCCATCACTGCTCCTCCCACCCCCCATGCGCAGCAATCCCTCTCACTTGCCACTTGATCTCGCTGACTAATCACAATCAGCCACAACACGCATAATCTCCAAAAGCTTCAATCCCTCTCAGCTCTTCTTAGCTGTTCTTGAAGAACCCAGGCACTCCTGCGCATAACGGCTCTAATACCCGATTTCTACACCCTCCTTTTATAGAACTAAATTGGCGATTACCTAAAAAATGAATAACGCGCAGTTTCGCAAACTCCTCGAAACGCCCCGTCCCGCAAACACATCCAGCCAAAATGGGCCCTCTGCGACTCCGGCGCTGGGTTCTAAGCTACGGTCTTCAATCCCGATGACCCCGTACGCACCCCCCTCACCGTCTCCCTTTTACTGTGTGCGAGACAAGCTAACCGAATAAATGTGTGGATCAATAGACGAAGCGTCCTCGGCGGCTCATCAACTCAATCCGAATTCGCCCGTCAGTTAGCAGCAAACAACGCCGCCGAGCAAAAGGCGAGAAAGTTCCGCTCCTCAGCTGCGCCCCTCGGCACACGGCTACCCGAAGGCTACGTCGACCGGACGAAAGATAGAGAAGAGGATGGCAACGACGAGAGGGCCCGGCGATTAGCGGCGCTGGAGGAACTCCTCAAAGAGGGCGGGATAGAGCACGAAGAGTACGTTCGGCAGACAAAGTTACTGGGTGGTGATGTATCTAGCACGCATCTTGTCAAGGGGTTGGATTTCAAACTTTTGGAGAAGGTGCGCAGGGGTGAGGACGTCATGCGTGCGATCAGGGATGATGGGGGGGATGAAGAGGAAGAGGGGCAAAATAGTGGGGATGAGGAAGATGTTTTGGATAAAGTTCTCGAGAGGGATATTGTTCCCGAGAAGAAGGAAGAGAAGAAAAAAAAGGGTAATTTGGCGCCGAAGACTCGCGCGGAGATATTGGCAGAATTAAAGAGGAGTAGGGAGGCTGCGAAGCCGGTCTCTGTGCTTGGTTCCAAATTCAAGAAGATCGGTGTAAAGGAGGAGAAGAAGGACGAGAATGGGACGAAGGTTAAATATGTCACGGGCGCGGACGGGAAGGTCAAAAAGATGGTCAAGAAGGATAAGAAAAAGAGCGATGAGCCGAAACTGGTTTCTACGACGATTATGGGGATGATGCCTCCGCCCCCTATGCCCGGAAAAACAGAGGAGAAGGTAGAAGAGGAAGATGAGGATATCGATATATTCGAAGGGGCGGGTATAGAATACAATCCTTTAGCAGGCCTGGAAGACGACGACGACGACTCTTCATCCTCGTCGTCAGAAGAAGAAGGCGAAGAAGGGGAAATCCGTCCAACCAAAAAAACAAAATCCGAAAAGGCGCCAGAGTCTCCCTCGAAATCCTCCCCTCCGCCTACTTCTCCATCATCTTCAATGCCACCGCCACCACCACCATCCGTACCAAAGCCGAAAGTAAACTACTTCAACGAGCCAGCCTCCTCCTCCTCCTCTTCCTCAGATACATACAAACCCCCATCCTCAGCTTCAGCCCTCCTATCTTCCAACCCCGAACTCGCGGCAGCACTAGCCAAAGCCTCGACTCTAAAAGCCTTCTCCACGCCCTCCGAAGATGAAGCTGGGAAGCGTCGGAAGGCGCTCATGGAGTCTGCGGACAGAGACGCTTTCGACATTGACTTTGGGTTCGGCGGGAGTAGAGATTTCGGAGATGAGGATGACGACGATGGGACTGTTGTTAAGAGCAGTGGTGGTGGGAAGAAGCGAAAGCGGGGAGGGAAGCCAAAGAAGGGGGATAAGAACGATGCGGGGGTTGTCGGGAAGATTGTGGAGGAGAGGTATGGAAGCGGGTCGAGGAAGTAGAATCGTGGGG
>Ga0307507_10012644_pt1 | contig 10399 bp, 6 predicted proteins | sample 7_EM_MG_FD_207223 | JGI IMG/M metagenome (GOLD analysis project Ga0307507, IMG submission 207223) | Populus trichocarpa ectomycorrhiza microbial communities from riparian zone in the Pacific Northwest, United States - 7_EM | ecosystem: Host-associated > Plants > Roots > Unclassified | place... | reverse complement strand
ATATATATATATATATATATATATATATATATATATATATATATATATATATATATATATACACACGAATTTAATTTTAATCTTTGGTGGGAGAGATTCGAGTGTGTTCATTATATATACCAAAAATTAAAATTAAATTCTTCTATGACTTAAGTACTAGCAGTCTATATATATATATATATATATATATATATATATGATTAAGAACACACTCGAATCTCTCCCACCAAAAATTAAAATTAAATTCCCTGTAACTTAACTACCAGCAGTCCACCGTTCCATCCCTCTCTCTCACTCTCTCAACCACCATGCCCAGCCACCACCTCCACGCTCCCCTCCGCTCCTCCACCGCTACCTCAACCACCATCTCCACTCAATCCTTCACCTCAAGACTAATCCTCCTCCTAACTCTCCTCCCTCTTTCTCTTGCAGCCTTAGCTTTTATCCTCCAATGGAAAGGCAATTCTGGCTTCATGATGGATCCCACAACAGCCAACTCTCGTTGGGCCCCACAAGGGTCTCACATTAAAAACCATGAGATCTTCCCTGGCATGGAATTATCTGTTTTATCGCCTAAAGCTCACAAATCATCTGACTGTTCTAGTCTTGGACGTAGTGGGGCACCTTCTTTTCCTTATTTTCGTGATTGGAAGTTTGATTTTCAAGCTAATTTGAGGCCTAAGGTCTGTTTTTGAATTGATTTTGTTTCTGGTTTGATTTTTTTTGCTGAATTTTAATGGGTTGTTTTTTTTTTCCTTGTTGAATTCTGATTGGTTTTGAGTTTTGTGTTTGGACTCGCATTGGCTTCTGAGGTTTGGTGATGGATCTGTTTCTGGGTTTTGGGTTTTTTTATTGAATTTTGGTAGATTCTGTGAGATTTTAGCTTTAGTTATGAATAATTAATGGTTAAATATATGGTTTTATTTTTTTTTTTTTTTTTTTTTTTTGCTGTGAAAGATGTGAACTTCGCTGATCCTGGTTTGCAAGATATTTTGGAATTGGAACTGAGTGATGTACTCTTCTTGCTTGTTGAATAGGATTTGGTTTCATTTTATGAGTTAATTTATCTGTGATCTGTTTGCTACTTTGGTTGATGAGGGAAGGGAAATGAGGGAAAGTTTTAAGCTTTGAATGTTCTTTAAAATGTTAATGCTATTTTGATTTTGAGAAATGAAAGATTAATCAAGTGAATCAATTGTCTGTAAGTTGAATTATTTTATTTGACATTTTGTTGGTTTGTTACTTAATTTGCAGATATGTATCACAACAAGTACTTCAGCTGGTTTGGATCAGATTCTACCGTGGATGTTTTATCATAAGGTTATGGGGGTGACAACCTTTTTCCTTTTCGTGGAAGGGAATGCAGCGTCTCCTAACACGTCTAAAGTTTTGGAGTCCATTCCTGTGAGTTCACATGACCTTTGATGTTACCAATTTGTTATTGTTTGTTTTATTCTTATATTGGAGTTCCTCTGGTTTTATTTTCTTATGTTTTTTCTTCTGAATTATTTAGTGTGAGCTATTTTGTTGATTTCCCAGGGAGTAAAATTGATTTATAGAACAACAGAGCTAGAGGAGCAACAGGCTAAAAGGTTGGCTAGTTTTCATATGTTCATGTTTAATTCATTTCTGTTTCATTTTGAAGCAAACTGAATATATTTTCTTTGTATTACCCTTATTTCAAATGAAGAAAGAAAAAAGATTCACTTTTGCTTAAAGCTATTTAATGTTGATGATTCTATGTCTAACTCTTTGTGAGTGTTTATTCTGTTTGAACCATGCATTTTGTTCCTGTATTCACAACTTAATCATCTTGAAAACTTTCAATATGGTTTCTGTTTTGTGTCTCCTCTTAACTCTTATCGTTTTTATGCTCCTTTTTTCTTAATCAGTCGGATATGGAATGAGACATGGCTGTCCAGTTTCTTTTACAAACCATGCAATTATGAGCTGTTTGTGAAGCAATCTCTCAACATGGAAATGGCAATTGTCATGGCAAGGGTATGCATTATGCACCACTATTTACTCATCTATAACAGTACTCTTCCTATTTCTAGTAATAAAAAATTGTTTTGAACATTCTCTGTTCTCACAAACAACAAAATTTTAGGATGCAGGAATGGACTGGATACTTCATCTTGACACTGATGAACTGATTCACCCTGCTGGTGCCCGTGAATATTCTTTGAGGCAGTTGCTGCTTGATGTTCCTGGAAATGTGGATATGGTTGTGTTTCCAAATTATGTGAGTCACATTGTGTGGAACGTCTTTTTTGTGATAATGCAATTAGGGGATTTGTAAATGTAAAAGTGTCAGTCCTATTAATATTTCTCAGCTATTCTTTTTCTTCTAAATAGTGTTGATTCTTTATTTGTCAGGAGAGCAGTATTGAACGAGATGATATTGAGGATCCTTTTGGTGAGGTAAATCTCTCAAACTATCCATTGAGCGTGGCACTTTGTCTTGGAACATGATGAATTTATTGTATGCTGTATATCGGTGCTCTGGTCTGGTTAAATTCCTTGTGCTTGAAAATTTTATATCAATTGCAATGTATTTGATCATTATACATGGTTAAAGTTAGAAGTATTTCTTTTCTGGGGTTATGTTCAACTTGCTTCATGCATGACACTTCAGAGAAGCTGCTTCTGATGATTTAATTTTAAGAGTTAGAAAGGGATTATATGATTGTGGATGAGTTATATTTTTTAAGAAACTTTGAAGCAATGGTGTGTCCTGCATTTTTCTAGTTTCTAACCATAATTTTCTGGATTTAGTTTTCTTATTGTTTTGAACAATGCTGTTTATTATCAATGTTTGCCTATCTTTGAAGATAAATGCGTAGTCTATCCCATGTATTCATGTATCTATGCTAACAGGTGTCGATGTTCAAGAAGAATTATGACCATCTCCCAAAGGATACGTACTTTGGAATGTACAAGGAATCTACTCGTGGCAATCCAAATTATTTCTTAACTTATGGAAATGGGAAGTCAGCTGCTCGAGTTCAAGATCATCTACGTCCTAATGGCGCACACAGATGGCACAACTATATGAAAACCCCAAAGTACGGCAAGCATGTTTATATGTTTAGCATAGATTCTTCATTTTTGTGGGCTACATGTCTTTTTGCATGTATAGATATACATCAGTAATTGTCAGCAGTAGCATTATTTTTAAATTTGTTAAATTCCTCCTTTTGTTTCTTGATTTACCACTTGTGCTAATGCTATTTTCTTCAATATGAGCTCTTGAAAATTTGTATGGCACTGCTGGTCCTTAATTGACAATTATAGTGACATGAACAGTATCTTTCCTTTCTGACAAAGACATTATATCTGGTATACAAATTGTCAGTGAGGTGAAATTGGAAGAGGCTGCTGTTCTACATTACACGTATTCCAAATTTTCTGACTTGACTTCTAGACGTGATCGGTGTGGCTGCAAGCCTACAAAGGAGGATGTCAAAAGATGCTTTATGTTGGATTTTGACAGATCTGTGAGTTTAGTTCTTTCTCTTAATATTTATCTCGTTTGCTCATTTCTGCTGCTGCCTTTTCATGACAAGTAGCGGTAAGTATATGAATATAAAAATTACAGTGTCCAATTTGAGCACATCTGCACAGGGGACTCAAAGTAGATTAGCTTGTTCATTTAGAACATGGTGCCTTTTAAATTTAACTTTGAAGAGTTAAGTTTCCAAAGAGAAATCATTTTGAACGTGGACCTTTGGAACATGTTAGGATAATTGTGTTCTGGATCCTTTTTTTTTGCTTTTTGTTTCAAAACTCATGTTCAGCAAGTAAATATGATTGAGAAATGCCTGAGTAGGTGCTTTTCTTAGCCCTACATCCCTGTGTGCATAGTAGCAGTGTAGCATACAGGGACAACACATAAAAATGGCTGACAATGATACATGACTCAAGTAATGATGTTTTTGATAGTGGTGATGCCAGGCAGCTACTTCTTCATTCTTTGTGGCTTACAAAACGAGTTAGTGGCTGGTTAAGTTGGATTGGTATATAGCAGTGACTGGGTGGCCAAGTTGCATTATGCTAGTGCCAATACCTAGTGGTGGCCACTATGCATTGTTGACTAATAATGATATCCTTGAGAAGGGTTTCCCTGCTGCATTCTGCAGATATAGGAGGCATGTGGTTTACGGCTTATGATGTCAGTGCACAGTGCAAAAACTGAAGGCAGTCTGTTTCCTAGAAATAAGATCCGAGTTCCATTAATCAGGTCTTTGTATCATAGTACCAGTTCGCTGAGGGAATGCAGATGGTGTAGGTGCCTTTTGTTTTACAGATTTTCTCATAACTCTTGATTCTTAGTTGAACCAGGGAATTAAGCCCTAGATAACTGCTTCTTGGTTAGGGTTCTGGTAATGACACTTCCTATGAACAAGAGATAATTACTTTGGTTTATTTCATTTCCTTATAGCTCAAGTTGATGGAAGAATACAGGGGTTGAAGCTTTTAACTAAAACATTGTTTTCAAGAAATTTAGTTTGTTTTGAATTCCATTTTTTTCTTTCTTACTCTTCATCTTATCAAGCGAATGTTATTGCAGGCATTCATAATTGCATCAACTGCAACCGAGGAGGAAATGCGAAACTGGTAAGAAACTTCCTTTTCTTATTTCTGTGAGGACTGCTGGCATTCACATGTTTCTGGAAACATAACAATACTTGAAGGTGTTTTATTCCCATTTTAGGTATCGGGAACATGTCGTATGGGGTGACAAAGACTTGAAATTGAAGCTCCTGAGGAAGAGCATTTTAACTCGCATATATTCTCCTATGGTAAGCAAGACTAAGACATCTTCACAAAGTAAAACGACAAGGATACAACCAAATATAGTTCGTTTTTTTTCCCCAACTGTCCATCTATAAATTAAGGGAGAGCTAATAACCAAAACACAAGAATAAGTAGGGAAGGAGAAAGCATTACGATTTTACATGGTAACACGCCCTTTGTGATCCTGACATGAGGGCTTACTAAGATCAAGGCTTAGTAACTTAATCTGAATGGAATTCATAGCTAATTGTTTATTGCTAATAAAAATAAACAGATCAAATGGAATTCATAGCTTAAGAATTAAGACGGTGGAAATTATCCTGTACAAACCGAGAAAAAAAATTATGATGTGTGCAATCAACTAGCTGATCCTTGCCATCAAGATGTGAAAATCTCTAGGCCCAAGGCCAAATGCATCTGAAGCGTGTGCATCAATTGCTCGGTGATTTCCTTATTGATTTATGATTGCTGCTTGTATATTTCAGGCCATAATTCAGGGCTTAAGAGAGTCGGGTGTCTTCAGCTCTGTTATTCAATCTGCCCCAACAACACTTTCACGAGACAAGTTTCTAGCATCTGTCGATAGTAGTAACTCTTCAAGAACAGTTGCCTCCGAATCAATGCAGTCAAGAAAGACCATCAAAAGTAGAGAGAATCAAGCAACAGCTAGGAAGGTTTTGGGTTTAGAAACTACTGTGGTATCTCATGAAGCAGCTGTTCCACCACTTTCTCCTCCAGGATTGCTTGTGGAAGCATGATCCATGTTCCTGGCATGATTGCTGCTGCTTCTCATTCCTGTTTGAATTGAAGGGAAGAATCAGGAGAGAAAAGAAAGAGCAAGCAGGGCTTCTCATTGCAGTGTATGTGTTCAGTTATAATTGGTTCTTCCCGATCGCCATCCAAGCGCTTGTGTACATTTACCCAAGGAGGATTCTTCTCCATTTGTATGCATGGCCACTTCGTGTTTTTTCCTTTGCAACTAGAAAAAAATACTTAACCTGTTATTCTCATGTATAGAAACTACAGTCTTGACAGTAGAAAAAGTTTATTATTTGTCATTGGAAGTTCATCATTTATATTTTTTCTTTTTCAAGAATTTTTCAGGGGGGAGCTTGAAAAATTGAAAAAAAAAAAGTATTTACAGCAGTTTTTTTTCAACTAAAGGTTTATCACTTACCTTGTGTGAATCAATGTTTGTCTCCGTATCTTAAAAGAGAAGGTTTTATAAGGTTTTTTTCAACTAAATGATTTAGAAAAAGGTTTTATAAACATCTGTATTTTGGTTTTTTTTTTTTTTTAATTTTAGTATAAGTTTATCAAACTCTATTATTTGTTTATTTTATTTTCTATAAAATTTTATGGTTTTATAACTCAAATCACAGGTGTGGGGGTTAATCTTAGTTGGTTAATGTTTTTTTTATGTCATTGTTTAATTAATTTATATTTTTAATTTATTTTTCAATACATATTTAATTAAAAATTAAGTTTTATAATTTATTTTAATAATTAAATGTAGTTGAACTTGTGCTATCGGTATCAAAATTTAAAATATGTATTTGATAAGTCAATCTAAATTTATTTATGTTATTTTTTGAAATAATTTTTTTTAATTTTATTATTTAATATTAAATTAATTACAATTGAAATTTAGAATTTATTTAATTTATTTTTATAAAATTATCATTTAGTCAAATTTTAAAGATGAAGTCAAATTATTTTAATATTTAAAAATAAAATATTACCTTAAAATTAATTTTTTATTTTATTTATATTCATGAAAGCTTTTGTGTCTTTTCCAAATCAACTTCATTTATATTAAGCTAAAAAAATTTAAATTTAATCTTATCTGATTTTGTAAAATTTCTAAAATCCTCCGGGCAACCCTATTTGCCCCGCCGGAAACCTCTGTACTCTCAGCTTCAAGCAAATGGGAAAATCCAAATCGGGCAGGCAAGGCGACAACCTTAATATCCCTGTAAGAAGATCTGAAAGATTATCAGACAAATTAAAGAAACTCCCAGATGACTTAATCCTCAAAATCTTGTCAACTTTCAAGATGACCCCAAGACCCTCATGTACTCCCACCGACATCTGATGGTGGTTTTATGATGATGATGAAGGGTGTACTTGGTAGTAATGGCGATATCCATGTTACGTATCGAGTGGCTTTGGAAATCGGGTATTTGACAAGGGAAACAACCCGACTTGATGACCCATTGGTTCTTAATTTGAATCATCGTTATTTCAAGTTGTTATGCTTGCCTTTTCTTGAAAGTTTTTTGCCTGTTAATGATATGTTAGCACATTTCTTTAATGGGTTATGTAGTATGGCGATTTCGAGAGGTAGAGTGAAGGGGCCTGGATTATCTAGAGGGAATTTGTTTATGAGAAAGGATCAGGTGTTTGAGTTGGCGAATTTGAATTCGCACAAGAGTGTGTGTCAGAGTTGGATCATGAACCCGGAGAATGTGCTTTTTTGGCTTAAGGATTCGGAGAATGAGAATTGTATTAGAGAGGAGGTGTGGCTTGTTGGGCAATGGGAATCACATGGTACTAATGAAATCGGGGAAGGGCTAGCCAGGCACATTGACATGTTGAGTGCCACGGAGAGGGATGTGAAAGAGTTACTGGTTGCGTTTGATGTTGATGATGATATGGGACATTGAAAATATAGAGATTTGTAATGGCAGTAAGCTCTCAATCTACTTAGCTCTGTGTTCAAATATGTTTTTGGTGAGGTTAATAGCATAGTATTAATATTAGATAGGACTTCAATTGGAAGTGTTTTAACTGGATGCTGAATCGTTGCATAGTTATTATGGATATAGCTGAATGTAGTTTGACCTGTGCAAATGTGACTGACTGTTGCGTGAAAATGGAGAAGATGGAAAGTCTCGTACTTTTATGGATTTATTTTATAGCCATTATCAATGATAAATCTTATTGTTCATTTTTTGTCAAATTATAATTGATATTTTCTTCTTAATTGTGCTCTAACGCAAGCATAGAATTCATGCTGTTCTTTATGACATTCTAGACGTTGTGCTCCTTGGTCTGATGGTTGTGAAAAATACAATTTTGATTCTGGCAGTGGATGCCATGAAGATCTTCAATAACTCACCAAACCAAAATTAGGGACTAGGCTTAACTGAATATTCAGTATAGATGCATCATGCATCCTAGGATTATCAGGTGGCTTCTCATATGTATGCATCAGTCATGTTAATCTTTTAATCCTCTGAAGTTTTTTCCTGCTCTAGAGTAATTATAATCCTTTAGCTTTGAATTGTCGGTGAATTGTTGTTCCTTCCATAGTTGGGAATTGCTAGATAAATGGATGCATGACCCATCCTAGGATGCTCAGACGCGTTCTCATATTTATGCAACCTGTGATTTTTTTCTTTTAATCCTCTTTTAAGGGGTTTTGTTTTTTTCCTGCTATAAAGTAATTATAATCCTTCAGCTGCCACCTTGTTTGTGAATTATCATCTCTCTCGTAGTTGGGAAACCAGTGGTAGAATGGCCAAAAGCCATGGTCAGCTGTGCTGGTTGCCAGCTATCGGAGTGGAGTTCTATAATCTCCAATCACGTTGTTCGAGGGAAGCTCCTTTTGGTTCTTGTTTTTCCCACATAACCTTGCTCCTTTGCCGATGTTGCTGTCAACTTCTTTGTGATACAGCCTAGCAATGAATTATACTAATCTTTCTGCATATACCTCTTATAAACTGCATTCACCTCTCAAGATTTCAGTAGCAGTTTCAGATTTGAATGTTGTGGCCAGTGCATTACTCGGGGAACTTCTTTTTTGAACTAGAATTGCGTTGTGTTTTTGTTTTGGAGGTGTTTGTATGTACTGTAGGCAATATCAGTTTAGTTATGAGAATAACGATTCTTGTTATCAAGGTAAATGCTGGTGGAATTGACCATCGTGTGTCGTTTCGGTTCATCCAGTTGGCAAGTTAGAAAGAACAGCAATGGGATTGCAACCACGATATGGTGATCAAGCTGTGGCTGGTAATGTTGCGGACAAAAGTTGAACTAGAAATTGTCTTTTCAGATTTTATTTCGAGTGCATGAATAATGTGTTATGCATGGTTGTGTTTGGAAACGCGGCTGAAACCGTGTTTTTTTAAAATTTAAATTTTTTAATTTAAAATTATTTTTTTATGTTTTCAGATTGTTTTAATGTGTTGATGTTAAAAATAATTTTTTTAAAAATAAAAAAAATATTATTTTAATGCATTTATTAGTGAAAAACATTTTAAACCGTAACCACTATCACATCCTCAAACACACTTTTAATGCTAGAATATGATTACATTGGCAAGTTAGATGATTATTTTGGAAGTATGATATTTTTTTTAAAAAAAGTACATTTATTATAAAAAATTAGTAATTTTTTTGATAATTTTAATATGTTAATGTAAAAAATAAAAAAAATTTAAAAAAATTATTTTAATATATTTTTAAATAAAATATATTGGATCACAAAATCTTCATCAATTTAGAGGGTGTTTGGTAGTGTGGTAGTGGTTGTTTTTCAAATAGCTTTTCGTGCCGAAATACATGCCAATAATGTTTTTTCATTTTTTAAAAATCATTTTTAACATCAGCACATCAAAACGATCCAAAAAGTACAAACCGCACTCAATTTTAGCAAAAAAAAAAAAAATTGAAATTGGTTGAAAAGCAGGGTGAACCGCAGAGCCAAACAGGCTCTTAATTAGAAACCCAACCTTGTTTAAGCTCTAGGTCTTGAACCTAACCGATTCAATGACTTTTTTTTTAATTTTATTTTAATGGGGATAGCGTTTTTTAATTTTGAGCTTTTCCTTCCATTTGCCTAAAATTCTGTTTTGGTACGAACACTACAATTTACTTGAATCTAAGGAATGTTTTTGCTCATTAGCACGGCCTATAGCTTAATTCACAGTCTGACTTGGAACATGTAGGGAAGACCAGCCTTGTATTATCATAAATTATTAATCAGAAAATCATTATTTTTATTGACAAAAATTATATTTAAAAAAATTATTAAGTCTATTTATTCAATTTTAGTTTTTATTTTTAATATTAAATATAATTATATAGATTTTTGCATGTTATTGATAAAATATTGGAGGGTGAAACATAGTTGAGTGAATAAATGAAAAACATGAGTTCCCTAGCTAATTATGATGATATTTGTGTTTAGAAACAATAATTAAATTCCCATCAATTAAATTCCATTAATTTTATCATCCTAAATTCATATAGTTTTTTCTTCTTTTACTTGGAAATTAGCTCATTTTATTCTTATATTTTATCCTTAGTTTCCAATTTTTATCTATAAATTATAACATTTGATTTCAATTCTCCCAACCAAGATATTATAATGATGGAAATAATTAATTATTCTTTCATGTATTTTCATAAATTTAATTTATTTCCAATATATCAAAATATTAACGCGGGTATCCGGGCCAGTTTATGCACACCTCGACTAATCCCACAGGCCCTAAAGTTAACGACTATGCAAGTCTTTAATGGCTCTGAAATTTGTGGGATTCAAATTAATGATTTCTAAACAGCAAATTTAGAAGTTGACCGGTCAAACTAT
>Ga0307507_10012643_pt1 | contig 10399 bp, 4 predicted proteins | sample 7_EM_MG_FD_207223 | JGI IMG/M metagenome (GOLD analysis project Ga0307507, IMG submission 207223) | Populus trichocarpa ectomycorrhiza microbial communities from riparian zone in the Pacific Northwest, United States - 7_EM | ecosystem: Host-associated > Plants > Roots > Unclassified | place... | reverse complement strand
CAGCTACTATTTGTGTAGATTGGAGCCCTATTGGTAAAGTTATAGGGGGTATATCGTTTTGATAGGGTAGGCGATGCGCGACGTTCGGCTCTAAGCGAGTCCACGATATTTCGCAAAAGACTGTAAGTAACGATATTAACTAAATTAATTAAGCGGATATTATACCTCTAGTAGACAACCTAGAGATATTAAGGATTTTTAAGGACGAAGATAAAGAGGAGGGAGATGGTTTTATAGACGCTTTAAGTATAGTGCTATAACTACTTAGAGAGGAGTTAGAGGAAGCTAGTTAGTTAATAAGGGCATAATCTAGGATAGAACTAGTGGAGCTATATAATAAGGATTGGTAAATAAGTTATATAATATAATCTATATAATCTATAAGATCTATAATAGAGTAAATGGAGTAGGTAGAGTAGATAGAGTAATGACTTTCTTAGAAGTATAGATGTGTATTTAAGGACCTATAATCCCTACCTAGATAGTTCCTTTCCTTATAGTAAATCTTAGAGTATAATTAGAGTTAATTTGTTAGGTAACTACTCCACTAATTATTATTTATTAACTTCTTGTTTGCCTATATATCTAGCTTATTAGCAAGTCTACTATAGTATTTCCTATAAGGCTTTGTTATAGAAATAGTAATAAAGGTAGTAGTAATAAAGATAGTGTTGGTTACACAAGGGGATATCACGTAGCTACGGTTCGTAGATAGTATAATGGTTGTTCTTCTTTTTGATAGCAAAGGATCATAAGGATCGCAGTGCCTAAGTAGGGGGCTGATTAGTCACCATAAGGATAACTAATTAAAGACACGACGACAACACGTAACCACGTAACTGCTGTCCTTATATTCCGACACTGGCAGTTCTTTCTTTGTGTGTAGAACCACCAATATATAGGCTTTGTTAATATACTGAAAGTAGATGTCTAAACAAGATTGACGTGATTATGTGGGCTTAGGAAATCCACCAAATCCTACCTATACAATTAGAATAAAATTAATTAAGAATAAAATAAAATCAATCAAGAATATATTAAAAGGAAAAGATTATAGTGCCTTCTATCCATATATTCTAACACTGGCAGTTCTTTCTTTGTGCTTATAGCGCTGTAGAAAGGCAGCAAAGTGTTAGTTTAGCTACAGGTAGAAGCAGCAAAAGTCTGTTTGGGTAGTAGTACGGTACTAGCGGCGGTAGTAATAGTGGTTAGGTATAGAGCTTGTCTATCAGTCGGTCGGTTAATCGTAGGCGTATAGGCACGATCGTTTGGTTAGTAGATTGCAGGTGTATCAGCGCGATTAGTATCGTAATAGCAGGCATAGCGGCGCTATCAGTTTGTTAATGGTATGTGGCAGTACAGTGCTAGCGTAGGGTCGGTTCCGTAGGCAGATCGGCACGGAGTCTTATTATAGGGTTGGTTCACAGGCGTATTAGCGCAACAGTTGTTAGATTCAGGTAGCAGTATAGTATAAGCGTTAGGTGGTTCTATAACAAGTTCGTTTGTTTAACCTACCCCTTTATTATATCATCCGTAGGGTGCTTAATTGCGGCTAAAGTTTCGGTTATAGTTTCGGCCTTAATCTTAATTGTGGTAGTAGCGATCTATACAGAAGGTAGTATATACTCCTTAACTAGGGTGTTCCTTCTCCTATACAACAATTAAAGACTATAACTTGTTAATTAACTAAGACAAGTCTTCTCCAGGATTTAAGACGGCAATTTTACAGGCAGGAACTCCCTGGCAAGCTATAAATAACTTATTATCTATATAGATCTCTGCAATTATGGCCACCTTCTTACTATATCTAGGTCCTTGCCTAGGTCCTTACTCCATACTAAGCACGGCCAGTTCAGGTAGTGTATGTATATATAGCTGCTGCGGTCGCTGCGGAGGTTCCTGCGGAGGCTATTATGGTGGCTCTTACAGAGGCTGTTGCGGATATTGCTGCGGAGGTTCTTGTAGAAGTTCTTATAGGAGTTCTTGCGGAGGTTGCTATGTCTCTAGTAGTATAGGCTCACCAGTTAGCTAGAATAGAGGATTAGCGTTCTAGGGGTTCTATTTTAAATTAAAGTTGCCTTCTGAAGAATATAGGTTGGTTTTGGGTTTCTATAGTTAACGTATAATCTTAGCTTCCGTCCATACTAGCTCCTCTGTTCTAATAATAACAGCCTAAATGTTACTAGTAATTGGGTTACTATTCTCAGCAATATATACCCCATTTCTGTAAAGGAAGTCTTAGAAATCCTAAATAATATCAGCATTACTAAGTGCCTAGGTATTAGCAGTCCATCCTATAAAATCCTCCCTAAAATATTCCCATAGTTGTACATTAGTGTAGTATCTATTTCGGTAGAATATAATATAGTGTAGGAGAAAGCTATTAACTTGTTTTACGGTACAAGTTATTATATTAAAAACGGGAAATTCGTCCCAATCTTTATCGATGAGTTTCGCGTACGTAGCTACCCCTAGTAGTAAGGAGTCTCTCCAGTCATTTAGAGTGGTCGTAGCCATATTTTTGGAGGAAGGAAGTGTTGTTAGTGTAGGAATTGTTGTTTGGTACGCGTTCGGACAAAAATCTGCGATTATAGGGCTTAGGACCAGTTCTAGCCTTAAATCGCAAAGACTCGTAAAGCGTGTTGTTCTGCGTAATAGACGCAAGAATCCGTAATCTTAGAAAGGCTCAGGACTAGTTCTGGCCTTTTAGATCCTTAGATTCGTGGAAGAGTTCTATTTAAGGTTTAGGACCAGTTCTGACCTTAAAAGACAGCTTCCTCTAGCATAAGTAGCACTGGTATAGTGGCTTATCTCTTCTTAGTGATACCTAGCTGTTCTATGGTATAACAGTGAAGTTAACCACTAATCAGTGTTAGTTACATAAGGGGATATCACGTAGCTACGGTTCGTAGATAGTATAATGGTTGTTCTTCTTTTTAATAGCAAAGGATCATAAGGATCGCAGTGCCTAAGTAGGGGGCTAATTAGTCACCATAAGGATGACTAATTAAAGACACGACGACGACACGTAACCACGTAACTGCTGTCCTTATATTCCGACAGATAGAAATAGTAATAAAAGTAATATATATATATAATAAACTAAACTAATAATTAATATAAAAGATAAAAAATAGTAATATAAGTAATAATAATAAATAAGTAAATACTTGCTATACCGGCCAAGAGTAGAGCCCTTAGCCGTAACTAGCTTAATATAAAACACTAGCTTAATGTAAATTTACTTTATATATAAAATTTGCCTATATAAAGCCGCGTATCTCTTTAATAACTTAATAAAACTAAATAGTTATTTAATTTTTACTATTTTACTTTATAATTTATATTAAAATTTTTAAATAAAAAATAAATAAAACTAATATAGTTAGGGAAACGATAATTATACACTCCTTAAATAATACGCGTACACCCCCTAATTAATACGCATACACCCCCTACCTTATTTGGTTTAGACGCTTCTTTATTAAGTTAGATATTTCCTTATTAAGTTAGAATATCACGTGCGTTTGACTTATTTGCGCCTACGTCACGAAAATTAAAGTGCGCGCCACATAAATTTTACAACCGCAACATTACAATCAAGTCTTAATTTTAGTTATAATATAAGTAGTAGAGTCTAAATTTAGATCGCGCCTTAGTTAATTAATTGGATTGCGCAGTACTTTGTAAGGCGTCGCGTAAACTAATTTAGGTGCTACTACCTCTGCTTTGCGCCCACGCCCCCACCTAAGCCTGCGCCTAGTGGGACCCAAATTAACACCTCTACTTTGCATTTAAGAGCCTGCAATTATAGAGCGTCGCGGCAATTGGCCAATTAACTCTACAACTGGCTCTATAATCGCTAATCGCGTCAATAGATCTACTCGTAGAGAGCCCCTAGTATTTAAGCGAAATACTATGGGCTCGCACTTTGATTTTCGTAATGCAGGCGCAAATAAGTCAAACGCACGTAATATTCTAACTTAATGAGGAAATATCTAACTTAATAATGAAGCGTCTAAACTAAATAAGGTAGGGGGTGTATGTATATTAATTAGGGAGTATACGCGTATCATTTAGGGGGTATATAATTATCGTTTCCCTATAGTTATTAATAATTTTAGAAAATACTACTAGTTAAATTCTAAAAAAATATAAAGCTAAAGAAATTTTATTAAATTTTTTAAAATATACTAAATAACTTTATTAGTGTTGGTCACACAGGGTGACTCACCAATAACGACTACTCGAGTAGGTTACAGTGATGTTGGTTAAAAAGCTTGTTTATTGGAATGAGGAAGGGTAAGGAGCTTAAGACTCCTCGCCACGCTAGTGCCGCGGCAACACGTGACGACCGCTTGCCTCATTCCCAACACTGGCAACTCTTCTTTTGTGGTTGCCACCTATATACAAATACTGCTTAACTAGCGTAGCGTTATAGGACCATCCCGCAATACCTTACGCACGCCCTCTAATCAAGCCCAGTTATAAAACCGCAATTTGCCACAATCTACTATATTCTGCCACGCTATAGAATTCTACCAAATTCTGCCAAGCTATAGAAATCTACCAAATTCTGTTAAGCCATGGAATTCTGCCGAATTCTGTTAAGCCATAGAATTCTGCCAAATTTTACTAAGCTATGGAGTTCTGCCAAATTCTGCCATGCTATGGAATTCTGCTAACTTCTGCCAAGCTATAGAATTCTGCCAAATTCTGCCATGCCCTAACAGCGCATAGTACGTGCCCATTAACTATTGCTATTATAATATAAGTCTTGCTCCTACTCCCTTTTAACCCAACCTTTAACTTATACACATAGAGTATTTGTATTAATAAACGTTTCTAGAGCCTTATTTAGGTTTGCCTTTATTATTACATCTACTAGGTTATCTTAACTGTTAATCCATTAAATCTTAAAGAGTTCTTGCCGTTTATAGGATTAATAAAGTGCTATAATATTAATTATAAGGCGCTTCTCCTTTATAGTACTAAGCTTAACTAAATACTTATAGAGGGAGTATAAGTCGGTATATATAATTATAGGGATAATAGGAAGTTCAAGTTAATCTATAATTATTTTTAGGGTAGTTCCAATTATAATTACTATATTAACTCTGCTAACCATTCTATATATCTCTAACGCTAGAACGCTTTAAGTAACGCGTTTACTCTTAGTTAAGCTCTAATAGATAAAATTGCCGTTAATTATAAAGTCATTCTCTCTAGTAGATTTATTTGTGATAATAATTTTATATCCCAACTGGGAGCTAAAGTCTTTATTATTTATAAATAATCTATTAATAAATACAAAGAGCTTAGCGGTGGGAAGATTAATAGGCATATAGAGCAGTCTCCAATTAAGATAGTTTATTTGCTAGAAAAGACACTTATTTAGGGCAAGAACGTCATCCTTAATTAGTTCCTAGTATTAGGCAGCAATAAAAAGATTAAATAAAGCCTTAGGTTAACAGATAGAAGCAATATAAGCTCCATAAACGCGTTGCTCTATATATCCTTACTTTAGAGAATTAACATTAATAATATTAATCTTCTTACCTTAACCCTTCTGGTATAAAGCAATAGAATCCTTATTTAGGGAGAGAATGCATCTATTAAAAAGTAATAGTGTTGTTAAATTTGTTACGGACAGCTTAAGTACAATATTACAACTACTTAAAGAAGAGTTGGAGGAAGCTAGTTAGTTAATATAAGCACGGTCTAGGATGGAGCCAGTAGAACTATATAACGAGGAATAGTAACCAAGGTTATATAGTTAATCTATAATCTATAGGATTAGGGGAACGTGGGATCTATAAACAGATTAATAGATTAACGAATTAACAGATTAACAGAGCGAAGGGATTTCTTAGGAGTATAGTTGTATATTTAAAGGACCACAGTCCCTACCTAGATAGTTCTCTCTTCGTAGTAAATCTTAGAATATAATTAGAGTTAATCTGTTAGGTAACCACTCCACTAGTTATTATTACGTTGTTAATTTGTTCTTATCTATATACCTAGCCTAATAATAGGACCTACTGTAGTTCCTACTACAAGGTTCCGTTACATATTCACTACTAAGGTTATGGTATTAAACAAGATTGAACAATATGCTACCTAAAGCACCAGTTATAACGATGTCGACGGCAGCCACAACCTCAGGGTTAGGAAACACTAGTATAGCAGATATGGATTCTTAAGTAGTTACGCGAGGTTAGTTATAGGAAATAGTTAATTGCTTATAGGATAATAGTAGGCTACTTAAAGAACGCATTAATAGAATTAGAGCAGCAAAGGTTAAGTTACCTTTAATTAAACAGTTCTTAGGAGAGAAGTTAAAGCTCAAAGGGTTTCTTACGCAGATGCATTTTAAGGTTATACAGGAAGGAGCGAAGTTAGTAATACCTATGGACCAGATAGCATACGCAGGACTATTCTTGTTAGGGAGAGCTCTAAAGTGGTTTAAGCTTTACCTTATAGAGATATAAGCAAATGGTGTGACGACTACTAACCTAGATGTATAGTATGTGTTTACAAGTTAGAACGGATTCGCAGAACAGTTAATATAAATGTTTAGAGACCCCAAAGCAACCATAACAGCGGAATGAAAACTTTAGAACTTAGTATAACGCACTTTAGCAATTGAGTATATAACGCAGTTTTAAACACTAGTTATATAGGTTAAGTGGAATAACAGGGCGCTTATAGCACAGTATAAGTAAGGACTTAAGGCTAAAGTCTAGAACGCAATTATCCTAATAAAAGATACGGATACTTTAAGAGAGTTAATAGACCAGTTAATAAAGATTAATAATAAGATCTATTAAAGGGAACAAGCTAAGAAAGGGTAAGACAGAGTTCTATAGTTATATAAGGCGCAGAGTACGTAACAACAGATATAGAGTTAAAAACTATAGAATGGCGCAGAGCTAATAGACCTAAGTGGTACTAAAGAAACCTAAAGGTGGGAAAGAAAACCATAGAAACCTAAAGGTTAAGGATTAAGTAATTAAAGGACCTAAGAGTAGAGGCTAAACCAGGGATCTTATTAGCAGAAGACATTTAGGCGGACTCCATAACAAGAAAAATGGTTTAAAAATAGGGCTTATATAAATTGCGGAAAACAAGGTCATTTCGCTAGAGACTATAGAGGTGGTTAAAGTAATTACGTAGTAAAGGGAACCAGGCCAGCAGACGGCACGTATATATAGAGGGATAATAGTGCACTACAAGAAATAAAAAAGTGTTTAATTAATAGTTTCGCGTTTTATTATAACAACGCATACTAAATTTATAAGGACGCTAAGTATAGCTTAAGCTATTAGCTATAAGAGCTATTATTATCTAAGTTTAGAGGAACCAACAAACCAGCTTATAGATTGGATATTAAAGACAATAAGTTTAACATAGGCGAAGCATTTACCAATAATAAGGCAATAAAGGCAGCCTACTAGAAGCATGTAAACCTTAGAGAAGTTAAAATAGAAGCAGAAACTAAGACTATTATAGAATAAGGTTTAGTAATGGGTATTACAACACCATTAGATACAATTTCCATCGCTTTATAAGATAAAAGGAGCAACGTTTAAAAGAAACTAAGTAAGTAGATAACTGCTAGTGCTAGCTCATTACTTAATAAAGGCAAAAGGCTATAGGTCTAAGATTCTTAAGAAGAGATAAGGAAGGCTCTAGACTTATAAGGTGTAATAAGGACAGCTCTAGAGCCCATAATGGACGAAAACCGATGGGAAAGAGCAGTGACTTAGTTTAGTAACAAATGAATAAGTATAGGACGCAAGTTTAAGAACTAAGAGTTTAGGAAATAAGTAAGCATGTTAATAGGCAACCAAGATTTTAAGCAACGAATGAGGGCTATAGCAATCTTAGGTAAATGCAGTGTTTAGCCTAAAGATTAAATAGTCGATACCAGGATTAAAAAGTAAGACGACTTTAAGGATCTAGCTACAAGACGCAGAAAACAAGAAACTATAGATAAGTTTAGAACAAGAATTATTGCATAGCAAGAGTAAAAGCTAGATAAGAGGTTAGCTATACTAGGTTATATAAGGGATAGAGCACCTGTATAAAGAGTTATTAATAGGCCAAGTGCAGGGACACCTAGGGTAAAGTGGTTAGATGAACTGAAATAAGAGGAGGATCTAGATATCCTAACTAGGTTCGAAGAAAAATATACTAAAGGATATTATAACGCAGCGATAACAAGGTACTTTCTAATAGATAGACCATATACACTAAACCAGTTATATGGAAAGTGGTATAGGCAACAAAGCAATGATAAATAGGCAGATTTCTATATATGATTAGATAAAAAAGTTATTTAAGACTAACCTATTACGGAAAAACGCATAAATTATATTAAAGGAGCGTTAATTATAATGTTAAGAAACCTAAAAGAAGGATCTAGGGACTAGAAAAGCGAATAACAAATCTTAGTACCTATAGTAGAGATACTAGTAGTTAGGTTAACTATGTTGGAATTACAAGGTTATAAGGTCATAGCGGAGGTGTCTTAAGGGTCTATTTAATGATAGAGATGACGCAGACGATAAATATTGATTGATTTGTGATGTAGTAGATACAGTTAATGTCTATATAGATTGCATGTAGAGCTTGACCTCGTAATGTGTCTAGAGCTTAGTTAGCACCTTATCGCTAATTTCTAACACTCCCCTATGCTAATGACGCTCTCCTCGTCTGTCCCAAATAGGCAATTATAAAGCTATTCCCAAATACCTTGCAAGTGCTATTTGGCCTACGTACAGAGGGAAAACCTATAGTAGGCAAAAAACCTCTGTAACTTGCCCCGTCTTTATCCGTTACCGTCTCCATCAGTTACCAATTCCTAGCGTTGCACAGTGCTTCATAAATTGGTCAATTGGTAGCTGTTTTGTGAGCATATCTCCCGGCTAATCTTTGCCTGGTATATATACCACTTTAAGTCAACCTCGCTAAACCATGTCGTTTCGTACAAAGAGGTATTAAGTCTCAATATGCTTGGCTTTCTAGTAGTGTTTCGTATTGTATAAAAGGTCAACCGTACCCTTATTGTCACAGTAGAGCGTAGGGATAAAAGGGTTATCATTGTCTCTCTCTTCCAGATCTCTTATCAGCTTCTTAAGCCATACTACTAACCTTGCTCCTTTTGATGCCGCCATAATCTCTGCTTCTATTAAGCTTAATGCTATTAACTTCTGCCTTTAAGCCATCCAGATCACTGCTCCCCTATAGTGTATAACTGCTATGCCTTAGAATAATATCCAATTATATTCTGTTCCCCACGTAGTATTAGTAAAGATATTGTAACTAGTAGGTAACGTGAGCTTATATAGAGGAAGGTAGACTGCTTGACTTAAGTAGGTAATTCCTACTTCGAGAGTGCCGTTTAGATATTATAGTAGCTGCTTGCTTAAGCGGTAATGCGATTCTCTTAGTGCTGCTATAAACCTAGCTAACTAACTGATAGCGTAGCTAGTATTAGGACGTGTGCAGTTTAAGAGGTAGATCGTAGAGCTAATAATCTGCCGGTACACTGTCGCATTGTCGTACTTAAGAAGGCTTTTAATATTGGGCTTTAGGACAGTACCTACTAGTATTAGTAGCTTGGCCGGATTATAGTTGTTTATTTTTAGCCGTTTAAGTAGCTTCTTAGTGTACATCATTTAATGTAGCTTGAGGGTTCGGTTTGTACAATCTCGCTTAATTTGGAAGCCTATAAATACTTCTATAGGACCTAGGTCTTTGCATCTCCATTCTCTTAAGATTCTTATCTTTATAATATTAAGGTATCGGCGCTTTCCTGTAATTAGCATATTGTTAATAAATAGCAAGATATATACTTCATTTCCTATAAAGAGATTGGGGTTAGTATTAGCTGCTTTTAAACCTATGCTCTTAAAGAACTTCTTAACTATCTAAAACTATTCTCTTAGTGCCTACTTTAGGCCGTAAAGTAACTTATTTAGCTTTAAGTAGACGTCTTTTACGCCCTTAAGCTTAGGTTCGAAGTCTCTTAATAGGTTAGAAATCTACATATAAATCTATTCTTGTAATGGCGGGTTTAAGAATGTAGTTTTGATGTTAATATGGTCGAGCTTAAGGTCCTTAGCTGCTACCTTTACTATTAGGAACCTAAAGGTGTTGTATTATACAACAGACGCAAATGTCTTAAAATAATTAATATTGGGGGTCTACTTATCTCCCTAAATGCACAGTCTTACCTTCTTGCGAATTACTTCTCCCTTGGTATTATACTTGTGCTTTAGAACTAGCTTGCTTAGGAGTAATAACCTTCCTTCTAGTACTCTCCCCCTTATAATAGTATAGGTGTGCATCCTCTTAAGTAAGAGGAATTCTTTAAAGATAGCTTTTATCTAGC
>Ga0307507_10012642_pt1 | contig 10399 bp, 2 predicted proteins | sample 7_EM_MG_FD_207223 | JGI IMG/M metagenome (GOLD analysis project Ga0307507, IMG submission 207223) | Populus trichocarpa ectomycorrhiza microbial communities from riparian zone in the Pacific Northwest, United States - 7_EM | ecosystem: Host-associated > Plants > Roots > Unclassified | place... | reverse complement strand
ATCGATTGATCGAATCAAGGTAGCACAGACAGGTAGGCACAAATAGGGAGATGCTAACGGGTAGGCAGATACAGACAGGTAAGCAGATGCAGACAGGCAAGCAGATGCAGACAGGTAGGCAGATGCTAACGGGTAGGCAGATATAGACAGGTAGGCAGATGCAAACAGGTAGGCGATGCAGACAGGTAGGCAATGCAGACAGGTAGGCAATGCAGACAGGTAGGCAATGCAGACAGGTAAGCAGATACAGACAGGCAAGCAGATGCAGACAGGTAGGCAGATGCTAACGGGTAGGCAGATATAGACAGGTAGGCAGATGCAAACAGGTAGGCAATACAGACAGGTAGGCGATGCAGACAGGTAGGCGATGTAGGCAGGTAGGTAAGTCAATAGGTAGATAGGTAGAAGAGAACCATCGTTATATTATATTAAATTATCTAAAATAATATTATTTATTTTGCTAGCCTTATAAATAGCTTTAAAGTAGCTTTTATTTATTTAAAATATATTATTAGTAACGTAGGTAACGGGGTTTTGACCGGTCCCTGGGTTTTGACCGAACTAGCAGACCGCTTGCTCTTTCTGGCTAGCTTATTACCTAAAAAAGTATACTGCCGCTCTAGGGGCCAACATTGACTTTCTCAGCTGCTTTCCGCGCCTCAACTCCACGAAATATACCACCAATCTACACCTATGCCTCGCTGGCCTCGAGCACTAGATGCGGAAGATCGTATGCAAGCTGCTCTGACTGCCTGGCGAGCAGGCGGCTTGTATCGCAGCCCCAAAGCCTGCGCGAATGCCTATAGAGTTTCTCCCACTATCTTTTAAAAACGACTCCACGGTAAACACCAATCTCACCGAGTTGCCTATACTAACCAATACCGTATAACCCCTGCTGGCGAGGCAGCAATTATTTGACACTGTATATATCTTGCTAAAGCCGGGTTTCTATGTTAATTCTATACAATTTAGACGATTACTACCCTTATTTTTTGGTAAGAAAACTCCAGCGTCCCTCGCTATCACGAAATTGCGCCACTAGGTAAAAATTAGATATGATCTTTCCTAAAACGCCAGAAAGAGCTTCGGACTTGCTACGTACGATTAATTGGCTTAGAACGCGCTATTGCTAGCAATAATCCTGCTCTAGTTAAGGGGTTTTTTACTAATTACTCTAGGGCTAAAACTCAGTATAATATTGATAACGCGGATGTATGGAATATGGATGAAACTGGCTATGCTATAGGCTTTGCTTATAGTGCCAAAGTAGTTATATTAAGAGGCAATATTATTAATTTTAAGACAATTAATGGCTCTAGGGAGTGGGTCTCATAGATTAATACAATTGGTATATATGGGCAGATAATTCCACCGTTTATTATTTTTAAAGGACGCCAGCATATAGAGAATCTATGGCAGGAAGCGGAGGAAGCTATAGGCGAGTGTATAATTATAATAAGTGAAAATGGATGGTCAAATTAAGAGCTTAGAGTATGGTGGCTAGAGCATTTTGAACGCTACACCCAACGAACTAAGGCATGGCAGAGGGCAGTAAAAGATGGAAATAATAGTGAATACAACGGCTATCGACTCCTAGTTATGGACGGCCATAGTAGCTATATTAATATTGAGTTTATCGAGTTCTGCTGGTCAAAAAAGATTGTACCAATTTGCCTACTACTGTATTCGACGCACCTTCTCCAGCCCTTAGATCTGGTTATTTTTTTAGTTCTTAAGCGGCTCTATTTATCTAAAGTTGATGAATATGCAGCGCGTGGTATTACTGGTATTAATAGAGACTATTTTCTACGGATACTAGGTAAGATTTGGCCGCAGGTATATACCAAACAGTTAATTATAAGCGCTTTTAAAACTGCAGGCCTCCTTCCTTTTAACCTAAATTGAGCCCTCGCGCGCTGCTCCAAGCAGCCTATATCTATTAAGCCATTAACGCCTCCACCTAGCCATATAGAGGCGACAATCCTATCCTCCCCTATGCATCCTCCTTTGCCTGATAGTGAGTACGCTTAAGCTCGGTATACGCATATAATCCTTTATCCGGAAACTACGCTGGAGGCAACAGAGGCAGTTGTCTTAAAATTAATACAACACTTACAATCTCTAGAGGAGGGCCTTAAGCTTATGCAAGTTAAAAATAACGATCTTCGGCAACATACGGAGGAGAGAAAGGCTAAGAAGAAGCGTAAATAGAATATACTCTCTACCGAATTAGTTCTTACTCTAGAAGCAATAAAGGAGCTTACTACTGCCAGAGAGGCCGCTCAGAAGGCTAAAGAGCAAGCTAAGCTTACTAGGAAACAGCTTAAGAAGGATTATTAGGCAGTAGTAGAGCTTGCTAAGGAGCAGGTCAAGGCCAGAAAGGCAGCCCAGAAAAGGGTTGCTAATGCAAAGGAGCTGGCTAAGGTTCACCATAGGGAGGCAGGGGAGGCAGGAAAGGTAGCAAAGAAGGCGCAGAAGGACTCCCTTACTACCGCTAGTATAGCTCGCAGAAAGCATACTAGAGAAGCTCAATTAGCAGCTACTATAGCAGCTAATTATGCAACACTAAAACAATCAACTACGGATGAGCTCCAAAAACGGGCGGAAGAGTCCTCTACTGCCGCCGTTACAGCTACGGCTCTTGTTAAACAACTTCAGGAGGCCGCCAAGAAGCTAGCAGAAGAAGCTGCTCTACCAAAGGACCTACAGGAAGGGCAGGAGGACGATAATATAAGCAATTCAAGCAACAAAGAGTCCTCAGATAAGGAGTCTAAGTTGGTTAATAATATTTAGGGGTCAACTCAGTGGCCAATTAAACCCTAAAATACCAAAAATCGACTTTATATAGACTCTATTATATATTTACAGCTTTAAGACTTCTTACCAACGATGCAATAACTTGTGATGGCTTTTACTAGTTATTTACCACCAAATTAGCATTTTGGCGAATTTTGATTTTCAAATCGGTCAAAACCCAGGGACCGGTCAAAACCCCATTACCTACGTTATAAAAGAGGTAAATATAATTATGGTTGCCAAATACGCAGATTACTGGCAGGTTGCGCGCAGGCTACGCGTAGGCTGCGTGTCAAAAAAACACGATATAGGCTAGTCGGCCAAATGACCTCAACTGCGCGCCAATTGCGTCAACCACCAACCATTAAGGCCATTAAAAGGGTACCATATTTTGCCAATATAGTTACAAAGGGATATAGGTTATTTTAGTTTCTATTAAATATTAGAGGATTAGGGAGCTTTTTATATTTTATAATAGGTGCTTAGTTTATTATATATATGGATTAAGCTACTATTACTAGTTTAGTGTTCGCATTTAACAGGTTAGGTTTAGGTACTGTTATTTTAATCTTATTTATAGGTGTTGCTATTAGGGTCAGTAACGTAAATGCCTTAATATTATAGAGTTCTTTGTGGAGTGCTTCTATTAATTACTAGTGCTAGGCTTCTAGTATAGCCTACTACTAAGCTAAGGCGTCTATAAAGGCCTATTATATTATAGTTAACTGTTCCCTAACTAGGGTTATAATACTTATGGTTATTAAAAGGGATTCGGGTTTGTTTACCATTTTAATAATAGTTATTTTAATATAACGTAATATAAGGGCGTAAAGAGGCTTTAGGGAAGATTTAAAGGAATAAATATAAATTCTATCTAATCTAAGGGTATATAGCTCTTGCAGAGTATAAGACGTTATATAAAGAAGAAAAAGAAATATAGAAAACTTATAACTAAATATTTAAGGTCTTAGTAGTAGACGCGTGGGCACAAGCCTATATGGATTTTAATAGGTTTTAACTAAATTCCATTACGTTAGTGGAATTTGGTGGAATTTAATTAAGTTAGCGGAATTTAGCAGAATTTAATTAACTTGGCAGAATTTGGCAGAGTTTAATTAAAGCGTTGGAATTTATCTATTAAGTGTTTCACCAAGACATTCCTACTATAACTGGGCTAGTCCCGTTACAGTGCCTTCTAGTTTAAGTTACCATTATTTAAAATATCTAATAATGGTTAATAATTCCTTATTATAGATTTTGTAGTTATATTTAGCTAGACTTAATTATTTTAAGAAGTATACTATAGGGTATAGTACTTCTTTCTTATTATACCAAGATAGAATACCTCTAGTAACATAGTTAGATAAATTAGCTTCTATAATACTCTTTTAGTTTAGGTTAAAGTATTAGAGTATAGGTGCGGTAGTAAATATAACTTTTAAATAGGTAAAGGCCTTTTTATATTCTTTATTAAAGATAAAGGCTTTATTATTTTAGGTTAGAGCTATAAGGGGTAAGACTAGAGTAAAGAAGTTATTAATAAACTATTAGTAGAAGTTAGCAAATCCTATAAAGGCTCTTATATCCTTAATATTCTTAGGTTCTTACTAGTTTATAATTACTTTAATCTTCTTTAGGTCTATTTATATACTATTTATATAAATAATAAGTCTAAGGTATAGAACTTCTGTTTTATAGAATTTGTATTTATCTATATTTAACTATAAGCTAGCTTTAAGCAGGGCTTTTAGGATAAGGTTAATGTGTTTTTTATATTTAGTTAGGTTATTGCTATATACTAGGATATTATTAATATAAGTAGTATAGAAAACGTCTAGGTAAGGTTATAGGGTATTATTTATAAAGTACTAGAATAAACTTAGGGCGTTTATAAGGCTAAATAACGTTATTAAGTATTTAAATAGTCTATATCTAGTATGGAATATAATAAGCTATTTATCTCCTTTTGCAATATAGAGGCGGTTAAATACGTAGATAAGGTTGAGTTTTGTATAGTAATAAGCCTTACTTAATTAGTTTAGTGTTTCTTAAATTAACGGGAGCGGGTACTAATTCTTAATAGTAATAGCGTTAAGAGCTTAGTAGTCTATATAGAAGCGTAAACCGCTACTAGGTTTTTTAATAAATATTATAGGCATAGCTATAGGTAAAGAGCTTACTCTAATAAATTCTTTACTTAGGTGTTTGTCTAAGTACTTCCGCAGCACTTAAAGTTTATTTTAGGACATTCTATATAGAGGTTTAAATCCTAGCTATTTTCCTTCTTTAAGTACAATCTTATAGTTATATGTTTGGTGTTCTACTAGCTTATTAGCTTCCTTTTATAAAAATACTTCTAGATGCTTATAGTAGTATACTAGTACTTTTATAGTAGGGTTAGTGTGTTTCTTTAATGCTAGGGCCTTTTTAATATTGGCTATTATAACAGCAAAGATTATATATTTAGGTTTCTTAGTAAGTTATGCTAATAGGGTAGCTCTAATTATATAGATATCTAAGGTATTAAGCGAGCTTAGGTTATCCTTAATTTCTTATATAGTTTCTTATATAGTTTTAGTTTTAGTATTAGGTATAGGGTTAGTATTAAATTTAGGTTTAGGTTCTTTAAGTATCCTTTTTATAGTAAAATATTAGTTCTTTTAGTACTTTTATATATTAAGCTTAAGCTTCTACTTAGTTTGGAGTATAGCGGTTAAAGTCGGTTTATATAGTCTAGTATAATTTCTAGGTTCTTAGTGGACGTTAGTGAAAATCTTATATTAGTAGAATTTGGTAGAATTCTTAAGTTGGTAAAATTGGGTAGACTTTTTAGGTATAGGGTAGACGTTAATAGAAATATTAAACTAATAAATTCTAGTAGATTTTTTAGATTTTGGTTTAGGGTCTAAGTAGCGAGTTATAGGGCACTTCTGCTTGCAATAGAAGGCGGTAAATAGAAGCTTAAGGTTGTCCTAATTAATGGTTACCTTATATAGCTTTATCTAGGGTTATCTAAGGATTACTAGGTAACCTAAGGTAGTGATAAAAAGCTTAATTAGTTCTTTATGGTTTAGGTATTAGAGTCTTAGGAATACTATATAGGTAATACAGCCTAAGATAGTTTTAGTTTAGTGTTTAAGTACTTAATAAGGCTGTTAATTAGTATAGAGTTATTCTAGCCTGTTTTTTTTTTTGCATAATGGTTAAATTTAGAAAAGTATATTAGGAAGCTTTTTGTTCCTTAAGCTATATAGTTTATCTTCCTCTAAGTAGTAGCTTAGTGGTTTAGGTTACTATATATAGTTTTAAGAAGTATAACTAGACTTTATACTAAGTTTGGTTAAAGGGGTTTAATAAGGTTAGCTATATCTCCTTTTAGTTAACTTAGGGCGTAGCAGAGTTAGTTAGATTTAGTTAGGTAGCGGTTAGTATTACTAGTTAGCTTATTTTTAAGCTAGCTTAGGAATAATTAGAGTTCTTATTATTTACTAGTAAATATTAGAGGGTTTAGTAGTTGTTTAGATTGTTATAGTATAGTAGTTAGTTTGGAATAAATAGCTACTATAGGTTTAGGACTCTCGTCTTATATATTTGTCTCTAGAGATAGTATTTAGTTTTAGAGTCCTAGTATAGGCATTTTAAAGGTGCGGATTTCTTCTTAGAGGCCCTTAATTATTTATTAGTGTTATACTTCTTATTTAGCTTATTATTAAGTTAAAGTAGCTTAATTTTACGCGAGGGCGTCTATAAAGGACTTCTATATCTTTACTAATTATTTTTAGAGTGTAGATATAATACTAGTAGCTATTATAGGGGCTTTAAGGTTGTTTTATATTTTAGAGGGTAGTATATAAGGTTAACGCAATATAATATTATAAAGTAAGTATAAGCGGCAATAATATATAATAAAGTAGATATTATTAAGCTATATATATAAACTATATAATAAAGTTAAGATGTTATGTAAGGAGAGAAGGTAAGAAAATAGGGAAAAGGGGTATATATTATAAACTTGGTTACTTAGTTAATATATATATATAGTAGAATAGGATTTACGTAGTAGGCCTAATAGAACTTAGTAGGATTTAGTAAACTTGGTAAAATATAGCAGAATATAGCAAATTGCCATTAGATTGCCGTTTCGTAGTTAGTTTCTTTTTACTACGTTAGTAGAAATAGGTGGATATATATAAGGTGTTATAGAAGTGTCCTATAATATTAAGTAACTAACTATATTAGTTAGACCTTTATATCTATAATGGTGCTAAAGCGCATTACCTGCCAAATTCTACTATATTCTGTCACCTAGTATACTATTTAATACTATCTAATACTGTCTAGTACTGTTTCTTACTATTGGCTTACCTACTATTGGCTTGTCTACTATTAGCGCCTTGGCGGCTTGCGCTACCTATTTATTTATATAAGCCCTCGCGGCTACCTTTTCTCCTTCTTAGCTTAGTATCTTTATTAGATAGCAATCTACAAGCTTTAGTTTAGAGGCATTTATACAAGCTATTATATTATACTAAGCTCTCTCTATATTGCCTAAGAAGGCCTTAATAATATCCCACCCTAAAAAGAAGACCTTTATCTGCAACGGCGCGTTAATACGTTATACTTAGACATTGAAAAACTTACACTACCACGCCTAAAAAGGCCCTAATAATATCCTACTTTATAGGCCAGACTATACTTAACCTACACCCCTAAAAGAACCCTAGAATTAAAACTAAATTATATAATTCTAATAAACCTTAAGAGGTTAATAATGGCACCTAAAGCAAGCTTATTTAAAAGACCTACCTTTACCTAAGAGGAATACAAGATCTAATTAGGATTAGAAATTAAAGATAATAATAATATTACAGATATACACAAGCAGATTTATGCCCTTATAGCTAATTAGAAGGTTAATTGTCTTTAAGCCTAAAGTATATAAGAGACTCTAAAGGAGATCCTAGAAAGCCTTACTACTTTATAAAATAGCCTAGCCTCCCCTTTATAAAGCCTTAGTTAACCTATTTACTTAACTAAATATAATATACTAGAGAGTATAGATACAATAATAAAGTAATTAAAGTCCGTTAAGCTCCCTAACCACCTACTATTATTAGATAGCATAGACCTAACCTTTAAGAACTAGAGAATCTAGGTACAAGAAAAGCTTTATATTAACTATAACTATTTCCCCTCTAAAGAAGCTAAAATACTCTACCTCTTTAGTTAAACTATTGGGGACGCCTAGTAATACCTCTAGGCTAAGTTTAAGGATAAGTTACCTATTTAGTTTATATCTGTTAATAAGATAATATAGCACCTAGCTATTATTTATATTAATCTAAATTAAGTACAGGATGCCTGTTATAACTATAATTACTTAATAATAAAATTAAACTAATCCTTTACTAAGTTCTAGACTTAATTCTTACACCTAGTAGGCAAAGGCTAGGTTCTCCCTAGGAACTACTGTGGAAGGGTACGGTGTCTCTTAGATAGGAAAGTCAAGGTGCTATCTATCTGTCTGTTTGTCGGTCAGTCAGTTAGTCAGTTAGTCGTAATCAGTCAGAATAAATTAGTAGAAAGCAGTCAGTAAGAAAGAAAAGAATATATTTCCGGTAACTGGTATGGTCGTAATAATATGTAAAAGGGAGGGAAGCCGAAGGCTCTATAAATATAGGAAAATGCCAAGATAGTAGGCGACGTCCAATCTACACCACATTACTATTTAGACCTATATAATAAGCTAATAGTCCAACTATAAGAGAAGATTATGGTAGCCTTAGATAACCTACTAACCTACTAAAGACTTACAGCTTAATATTTATTACTAGATTTAAAACTAAAATAAATTAATACTCGTTCTAATTAACTAAAGCGGCCCTATAGTAACCGTAACCTATTTATTATACTAATAGGAGCTAGCGTTAGAAGATAAATTACAACCGCCCTTATACTAAAGGTAGTTATAACTGCCTACCTATAAGTCTTGCCTAACCCGCTATATATAATACCTTTAACTAATGCTTATTATAATAACCTAATTAACCCTACCATGGTTACGTGCTTTAATTATAGAAAAGATAGCTACTTTGCCTTATTCTGCCTAGAGCTAAAGGATATAGGTAATATTAAGGAGATAGAGGAAGAAGAAATATTTAATAAGTTAGAAAAAGAAGAACCCTAGGGAAAGACTTCCCCCTAGGGTATTTTATTAATCTTAAGGAGATTAATCTAAGTTAGCTAATAGGTGGAAAACACTTTATAGTTCTATATATAGCATCTTAAAATGGATATAGAGTTAATAGCTTTACCTTTATAAATACTGCTTATATAAATAATGTTGCTAAGTTCTTAAATATAAATGCTACCTAACTAGAGAAGCCTATTTAAGTAAAAGGCTATAATAGGTAAGCCAGTAAGCTGGTTACCTATATCTTAAAGCTATATATTTCTATTAATAGATAACGTCAGTATAGTATTCCCTTTTATATCCTAGACCTAGGTTTCTATAATATTATCCTTAGCTAAAAATAGATGTCCTACTTTAATATTTAGTTAAATATCTAATAAAGATAGTTTGTCTGGCTAGAGAATAAACCAAAACTACCTTCCTTTATTAGAGAAATTTAAACTAACCGTAAAATACTAGCCGCAAAGGCTAACCCTATCTATTAGTAGGATATTAGGGACTGCGACCTAGCCTTTACCTAAGAAGATACCCGCCATAAGGCTAGTAGGAACTCTATACTGATAGTAATACTCCCCTAAAATGCTATAGTTAAGGAGGACTTTATTTATAAAAGTAGAATAGATAGTAATATAGGCGACTTTTAAATTATAGAGATCCAGCTAATATAAAAGAGGATATACTAATAGGATATAAAGGATAACCTTTAGAAGATATAATAAGAGCTAAAGGGAGTAAAGATAATGCTAACGCGCTAAAGGCCCGCAAGGCTATAGACACCCCTACTATTATATAACCCCCCTCTAGTAGATATTGCAGTAATTAGTGATATAGGTCTCTACTTTAATATATATTAAAAGGATAATAAGGTCTTTATAACTAGCTTATATAAAATTAACTAAATTATTAATAAGAAGGAAGAGGGGCTAGTAGAGAAAACTAATAAGGAGCTAGTTAAGCGCCTCCTCCCTACTTACCTCTTAGACTATAGAGACGCGTTCTTAAAAGCAGCTTTGAATATACTACTCCCCTACTAAACCTATAATTATAAGATTTAATTAAAAGCCAATAACTTACTAGGCTATAGCCCTCTCTACTAATAATTAATAAATAAGCTAAAAGTAATAAAGTAGTACTTAATTAATAACCTTAATAAAGGGTTTATCGAGCTAAGTTAAGCCCCTTTTACTTCCCCTATCTTATTTATAAAAAAAGCCTAATAGAGGCCTTTGTTTTTATATTAACTATTAAAAGCTAAATACTATTACTTAAAAGGATTGGTATCCTATTCCTTTAATTAATAAGACCTTATACATCTACAATGCCAAGACATTAGTTTCCCGACACGAACACAAAATCGCGATCGTCAAAATTCCAACCCAAAGATTGCGAGCTTACCACACCACAATGCAA
>Ga0307507_10012641_pt1 | contig 10400 bp, 4 predicted proteins | sample 7_EM_MG_FD_207223 | JGI IMG/M metagenome (GOLD analysis project Ga0307507, IMG submission 207223) | Populus trichocarpa ectomycorrhiza microbial communities from riparian zone in the Pacific Northwest, United States - 7_EM | ecosystem: Host-associated > Plants > Roots > Unclassified | place... | reverse complement strand
ATACAAGAATACTAAGCTAAGGAGAAGAAGAAGAAGAAGAATCGTTTAGGGGCAGTAGGTAGACATGTCGCGAGGGCCGCCAAGGCGCTAGTGGTAAGCGAGCCAATAGCGATTTTGCATGCCGGGCATGGAAAATCCTAATTGGTTAAATATGGCAGGTGACGCGCTCTAGCACCGTTACATCACCCCCCCCTCCTAAAAAAGCCTACCCTTAGGCTTTGTCTAAGTTCTTTATTATTATCTAAATTATTATAGTTATCTAACCCCTCTTCCTAGCATTTAACCTAGCTATCTAACTTGCGTAGTGGTCCAGGGAGGTCTGGGTAGGCTAGGTGGAAATCTCATAGCTTATAAGAAGAGTACTTAAAATCAGATATGGGGTACCATTCTGGATCTTCGTCATAACCTACCCAGCTTACATAGTATTTTAAGGTACTATGGTCCTTCTTCACTGCTAAGATCTCTTTAATTTCCTATTCTTCGTCCTCTGCAATCTAAATTGGTGGCGGGGGGTTATTGTACTGTCTAGGTAATGGGTCGTCCGCGGCCTTCCGCAGTCGGTTTAGAGAGAAGACAGGGTAGATCTTTATTAACTCTGGTAGCTTAACCTTAAAAGAGTGCCCTACCTTTTTAGGGATTTTATAGGGGCCAGCCATTTGGTAGTCTAGCTTGCGGCTCGGCCTCTGGGTTTTCTAGTTTTTTATTAACACCCATACCTTATCTCCTACGTGGAAGTCTACCTTATGGCGGTGTTAGTTTACATTAACCTCTTTCTTCTCTTGTGCCCTTTTTATAATTGCTTAGGCAGTCTCCTAGGCCCTATATATTTTCTTAGCGAATATCTAGGCCTCCTTATAGCTAAGGCGTTTGCAGGCCATTATAGGTCCTATAGGTCTATCCCAATTAAAGAATGTTTATGGCCTGTATCTATAGAGTAACTTAAATAGTAACATTCCTATACTATTATAAGGGAGCGTAAGCTATGTGTAGTCCATTATAGGTAGTAGTTCAAACCAGTTATCCTAGTAGTAGTTAATAAAGAGGCAAAGTCGCTGGTTAAGGTACTGGTTTATAATCTTAGTTTAGCTGTTAGTCTAAGGGTAGAATACAGTAGAGAGCTTAATCTTAATCCTAAGGATGTGGTAGAATTTATTTTAGAAGTCTAATATAAACTGGGGTCTACAGTTAGAGATAATTAACTTAGGAGCGCCATGGATCCAGTAGATGTTGTTAACGTATATACGGGCCATGTCCTTTACGGTTATAGTCTTAAAGCAAGGGAGGGAAACGGCTTGCTTACTTAGTTAGTTAACTACTATAAAGGCCATATTATAGCCATGTTTATCCTTTAGGAATAATTTAAAGTCCATTATAATATGTTGCCAAGGGCGTTTAGGGACTAGCAGTAGTTGCAGCTATCTAGGAGTTTAGTCCCTAGGGGTATTCACGCATTTATAAGCATAATATTTTTTAATAAATCATTCTATATCGGACAGGAGTCCTCGCTAATAGTAATAAGGTAATAGTAATAAGGTAATAGTAGTTAGTAGGTCTTGTCTTAACTAGGGTGCGCCGTAAAGACTTAATAGTGGGCTTTACAGATTAGCTCTATTTATAGGTTGTTAATATCTAGAACTATAAGCCGTTCTTGGTATAGAAGTAGTCCATGTTCTATTTCTAAATTAGGGTTACCCCCTATAGCTTAATTACGGAGGGCTTTTAGGGATTTAGCTGTGCGGTTCGCGGTTAGAATATAATTAATTAGTCCTATTAGTTTATCTAGGGTTTCTCCTTCTATAGGTGCTACTTTATTTTATTTAGAGCTTAGTTCCTTAAGGATATATAGGTTAAGCTGTTCGGTACGGAGGAGGGCGCGTGTCCGGTGCTGAGACTTTAACTTATCTTATAGCCCCACGTCCTGTTCTCTCTAAGTTAGGGCGTTAGCTTTAGTATTTTGCCTACTAGGGCGGTATATAATTATAAAGAAGAATTAGGAGAGTATTTTAGCCCACTAGGCCTATTAACTGGTAAGTTGTTTTATTATTATAAAATACTTAAGGCCTTTATAATTAGTATAAACTTTAATTTAAGAGTCTATGCTTCCAAGCTCTGCGCGCCACTAGGACAATAATTATATAATAGCCAACATTTCCTTATTGTGCACTTTATAGTTACACTTAGCTAGGGCTATTATTTTTAAGAAGAACGTAATAGGGTACCATTCACGATCTAATTGTAGCTGTAAAAGGACTCCTACTACTACCCTGTTGGAGGCGTCCGTTTCTAGCATTAATTTAAGGTCTAGGTTGTAGTAATAAAGGATTAGGAAGGAGACAAGTCGGTCCTTTAACTCCTTAAAGGCTTTTATACAGTTATTGTTAAAGATAAAAGACGTATTGTTCTTAGTTAGTTATATAAGAGGCTTAGCTATAACTCCGTAGTTATAAATAAACTAATAGTAGAAATTACAAAAGCTAAGGAAGGACTGGATTCCTTTTATAGTGTAAGGGGGTTTCTAGTTACGGATTGCCTTAACCTTCTCTGGGTTAACTTTAATTCCTTCTATACTAATAATAAACCTAAAGTACTTTATGCGTTTTACTCCAAATTTGTATTTTTTAATATTAACTTATAGGCCTATATTCTATAGTCTCTCTAGGACCTTCTTAACATAAACTTAGTACTCTAGTTTATTGTCCAAGTATATAAGAATATTGTCTAGATATACTATACAGAATTTATTAAGGTAATTAAAAAGAATATTATTTATATACCGTTAATAAGTGGCTAGCCCATTTGTTAGTCTAAAAGGAAGGACTTTATATTTATAAAACCCATAATAGGTGCGGAATATTATTAGGTCTTTCGATGTAGGGTCCATCCTAATTTAGTAAAAAGCTTAGCGGATATTAAGCTTAGTAAAGATTTTGGCCTAGCTTAAACGTATAAGGGTTTTATTAATTAAAGGGAGAGGGTACTAATCCTTTTAAGTAATAGCGTTTAGCTTCTAATAGTTAATACAGAAATAAAGGCTTTTATTGGGTTTCTTTATAAATAAAATAGGGGAAGTAAAGGGAGCCTAGCTTGGCTTAATAAACCCTTTATAGAGGTTGTTAATTAGGTACTACTTTGTTGCCTTTAGTTCCTCCATAGTTTGCTAGTAAAGGGGGCTGTAGCCTAGGGAGTTATTGGTCTCTAACTAAATCTTATAATTATAGGTTTAGTGGAGGGGCAGTATATCTAAAGCTGCTTTTAGGAACGCGTCTCTATAGTTTAAGAGGTAAGTGGGGAGAAGGCGCTTAACTAGTTCCTTATTAGTTTCCTCTACTAGCCCTTCTTCCCTCTTAGTAATAATCCAGTTAATTTTATATAAACTAGTAGTAAAGACTTTATTATCCTTCTAATATATATTAAAGTAGAAACCTATAGCACTAATTGCTGTAATATCTACTATAGGGGTATTATATAATAGTAGGGTTATCCGTGGCCTTGGGGGCTTCTGGGATATTAACATTATCCTTACTCCTCTTAGCTCTCGTTATATCTTCTAAAGGTTATCCTTTATATCCTATTAGTACATCCTCTTCCCTATTGGCCGGATCTCCGTAATTTAGAAGTCGTCTACATTAGTGTCCGTTTTACTTCTATAAGTAGAGTCCTCCTTAACTGTAGTCCTTTAGGGGAGTATCCTTATTAGTACGGAGTTCCTACCGGCCTCATAGTGGGTATCTTCTTAGGCGAAGGCTAGGTCGCAGTTCCTAACATCCTACTAGTAGGTAGGATTAGCCTTTATAGCTAATATCTTATGGTTGGTGCGGATTTCCCTAACAAAGGAGGGTAACTTTAGTCTATTCTCTAGCCAGACAAACTGTCTTTATCAGATATTCAGCTAAATATTAAAGTAGGATATCTATTTTTGGCTAAGAATTATGTTATATAACCCTAGGTCTAGGATATAGAAGGGGATACCAAACTGGCGTTATCCATTAATAGTAATATATAGCTTTAAAACGTGGGTAACTAGTATACCAGCTTAACCGTTATAGCCTTTTACTTAAATAGGCTTCTCTAGCTGGGTAGCATTTACATTTAAGAACTTAGCAATATTATTTATATAAGCAGTGTTTATAAAGGCAAAGCCATTTGCTTTAGTGTTAATAAGGGCAGTTATATTAACTCCATATCTATTTTAAGATACTATATATAGAACCATAAAGTGTTTTCCACCTATTAGCTAACTTAGATTAATCTCTTTAAGATTAATAGGATACCCTAGGGGGGAGTCTTTCCCTAGGGTTCCTCTTTTCCTAACTTATTAGACATTTCTTTTTCCTCTATCTCCTTAATATTACCCATATCCTTTAGCTCTAGGCAGGATGTAGTAAAGTAACTATCCTTTCCGCAATTAAAGCACGTAACCATAGTAGGGTTAATTAGGGTGTTACAATAAGCATTGGTTGAAGGTATAGTACATAGCGGGTTAGGCGAGGTTCGCGGGTAGGCAGTTATAACCGCTTTTAGTATAAGGGCGGTCATAATTTATCTTCTAACGCTAGCTCCTATTAGTGTAGTAGATAGGTTACAGTTGCTATAGGGCCGCTTTAGTTAATTAGAATAAGCATTAATTTGTTTTAGTTCTAAATCCAGCAACAAATATTAGGCTGTAAGTCTTTAGTAGGTTAGTAGGTTGTCCAAGGCTACCGCGATCTTCTCTTATAGTTAAACCGTTAGCTTATTATATAAGTCCAAACAATAGTTCTTAGGGGGAACCTAGCCTTCGCCTACTAGGTGTAAGAATTAAGTCTAGAACTTAGTAAAGAATTAGTTTAATTTTATTATTAGGCGATTATAGTTATAACGGGCATCCCGTACTTTATTTAGATTAATATAAATAGCAGCCAGATGCTATATTATCTTATTAATAGATATAAACTAAACAGGTAACTTATCCTTAAACTTGGCCTAAAGGTATTACTGGGCATCCCCAATGGTTTAACTAAAGAGGTAGAGTATTTTAGCTTCTTTAGAGGGGAAATAGTTGTGGTTAACACAAAGCTTTCCTTACACCTAGATTCTCTAGTTCTTAAAGGTTAGGTCTATGCTATCTAATAATAGTAGAGGGTTAGGGAGCTTAACGGACTTTAATTGCTTTATTATTATATCCATACTCTCTGGTGTATTACATTTGGTTAAGTAAATGGGTTAACTAAGGCTTCGTAAAGGGGAGGCTAGGCTATTTTATAAGGTAGTAAGGCTTTCTAGGATCTCCTTTAGAGTCTCTTATATGCTTTAGGCTTAAAAACAATTAACCTTCTAATTGGCAGTAAGGGCACAAATCTACTTATGTATACCTGTAATGTTATTATTGTCTTTAATTTCTGATCCTAACTAGATCTCGTGTTCCTCTTAGGTAAAGGTAGGTCTTTTAAATAAGCTCGCTTTAGGTGCCATTATTAGCTTCCTAAAGTTTATCAGAATTATATAATTTAGTTTTAATTCTAGGGTTCTTTTAGGGGTGCAGGTTAAGTATAGTTTGGCCTATAAAGTGGGATATTATTAGGGCCTTCTTAGGCGTGGTAGTATAAGTTTTTTAATGTCTAAGTATGACGCGTTGACGCGTCGTTGCAGACAAAGGTCTTCTTTTAGGGTAGGATATTATTAAGGCCTTCCCAGGCAATATAGGGAGAGCTTAGTATAATATAACGGGCTTATACAAATGCTTCTAAACTAAAGCTTGTAGATTACTACCATACAAGAATACTAAGCTAAGGAGAAGAAGAAGAAGAAGAATCGTTCAGGGGCAGTAGGTAGACATGTCGCGAGGGCCGCCAAGGCGCTAGTGGTAAGCGAGCCAATAGCGATTTTGCATGCCGGGCATGGAAAATCCTGATTGGTTGAATATGGCAGGTGACGCGCTCCAGCACCGTCACACTGAGTGCCGCATTAATAAAACTATATTAGACTTAGTGTCTATTATTAAGGCGTTAAAAAGTCTCTGTGCTCTTTCTCTTAAACAGGTAGTTAGGGATTAAATAATTAATCTAAAGCGTGGGAAATAAGGCTTGTATAACTCTAAAGATATTATAGTCGCTTTTTATTAATAAGCCGGGATTATTACAGGGGATCGCGATTACCAAAGGCATAAAACATTGCGGTGGCGTTCTATTATACCTAATATAGCCGTCTCTACAGGGATACCCTGTAGAGACGGCCATATTAGGTATAGTAGCTAAAGCGACCCTAACTTTAGTCCCCTTCTGCCAGTTTACTGCAATGCCTTAGGTGACAGCAAAAATAAACAACTTATTAAGGGCTTATAACTTCTAGGGAAATGACGTTAAGTATATATCATTTCTTAAAGATCTGTTAACGCGTGCCTTTTTACTATTATACTGGTTTCCGCAATTGCAGCAGGATACCCTTTCTCTATTAAGTCAATTCTACTACATCGGCAAAATATGGTACCCTACCAATGGCCTCAATGGTTGGTGGTTGACGCAATTGGCGCGCAGTTAAGGGCATTTGGCAACTCGACCAACTAGTGTCAGATAATCTGTATTCTCTAAGGCGTGGGACACGTGCACGTGCATTATAAATCTCTTTATAGAGCCCTAGGGGCCCTAGGTCAAGACACATCGACATTAATCAACAATTAAGTCAAGATTATCAACTAATTAACCCATTTAATCAATGAACCCCTCTACATGAATTATCTAACAGTTATGAGCCCGGTCCGCTGACTTAAGAAGCTATTTAGCTATTACTCAATCGTTTGAAGAAATTCTACCTTATCGTCAGACTCTGACACCTTATCGTTAAGACGCAGACTCTAATAGAAATCCTACCTTAATCGTCATAGGACGATTCTGACATAAGATTCCATGAGATTCCACAAGATTCTATAAGATTCTACCTTAATTGTTAAAGGACAATCCTGATAATAAGGACGATCCTAATAATAAGGACGATCCTAACGATAAAATACCATCTCAATCCCTCCTTTACCTATTAGTTAAATGACTTTACTAACGTCGAGCTCGTCGACGACGATTATCCTTAATAAGCCAGAAGACTGGGAGCAATAGCTATGGCAACTCTGAGCCCTCGTGGATTAGTAAATTTAGGCCTATATTAACCCAGACATAGAAGCACCTTAAGAAGGTCTACTTAAAAAACCACCTCTTCTAAAGGTTATAGATTTTAATAAGAATGCAACCTTATATACTTAGCTCTTAATAAATTAATAGAAAGCGTACAAGAATAGCAGATGATACTACGACTAGGATATAAAGTATTTCCTAAGACAGGAAGATTATCTTTGATAGATCCACACCTAGATTATATCTACAGTATTAACTTAGAAGAAGCTACTGCTTAACCCTTCCTTAACTGTTAAAGAATGGCTATCCTGGCTGAAAGAGAATATAGAACCTACCTTATTATTTATTAGGAAGAAGGTATAACACCAGTATATAGAAGCCCTTAAGGGGTTTAAACACTTATTAAAATTAAATTAGTGGTTAGATTAATGGGAATATATAATAGTACTAGGAGAGAAGTATAAGATCCCTTAAATGTCCAATAGAATCTGGCTTTAAGATTTAGCAGAAGTTATTCAACCATTTAGCAACACCTACTGTATAAAGTATACTACTAAATTAAATAACCCTTAGAAGTTAAGATCTTCCAAATACCGCAGAGTAGTAAAGGAGCTGCAAGAAGGACTTAGAAGACCCTTAGAGAAAGCCAATACTACTATAAGAGGGAGTACCTTTAATACAGACTTTGCAGAGCAAGCCATTAAGGATCACTCTGATACTACTAAAGGTTCACAAAAAGGAAATGCCTTAGCACATACTAGCCGCTTAAAGAGAGCCGGGTTATTGGTTAAGGAGACGTCCCAAAAGAAGCCAATACTTAAGTACTTAGCGTGCGAAAGACGAGGACATTTACTTTGGGATTATTAGTGTTTATTTAAAGATAAGAGACCTACAGGAGTTACGATTAGAGGTAATCGCATTAATAGGGCACTAAAAAAGGTAGAATAGAATAAGGATCTTGCTGATCTAGTTACTAAAATTAGACTTAAAGAACAAGAAGACGAAGCTTAATAACGACAGGATGAGAGTCAGGAGACAGTTAAGAAGAGCAAGGGAATCCTACGTCTTAAGGACGTTGCCTTTTATACGGACTTCACGAATCTAGTGTTGTTCCGTCTACTTCAAAAATAAGGGTACTACTAGGACAACAAAGGATAACACAATCCTATGCCAAATGGAAGAACGTCACGGACAATAGACTATCGAAATACGTCCGACCAGGGAGTCTATCAGCGTTCAATACAAGCCGACTGCTACGCCGCCAACGGAAGCGCAGAGTATCGTCAAGAGACATTCGTCCAGATGCGAAAGGTAATGCACGACTACGGCATCTGCGTCTAGGTCATCCAGGACCTATAAGGTCTCACAAAGGTTCTCGGATCAGAATATCGATAAACCCTATCTCGACCTCCATATTAACTGGACAACCTCAAGGAAGCGCCAAGGGATTACATTCAAGCTTTCGGCGCCACACACCCAAGCTCAGGACGGTACCGCCGAACGCTCAGGGGGTGTAATTATTAAAAAAGCACACAAAGGGACGGCGGATCCTTAGCTCAATGAGACCTACCTACGAGAGCTACTACATTGGCGAGTACGACAACCGGACCCTAATGGCCACTACCGCGAAATTTGACCTAGAGACGACACACAGATGCAGTTAACGCGTTTGTCCATTACGATCTTAATAAAGTCGTCTATTAATAACATCGTCTTCTACTACCGAAAGACAGATAAGAAGAAAGCTTAAAAAGCAATTAAGGAGCTAAGTAAGGAATACCAGATAAGTACCCTTAAAGAGCTAAAATGATTCCTAGGAATCCATATGCTACGCGATTGTAGCTAGAGGCTCCTGTAGCTATCCCAGAAAGCCTATATCAAGAAGATAGCTAACCAGTATAAGATAGATTTCAAAAGGGCGTCTTCTAGATACTCCCATAGCAGAATCTAAACTCCCTACCGATTACCGATCGATCCGTCTGACGCGTCCGTCCCCTAATACAGACCTACTAGTCCGTCCTATATCCCTACCAAGAGAAGCAGCTGCTATAATGCTATGTTAGAGTATTCTAATACCTGTATAGCAGGAGGAGCAGAGCAATCTACTATGGAGGAGATAAGGAAGGAATGAACGGTAGAGGGAGAGACAAAGGAATACGCGATAAAGGACGAGACGACGGAAGAGACGGTAGAGGTAAAGCGCAATCATTTATCTATGCCAGCGATACATCATTCGCAGACAATTCCGTTGACAGAAAGAGCTCACAAGGATACATTATAAAGCTATTCGGAGGACCGATTGCATGGAGAGCAAATAAGCAGGATACGGTAACTACGTCGAGCATAGAAGCCGAGTTGTTAGCCCTATCTTAGACAGTAAAAGAAGCTATCTTTACTAGTAGGATGTTCAAAGCAACTAAACAAGCCCTTAATTATCAACTCCAATTAATTATAGAAGACACGGCCAAGCAAAGCTCCAACATATCAACATTTATTAATACTGGTTGCGTTAAGAATACGCAATAAGACGAGTGGTATTTCAATGGAAAGCGACAAAGGAGATAATCGCTAATGGACTTACAAAGGCCCTGCCTAAGCAGAGGTTTTAGAACTTCGTTAGCCTAGTCAGAATGGTGGATATTAAGGAGCGGCTAGATAAGGAGAAGCAACTAGAGGACCTAAGGGAGAAGGAAGGATTCAGATAAGATTATGGTTTAATTGACATATTAATAAACACGAGAAGGTGGTTAGCTTTAACCTTAAAGAGCTTGAAGCTAAGGGGGTGTGTTAGATAATCTATATTCTCTAAGGCGTGGGACACGTGCACGAGTTACGTGCACGGGGCACGTACATTATAAATCTATATTATCTCAGTTGACTTATCCGCTTCGCCGAGGAATTTAAGGAGGCGGCTACCCCCCTACTCCCGCCTGAGCCATAGGAACTTGTAAGCCAATCAGACGGTTGCTCCAACTCATGGGTACTTATTAGCCAATAGAATGCCACGCTACCCTCTACTACCCCTGCCACCCCAAAAATTCCTTAGCGCAGCGTCTGAGAGATTATGGGCGCGCGTTTGGTGTAAACTGGGTCCTTTTTTTAATGTATGTTAATTTTAAATAACTCTAGCGGCGTGAATATACTAGCTACAGTCTTAGTGCGTAATGCATTTAAATTGTAATCTCTTCTTTTATTTAATTATAATAATTATAACTAGCTAACTACCGTATTAGGGGGCGAGATACAGCCTTAAAGTTTAAAGACACGTTTTTGAAACTGGTCCCTCTCTACCGGTCGCAT
>Ga0307507_10012640_pt1 | contig 10400 bp, 3 predicted proteins | sample 7_EM_MG_FD_207223 | JGI IMG/M metagenome (GOLD analysis project Ga0307507, IMG submission 207223) | Populus trichocarpa ectomycorrhiza microbial communities from riparian zone in the Pacific Northwest, United States - 7_EM | ecosystem: Host-associated > Plants > Roots > Unclassified | place... | reverse complement strand
TCATGCTTCCGTCCCCTCCCCCCCACCCCCCCTCCCCCCCCCCCCCCCCCCCCCCCCCGCCCCCCCCCCCCCCCCCCCCCCCCCCCCCCCCCCCCCCCCCCCCCCCCCCCCTGAGAGGCGTTTTTACCTTATAATATAAACCCTAGCTAGAACCCACTTAACAGCTAGACTTAATATACTTACTAACTTGCGCGGAAGAACAGATAATGGCTATAAGATCTGCCTAATTGTTTACTCTTATTGCCGGTTATTTATATATAACCTAATCTACTGTCCACAACTGCCTTCCTAAATAAATGAAGTGGTTCTTAGTTATAAACCTCCAAGGCCTTTTTTATAAAGGCAATTTTAGCTTATTAGCTAGTGGGCCTTTAATAAACTAAATAAGATTAGATTTTCTAATAAGAAGAAAATGGGAAGGATATAGATAGGACGTATATTTGTAACCGAGTGTATTGTGTTCGTGGGTATTATAGGGTAGTTACGGCGCTAGCTAGCTGTAAAATCTTTCTAGTACTAGCTAATAGTAGTTATAGACTAAAACTCCCCTTAGCGGAATCCGACTCGGTTAGTTAGTATCGCCGCTCTACTTAGGCGCTAAGTACCCTTACCTTACCCGCTACTTAGGCCCTACTTAGGCTGCTTAGTTATATTCCTACTCCTCTACCTTAGCAACTAATTATGCCTTAAAAATGCTACGTCCTTATAATGCGAATTGTTAACTCTATATAACAATCTTAAGGGGCTGTATTTGGGGTCCCTAGGGTTCCTAAAACTAGGCCCTCCTTAAAATAGAGCATTTGCCCGTCCTAAGCTGTATCTATATTATAATATGGCGTCCCTAAAGGTTTTGGTTAAAAATGAGGCACCTTATCCCTCTTATTATAAGATCTCCTCCCAATTATATCCGTTTGCTCTATTTTACCTCCCCTCTTCTTTTACCTACTATTTTTTAGCTTTTCCGCATATCCGTTTCTTTAAGCTTATCTTTATATTCCTTCTTCCTTTTCTTTTTATACTGACTTCTACTTGCCTTATACGTTCTCTATAAAATGCCGAAAAAGAAAAACCCCTACTAGTTCTTTATTATAGTAAGGGTAAAGGGTTCTAAGCAAAGCAGGAAGGGTATAGACGGTACTAAAGTTTAAAAGCGTCTCTAGCTAAAGATAAAGAGAGTTTATTAGAGGAAGGTAAAGCTATGGAACTAGTAAGTTATAATTAACGTACTATAGCGGCTGGATTCTATCCCGCTCTAACTCTCTACCTTTTTCCTAAATAGATACGCTAAAGAATATCCTGGTGCTACCCTATATAATATAGAGTCGCTAAAAGATTTCGTTAAGAATATAGCATATAGTATTAATGGCGTTAAGGATGATCTAAAAGCAGCCTTAATTACTACTAGAGTCTTTAACAAAAACTCCCCTTACTAAGATCTATTTCCGTCTTTAGACCTAAGCAGCGGCCGCTTTAACCTAAGCCGAGGGTAAACAGCCCTAAGCTAAAACGAAGTAACCCTAAGTACGCCCTAAGTATATAAAAAGGGGCCTAGTTCCAGGCCCTTAGGCCCTAAATTTGGAATTGGCTAAATATGCCTAATAACTTACTATCTTAAACTAAAGTTTTGGCCAAGACTGCTGCCCTAGACTTATCCACCTCCAATTTTTAATTTAAGTTATTACTAGCGTATTCACGCTTATTGCAAATTAACGACTTTAACTTAACTTCTATCCGGCTTTAGAATTCCGACCTTCTATAATTGCTATTTCTGTTATTAGAAATATAGTATAGAATGTTCCTTATTAACTGGCGTTTTGTTCTTCCTAAGTACTTTAGTAACATTTCTATGTTAACTTTAACTAATAATTGTATTAGGTTTCCCGTTATATCTACCGCTTATAACTACAAATTATAAGGCAATTAATTAGGATATATAGGTTAATCTAAGGGACCCGCTTTGCCTAGTAGAAACTTAAATACCTACTTAAATAAAAAGGCTTCCTTTTTGGGGCAAGGCGCCTCGATTTTCTACCATAGCTCCGCTAAGACTACCCCTTAACTAAGAAAAGCCCTTTTTTACTGCTTTTCCTCTTATCCTCCGTCTTTCCTTTCTTCTGACGCTATATCTCTTCCTTTTTTTACTACTAGTCCCTAATATAGTTACATTAAGGCATTTTCTACCGTCCCCTTAGCGCTTATGCGTATATAAGTCCAGCCTATTTATTCCTCTTTATTACTCGTGTCTTAGACTAGTAATTAATGCAGTTAAAAATGCTGGTAAATTTTTTCCTGACGGACTCTTGCTTAGGAAAGCTACTTAATTATCTTTAATATGGATAATTAAGCTACTGGTGAGTACTCGTGTGGAACTGGAGCTCTTGCTACACCTGGCCTAAAAAGACCAAAACCAACCAAAAAGAACCCTAAAAAACACCTAGAGAATCCCCCTAAGATGCCTGCATCGCAGGGGAGGCACACGTCAAACGACGGTGGTTTGCACTCGCGCGCGACCGCCAGAACCACGCCTAGCAATGGCCCTCCACAACAAGAACGGGCGAATACCACACTATAAAGCGGAAATACCTCTATTAAGAAGGCATCTAATAAAATATAAAGCCTATTGGACGCGTCTAGTATCTATAATTGTGGGGGAGTAACCGTTAGCTATAACAAACTAATACAGCTAGCAGAATGGCTCCGCCAGTCTAGTATCCTTTAGGCGCCCCTCTAGCAATCCCTTAATTAAATACTCTAACAGCTAAGCAAAATTAAAAATAAATAAAACCCCTTTTTACCGGCAAACCGTACCTGGGCCGCTATAGCTGTGCTTCTATAGTATAGGGATTCTAACCCCCTTAAGACAACAACCGGGTATATAATTACAATATAACCAAATATAGAAAAAGCAGAGGGGCTTAGGGGACAATTAGAAACAGAAGTTCTTATGGAGATTTGTAAGGAAGTCTATAACGCTATTATAATCTAACACCTAAGGAGCGGAGATATTAGAGTTACCCTAAAGGACTAATAGGCAAAGGAACAAGCTATAAGGGTAGGGGATAGGCTAGGAGAACGTATTAGTATAAAAGTGCTCTGTAAAGACTACCTAGTTAAAGTCCTAGCGGTTCCCATAAGCCTTAGGGTAGAAAAGGGATGCTAGGTAAACAACACAGCAATTATATAGGAGATAGTAAAATATATGGAATGCCTTATACTGGGACTTGAGATTACCTGAATCTAATAGTTTTAATAGGAAAATGTAATCTAAGTATATAATAAAAACAATGAGAGGATATAAAAGTTGCTAAAGACTTGCTAGGGAGACGCTGGTTAAATGTATAGCTCCCTTATTATTAGCATATATATACCAGAAATGCAAAAACTTCTTATCCAAAAAGGAATAATTATAAATGGCCTTATATATAATATAAGGCTCTATAACTATAAACTATACCTAAAACAATACTATCGCTGTGTATAATAGGGACACACCCAATCCACATGCGCAGTATAGGTATGCTGCGGCCACTATATAGGCCCCTATGATACAAGATACTACTTAAATTAAGACCAAATAAAATACGTAAACTGTTACCAAAACACATATAAGGCATAAGAGAGAGTTGACTATATTAAATATAGGAGATGGAAGGTAAGGGCCTAATAGCTACGGGAACAACTACACGCTAGGTTATATAAATAGAAATAATAAGTAATAAGCTAGGGGGACGTAGGTACCTTTCTAGTGTTTCCTACCTTTAATACTAGGGGGCTAGGCTAGCTATCCCAAGCCTTAATAGGCCAGAAGCAACGCTATATAATATTACTAGACCAAATAGGGATATAAGGGTTATAGGGAATATAAGGGAGAGGACGCCCTATAGAAAGACCCTTATAGATAGCTATAGCAAGCTTAAGACCAGGACAATTAAGAATTAAACTAAATGTGGTAAATCTAATATTTGCAGTTAACCTATAAAGGGTATAAAGCTAACTAGTAAGACTAGGGGAAGAACTAGAGACAATAATAGATTTAGATATAGAAGCGCTAGTAGGAATACAAAACATAGGAATAGAAAGCCCTATACAAAATAAGTAGCAACTAGGGTGTAGATATAAGAGATAGAAGTTCTAAAAATTCTAGAGAAAGTAGAAATAGAGAAAGTAAAGAATAAAGGAGAGTTAAATAACCCTTACTAGGGGTCCACCACCTATCTATTATATAGTATAACTGCGGCAATACAAACCGCCACCTTATAAGGCCCCTACTAGACAGTCTAGACCTAGAGAAACACTATATCCTTACTATATAAGAGCCGTATTATAATACCTATATATAATTAGTATACTGCCCCTAAGGATTCCAGCTCCTATATAAACCAAAAGCAGCTATATATGTATGCTTTATAATCAGTAAGGCTGTTAGCCTGTCCTCATAGTTATAGCAAGCAGTTAACCTAGATATTGCAGTTATAACAATCCAGACATATAGGGGACTGGTATAAATTATTAATATATATAACCCTAGGGTTAAAGGGGTCCCATAAATAGAGAACATTATATTGGTAATAAGCTTACTAGAAACTAAAGGCATAGAGTTTATTTTATTAGGAGATATAAACCTCTACTACCTATAGTAGGGGGGTATCCATATTGCTATTAAATAATAGGCAGAGTGCCTACTAAGAGCTATAGATATTTGGGGCCTTAAGCTAGCCACTCCCCTAGGAGTAATTATATAGCAATAAGGCACTGCTAGAAGTACAATTAACCTTATATTTATAGATAATAGCCTATACCAGAGACTCAAAAGGTATATCCCTAAAGAAGAATAGGCATTTACCTTAGACTATATCCCTATCCAGATACAGCTAGATTTGGATATTAAGGGGCAACTAAATAGTAAAAGATATATAATAAGGAAGCTTAAGACAGACAGTTTCCTTAATATAGTTAAATAATAACTTTAAGACCTAGAAGAAATCTACCTAATACTAAATAAGCGAGGCTTATTAGCTACCCCTAAGGAAATTAACTAAAGACTAGAAAGAATCTAGGCAGCAATTAAAAATAGGCTAGAAGAGTATTACCCGGTCTTAAAACCAGGCCCCTATATATAACACATATAGTCTATATAATGCGCGGTTCTTATAGCTAGCTAATAATAAGCAAGAAGGGAATATATAAGCAGCCATAACCTTAAAGATAAGAGATAATATAAAGATATAAAAAACTAGCTAAAGAATACTCTAAAAAAAGAAGCAAGAAATAACTAGAGATAATTTATAAATAAATACACTACTAACCTAAGCATCCCCTATAATAAGGGCCTTTAGACCATAGCAAGATAGGTAAAGAAAAAGATAGGATGCCTAGCAGAAGACCTATACCTACTACCCTTATAAAGAGCAGGCGAACCACAGGCTATAAGCAATAATAATAAAAAGGCGAAGATCCTTATAGAAAGATTTTTCCCCTAACCAGCTCTAGTAGACCTTAGTAACATTACTAGTAAAATACCAGTTACTTGCCTAAGGGCTAACAGTGATATAACAACCAAAGAAATAGCTAGAACCATTAATCGCCTCTTAAATAATACAGCACTAGGACTAGATAGGATCCTAAACAAAACCTTAAAGACTTATAGTCTACTTATAGCACCTTAGCTTGCAGATGTAGCTAAAGCATGCTTTATAATAGGCTACTACCCATAACTTGGAAGATCTATAACAACAGTTATCTTATAAAAAGAAGGTAAAGCAGACTACTTAATCCTAGAAAGCTACCGCCCTATTGCCTTAAAAAACACCCTAAGCAAGATCTTAGAAAAGGTTATAGTGGACTATATAGTAGATATGGTAGAGGAACACGCCCTACTACTATAAAGCTAAATAGGGGCAAGAAAGAATCGCTTAATACTATTAGCACTTATACTACTCGCTACTACTATTAAAACTGCATGGGCTATGCGCAAGGACTTTATAGTATTAATGCTTAGCCTAGATATTAGTGGCGCCTATAATAATATACCCTATAAGCGCCTCTTATATATCCTTAGGGTAAAGGGCTTCCTAGAATAGATTATATAATTTATTTAAGGGGTTATAGGCTAGAAAGAGATATTATTGGTCTTTAACAGATACCAAAACCCCCCTATTATAGTTGTAATAAGTATACTATAAGGATTACCTCTTTTGCCTATACTCTTCCTTTTCTTTATAAGCAACTTACTTAATACCTTTAAGGAAGGGGCGACCTAGGGGATAGGCTTTATTAATAATATAAACCTAATTATATATAGGCTAATAGCCGTAGAGAACTATAGAACACTAGAGAAAGCCTATAACACCTATATAGAATAGGTAAGATGATATAGAGTCCAATTCTTACTAGAGAAATACCAGCTAATCTATTTTATAAGAAAATATAACCAATCTGCAGATCTCTAGTATACAATCTATATCTAAGGCTTTGGGGGTTAACCAGTTTAGGGCCTAAGGGTATTAGGAGTATAGGTAGATAGCAAGCTCTAGTAGAGCGTATATACAGTATAAGCGGCCTATAAGGGCTAAGTATAGTACATTATATTATCTAGGATTATTAATTCTATATAGGGTCCATGCTTTTAGAGGTCACGCCTATTATACACAGTAGTTGTCTAGCCAACTATAACATATAGATCTAGTATTTGGGCTATTAGAGAAACTAAGAAGGGCCCCCCTAAATTACTCCTTAAACCACTCTAAAAGGTCTAAACGGCCTGCCTCTGGAGTATAATAGGCGGGTATAAGTAAACGGCCATAGTACTGCTTAAGAAGGAAGCTAATATTCCCCCCCTATAACTATATATTAAAGCCGCTGTAATGTAAAGGGCGTAAAGTAAATGCAACTCTAATATTATAAAGTATATTAAGACACGCCTAAATAAACTATAGAGGGACCCTAGGGCGCCTTATAGGAGAACAAACCAACAACCCCAAAGTAGGGAAGAAATATTAGAGAAACAGGTAAAGAAAGCAGAAGAAGAATGGTGCTACGTTAGGGCCCAGGCCTATATAGAGGAGGAAGGGAGATGTATAAGAGGCCAGCAAAGATAACAGTAAGAAAGAGAAAGGAGCTAAAGTAGAGCATAAAAGAACGCTAGGAAACTATCTTCTATAATATAATACTGGTTAGACCAACACTGGAGAGGTATATAGGAGTTAAAGGTATAGAGGCTGACTTAGGCAAGAGAAACCTAAGCCATAGCATAGTTAACGCTATAGGGGGTAAACACTTAAGAGCTCCAAAAAGGCCTAACAAAGGTAGAAAATATAATAGCAACACTCTTAAGAACAGGGATAATAGGACTAAAAGATTGGCTCTACTAGGTAGGTATCCCAGTAGGCAGCCTAAGATGTAAATATAGCTAGCCAAGACAGACACTAAAATATATAATACTGTTATGCCCCCTACGCACTAACTAAAAAGCTATGCTCTTAGTAGCTAGTATAGAGAACTATAACACACTACTTTTAATATAAAAAGGTCTTAAGGTGGTTACCCAGTGGCTTATTAGCTAAAATATGCTAGACCAGTTTTGGGTTGCAAAGGAAATGGTAATAGAAGGCAAAGGGGCGAGCAATAGGCGCCCCCTAATGACTCTACAGTAGTAGAGCAAAGTTTGCGATACTAGCGCGTCTGTAGGCTTGTTACGGCAGCAGTAGTTCCCAAGGAGGTCAAAAAGTAAGGTAGTAGAGCACTATAGGTAACTCGCAGGCGCCTCGCAGGCGAGTCCCAAAAGGTAGGGAGACGGATTATGGGGTTTTCTTAAAAGAGTTTTCTCCCCACATGTATATAAGGAGTAGTCCGCGTGGGCCCAATAGGGATCCGAATCGGACGTTAAGCAATGAATAATAATAATTAATGCAGTTAATTACGGCCTTTTTAATAGGCAATTCTCTTTTCCACAGTGATATATAGATAGTTATAGCCTCTTTTCCCAATGCCTTTAGCTACTAAGTGCGTATATACCCTTATAATCCTTGCTCTTTCTCCTTCGGCCTCCTAAATAACGCTGGCCCGGAACCGTCTTATAGGAAGGGATTGGGGGAATTCCGCAGTCACTAGCTGCGTCAGCACTATCGCCTTATTTAACTCTACTCTATATCTCCTTCTAAGCTAGGGAGGGATAGGCATGCCGCATCGCCCCCTTAAGTTATTTTAGTGACCTATGTTTCCCCCTTAGGATATACTATTAGTTAGATGGCCCGCTTTAGTATTTACTAATAGCTAAAGCCACCTATATTACAACTGGTATGCCTACTAGGCTACTAGCGGAAAAGCAGCTAAATATTGCCGATTTAAGCGACTACCTAGTATAGGGCTGTATTAGGTGTTATTTAAATAAATATTGTATAAAGTATCACCTAGGTGACTATGTATGCCTTCTTAGCGGTATAGTTACATTACCACGGATGTATTAGGGACGCTGTATAATCTACTGGTTTAGGGCTAAGGGGGCCCGCTACTAATAAGGACACTACCTCCTTCCGTTATAGATAGCTTATAACGTGTATATATAAGCGGGGCTTTATCTCCTGCTAATAGAAGCGGCGTAAAAGATTAGCACTAACCTCCTAATAAGGGGTTAGATGCGACGGCTATATTAGAGCTAAACATGCTAGCTTAGACGGGCAGATATGTTTGACCGCAATTTACTAAGGGTGTTAATTAGGCGCTAGGAATTTAAGCCCTTGTAAGCCTTTATGCCCTATAAATAGCAATCTACTCTAGTCTATGCCGGAGGCGCACGTATTAAGTGCTTTAATTTAATAAGAAACCTAGGCGAGGAGTAAGGGGCGAGGGGTAATAGAGTAGATTAGTAAACTAGAACGCACGGGAACTATAGGATGATATCCTACCAGCCTACTTTGTTTAGATAAAGGTACCGCCTAGCCATTTAAATAAACTTATTAAGCTGTGGCATCTTCATAAATAGATAAACCGTAAGTTACCTATATAGGTTTATACTTTTATTAAAGCTAATATGTGGTTTTTAGGAGATATATTAATATCTTTACTTTAGTTTTATAAGGTTAGTGGCTAAGAGAGCTAGGGACGGGAGAATTAGGACGAGTTAGACAATAATTTAGAATCGGACGATATTGGTAAAGAGAATATGACTTTAGCAATTGCGGTAGCGAAATATCCTTTTATAGTACTGCGGAAGCTATACTACGACTTAGGGTAGATTATAGGCGTATAGAAGAAAGGATAAGAGAATAGGAAGAGAAATAAAAGTCTAACGCAGATTAGAAGGCCCGTTAAAAGCGGAAGTTTAAGCTCCTAGGGCGTAATATAGTGCTTAGTAACAATGACATAGCGGCCCTAAATAAAGCCTGTAAAGTACACGCTAAAAGTATTATAGAGCCACCACTTTAACTTCCGCTTAAGTACCTTATAGGTAAGTTATAGTTAACCAAATCTAATTAAGAGTCGCACCCTAGGACTAAGCTTGGGTGGGATATTAGCAGCCCCAGGGAAAAGCCTAAAAGGTTAATTAACTTAGAGTCAGTCGTATTAGAGTTAGCATTAAGTATAAACCGTTTTTCCGAAGATGAACTTGTAAAGATCCTGTAAAAAGAAACATATAGATATAAACTTTAGTCATTATGCGGTCTCACTGCGTATATTATATTATTATATTAACTTCTTATTACCTGTTTGCGTCTATAACTATAGTCTTTATAGGAAGAGTATACATAGACTATTTTAATCCACTTATGTTACCAACGTCCCCATATAAGAATATGTGCCTCTCCTTTGCCAGCTACTCTATAGCCGCCTGCCCCTTTAACTATACTACCCTTAGTATAGTTAAATGCCTTTTATTTTCTCTTTTAACGCAATGCCGCTTTTTATTACAGCCTAGCTTGTTTAAATCTATCGGCTTAGTATTGCATTTCTCTTGTCCGCATTTCCGTTTTAGGGAGATAAACGTTGCTATTACCCGGTTCAAACTTCTTTAGTTAATTTTGGCGCACTAAATTAGCCACGCGATTTCCCTAGCCGTGTCGCTATCCCACTTGTGGACCGCTTCGTAACCGGCCATTATATTATTCGTAAGCTTAGCATAAGGGTTAGCCTTAAACCTAGATGCGATAGCCGTACCTAGTGGTTTTGTGCCATCCTAATCCGTTTCTTCGATATTAGCCCTAGCCTCTAAAAGCAGCTAGACTAATTTCTTATACCTAGACGCGGCTGCTAGAAGCAGCGCTGTGCAATTACCTTTATGTCACAGTACGTGCAGAGGGACAAGGTACGAGGTACTGTGTATCATTGACAAACGATGTCGTGTGAGGATCTATGTAGGAGGTGAGGTGGTATATATACACGTCGCTCAGGGGTCAGGTCCGTGC
>Ga0307507_10012639_pt1 | contig 10401 bp, 4 predicted proteins | sample 7_EM_MG_FD_207223 | JGI IMG/M metagenome (GOLD analysis project Ga0307507, IMG submission 207223) | Populus trichocarpa ectomycorrhiza microbial communities from riparian zone in the Pacific Northwest, United States - 7_EM | ecosystem: Host-associated > Plants > Roots > Unclassified | place... | reverse complement strand
GAGGTTTTGATGTTCTTGAGGTCGCGCACGAGCCACATCTGCACGGCCGACGACGGTGCAAACTAGGCTGTTTCGGGCCTGGCGCCCCGACCGTCCGCGCCTGGACGGTTACCCTACGATAGGAAGTTGTAGGTAGATATCTTATTAGTAGGGCCGCCAAGGCGCTAGTAGTAAGCGAGCCAATAGCAATTTTCCATCCCGGGGATGGAAAATCCTAATTGGCTGGTTTAAGTCAGGGTCTACAGAATATTATACCTCTACTCCCTTTTAACCCAACCTTCAACTCGTATACGTAGAGTATTTGTGTTAACAAACGTCTCTAGTGCCTTGTTTGGGTTCGCCTTTGTCATCGCATCTGCCGGGTTATCTTGGCCATTAATCCATCGAATCTCGAAGAGTTCTTAACGCTTGTAGGATTACCGAAGTACCATAATATCAATTATAAGGCGCTTCTCCTTTGTGGTACCAAGCTTGACTAAACACTCGTAGAGGGAGTATAAATCGGTGCATACGATTATAGGAATAGCAGGAAGTTTGAGTTAATCTATAATTATCTTTAGGGTAGTTCTAATTGCAATTGCCATATCAACTCCGCCAACTATTCTATATATCTCTAATGCTAGAACGCTTTAAGTAACATACTTACTCTTGGTTAAGCTCTAATAGATAAGATTGCTATGGATTATGAAGTCATTCTCTCTAGTAGATTCGTTTGTGATGATAATCTTATATCCTAGCTGGGAGCTGAAATCTTTGTTATTTGTAAACAATCCATCAACAAATACAAAGAGCTTAGCAGTGGGAAGATTAATAGGCACGTAGAGTAGTCCCCAATTAAGGTGGTTCATTTGCCAGGAAAGACGTTTATTTAGGGCAAGAACGTCGTCCTTGGTTGGTTCCTGGTATTAAGCGGCAACAGAGAGTTCAAAGTCAGCCTTCTCCTTGGCTATCATAAAGGCCATCGACAGCTTAACTCCATTCTCAATAGCGGTAACAAATTGCTCTTTAAAATCAACAAGATGTTGGCGATTTCGTAATCCCTTTGGGCGACCTCTACCGCGTCGTGGTTGCGGCGTATCTACTACAATTATATTAGAATCGTGGTTGCCTTTTAGAGCACGTTAATCGTGGCTCTCCTTTAGGGTATTTTCTATAGTATCCTGCAAAGGCTCGGAACTGTTATCTTTGTAATAAGGCTTAATAACAGTTAAATGGAATTAAGCGGGTCTATAAGGCATCTAAATAGTGCAAGTCTGGCCATTAATTGCAATAAGTTAATGTGGGCCTAACTATTCTCCCTTTTTACGCTATACACGTACCTTAGACTGAAGTGGCAGATCGAGCGTAGTTAAGGTATTTGGGCCATTTCTTATTCCTAGTGCATTGTTGACTTAGCATATAGCATAGAGACGTCGTACCTCCTTTATTACCTTGCGAATAGCCTCAGCTCGTTACACAATGGAGGGAGATAGTGGAGAATTGTTAGTTATTTAAGGGTAGGCGCCAAAGACTAGTAATATGGGTACAAGTCCATCTGGGCTAGCAGAATTGTTAACAGCTTTAACAGCCATTTATAAAGTAAGTTCTTTGCTAGCATCCTCTAGTTCTAAAGAGATAATCTTATATACATGGCGTAATAGCGTGTGATATCGCTCTACTTTTCTAATACTATTATATACCTTAATAGGGACTTCCTTGACCTTAATTATCATTGCCTTTATCTATTATTAAAACTCTATAGATAAGAAGTTCTTTCCTATATTATAAACAATTTAATTAGGGGGTTCTAGGTAGACATTAATCTAGCATAATTAAAGGGTATCCTATGCGTTCCTAGCTAATATATCCTTTAAGAAACGTGCGGCTTAGAAGGAGGTTAAAAAGTTAACAACTTAAAGTACTAGCTTGCCGCTAAGATATATAACATTAATAATAATACAAAAGTTAAAGTTATAGTTATCTTTAAGGGTAAACTTAAATTGGCTAGGGGACTTCTGGTTTATTTAGCAGTAATAGTAGTACTTTATAAGATACTTAATTGCCTTAACCTTAATTTTATAGCCTGCTTGCTGAAGAACCCTAAGTAATTGGTAAACGGATAGGTAGCCAAAATAATAGTATAGTTGACGTAACTCTAACTTAGTTAAATGGCTCTAAGCAACACTCCTTTCTAGTTATTAAAGGAGCAGCCAAGGGTGACCCTACTTGCGTATAATAGGCACCCAATTATCTCCCTATATGAGCATATTCTTAAGGCTGTTGAGCTTAACGCCTAATTTATCTATATCCCTAATACAGAATAGAAACGGAGTGTTTGCGGAAATAATGTAGAAAGTAATATATCCTAAGGGGGTTTGGACCCTAATTATACTAAGAAAGATCGCAGTACCCTTACCAAAGCGTATTATATATTGGCCTGCCGTTAATTAGTCAATCTAAACAGAGCTATTAAGCTACTAAAGGGCTTAAACTTAAGGTTCTCCTACTGTAAATACTCCTACGGCTCTAGTATCTGGCATAATACTATAGAAGACGTTTACCAAGTATCTATTATTAAAGGAGAACGCGGAGCTTTCCTTTAGCTTATTAAAAATATCTAACTTCGTAATAGAATAGAGCGTAGATTGGTCATTAAGAACAGTAACGGTTTATATACCATCTACCTTACTATACTCAGTAAAGTATTGGTTAGGAGAATAGTCCTCAATTTCTATATCTATAAGGAGCTGTTCGGTCTTATTAACCTTACCCTTAAGATCTTCTACGCCTTTATATTAAACCAGGAAGCTTTAGAAGTAGGCTATAGTAACCTTATAATTTTTAACATTTCTTACACTCTAACAAAACTTATTATATGCCTCCTTTCGCTTATTAAGGGAGTGTCTAGTTGACTAGCAATTTAGCTTCTTATAAACATAGCACTTCTTCTAGCAATTACTTTAAAATAAACCTCTATAAGGACCTCCATAATTGCCTTATAGTTGACGTTAATTGTACCCTTTGCTGTATTCTCTACCACGGCTACCATATATTTGGTCAGTCCAGTTATAATTATGTTAGTTGGGAATACTTGGTTAGGTAGGGTTTTCAGTATAGAACTATTAAGATTCTTATATTCGTATCGCAGTACCTACAGCGGAGCGTAGCTTAGTATATACTCCTTTAAACATATCTACAGGTTTGTATAGCGCCAGATTACACTTAAAAACGCTATAGTAGGCTAAGATAATCTAGTCCCTTAGGCTGTTCTTATTTTGGTAAGTTTTAATAAGGCTACATTAGATTTTCTAGAGTTTATTAAAGAGTAATTAAAGGCACTCTAAATAAGTCTTTATTGGGTTAAAAGCAATAACTCTCTAAAATATAGTCTCCCGCTATTTAGACATATAAAGTTGGCAATTCTTATTAGTTTTAAAGTAAGCTCTAGTAAGCTAAAGCATTACATTAAAGCTATAGTTTTTACCCGCAATATGGTCGTAATAGAATATCGCCACCTATCCCTTTAATATAATAGAGAAAGCGTGGTGGTACTAGTAGCCTTAAATTCTGACCTTATTGCAACAGTTGTAAAAGACCTGTAGTTTTATTCCGAGTATATTATACAGTTCTCCTCTAAACTTCTTTTCTTTGTCCGAATATACCTTTATCAGATTCGTGACTTCTCATAATAGAGGCTTACTGGTTAGCTGAAGTAGAGGCGGTAAAGGAGGTGGAGGAAGAGTACCTCTAGGTGGAAAAGTACCTCTAGGTGGAAGAGTACCTCTAGGTGGGAGAGTAGCGTTCTAGGGGTTTAGATACGAATTAAAGTTACCTTCTAAAGAATATTGGTTGGTTTTAGGTTTCCGTAGTTAATATATAATCTTAGCTTCCGTCTATACTGGCTCCTCTATTCCAATAATAACGGCCTAAATATTACTAGTAATTGGGTTACCGTTTTTAGCAATATATACCCCATTTCTATAGAGGAAGTCTTAAAAATCCTAAATAATATTAACATTTCCAAGTGCCTAGGTGTCGGTAGTCCATCCCATAAAATCCTCCCTAAAATATTCCTATAGTTGTACATCGGCGTAGTATCTACTTTGGTAAAAGAGAATATGGTATAGGAGGAAGCCATTAACTTATTTTACCATACAGGTTGTTATATTAAAAATAGGAAATTCGTCCTAATCTTCATCAATAAGTTTCGCGTACGTAGCTACCCCTAGTGGTAAGGAGTCTCTCTAGTCGTTAGCCATGTTTTTGGGGGAAGGGAAGTGTTATAGGGTTGTAAAAGAGGAGGTGTTATTAGTGTAGGGATTATTAATTGTTGTTTGGTACGCGTTTAGACAAGAATCTGCGATTATAGGGCTTAGGACCAGTTCTGGCCTTAAATTGCAAAGACTTATAAAGCGTGTTATTCTGCGTAATAGACGCAAGAATCTGTAATCTGGGAAAGGCTTAGGACTAGTTCTGGCCTTTAAATCCTTAGATTTATAGAAGAGTTCTATTTAAGGTTTAGGACCAGTTCTAACCTCAAAAGACAACTTCCTTTAGCACGAGTAGCACTGGTACAGTGGCTCGTCTCTTCTTGGGAATACTTAGCTACTCTATAGTATAATAGTAAAGTTAACCACTAATTAGTGTAGGTATCACAAGGTAATATCACGTAGCTATAGTTCGTAGATAGTATAATAATTGTTATTATATTGTATTATTGCTCTTCCTTAAGGAAGGGCAAGGAGCTTAAGGCTCCTCGCCACGCTAGTGCCGCGGCGGCACGTGACGGCAACTTGCCTGTATTCCCAACAGTTTTAAACCCTTTAGTAATATTCCTTGCCTGGCTTATTAGGCCTTATAAGTTGCAGAAGCAAATGAATTTATAAAGAAAATAGAAGAACTATAAGAGTTCCTTATTAACAAAATAATATAGGCCTAATCTGTCTATAAAGCCGTAGCAAATAAGAACCAAACCCTAGCACTAGCCTACTAAATTAGTAACTTTGTCTGGCTAGATACAAGAAATCTAAACACAAAACAACCTACTAAGAAACTTAATTAGAAGAACGCTGGCCCTTATAAGGTTAAAAAAGTTGTCTCTCCTTATGCCTACCAACTAAAGCTCCCTAATACGGTTAAAATCCACCCTATATTCCATATGTCAGTTCTCTACCCTGCCGCCCCTATATTAGACGCCCTGCCTAGATAGATCCAAGACCCTCCCCCACTAGTTAAAGTGGATGGTAAGGATAAGTACCTCGTTAAAAGAGTTAACAATATTAAGTATAATAAACGGAAACGCAAATATATATACCTTATAAAATAGAGAGGTTTTACTAAACCCTTATGGGAACCTGCCGACTCTATAGGACTTACACAAGCCGTAGAAAACTTTTATAAACTCTACCCAGAACTACCACAGCCCCATCTTGCAGATGCTTGAGTTTAAAGGGGGGGTACTATTATGGGACACCCCTGTAACACCTTATACACGTCTACCTATTTCCACCAACTAAACAACCGGAGACTAACTATAAGACGGCAATCTAATAGTAATCTGCCGTATTCCGCCGCAATCTACTATCTCTACTATTAGAGTTGCTAACTAGCAACTTTAAGGACCTCTAACTGCCGAATTCTGCCAAGTTCTACCAGAACTGCCACCTAAGCTCTACCCTGTCTATGTATAGTATAGTACCCGTTAACCTAGCAACTAAGCGAACGTTATATACCCTTTTTCCCCTATTTCCTACTTCCTTTTCCTTACGCAACGTCTTGACTTTATTACGCAGTTTATATATATAGCTTAATAATATCTACTTCGCTATATATTATCACCGCTTGTGCTTACTCCGTGACAGCCGCCTAGAAGGGTTGCGGGCTAACTACCTTAATATAGTTATACATATTGGCCACTAACACCGTAAGCTTATAGGCACTATATAGTTTAATCTAATGCTTATCTAGGAACCCTATAATAGGTTTCCGCTACCTTAGTAATAGGATAAGCTTATGCTCTTTTACCAAATTATATTATATAAGATTGATTTCGGCGCCGCTATTATATAGTGCTTGGAACTGACGTACCTCGCCTATAGGGAGTACTATTTCTAGCCTAATAGTAATACGGAGAGTCTTTTCTTCTATATCTTGTCCTAGTTATAGCCGGGAGAGGTCCGCGACTAGGGCTTTTCTTTTTTTGGATTATTAGTGCGGTTATTGCCCTACTTGTTTTTCTAGTTAGGTTTACCTCCGAAGAAGTTTTCTCTTAACTTTTTAAAGTATTTCTGTAAGGGTGCTAGATGGGTATTAGGTTGGCCCTAGGAGTCTTTCCCATTGCTTAAGGTCCCTAACTTTAACCATTCCAGATTTCTCTTTAAGAACGGCTTTTTTAGAGCTTAGGTCTGCCCTATATTACTGCCAGAATGCCTATACTTCTAGTTACCCCCCAGCTTCTTACTAGAAGAGGTCTAGTTCCTTACCATATCCTTAGCATTTAGAACCGCTCGTTTAAAATCCATATATATAGTAATCCATAATAGGGCTCCTACGCGCTTTATTTTATTACAAATTGCTGGCTTAATTCTAGCCTAAATAAATCCGATCTTCTCCTTTTTATAGATGCTACCGTCCTCGTTTTTAAAGGGCTCTAGATCTATTAATTAAGCATAAGTTTCTATGAAGTTTATAAATTAGCAGAAATTGTGGCGGTTAAGCTATATCCCATTCCAGAATAGCTCTGCATTATTATATTGTACAATATGCGGATCTTAAGTCCATTTCTTTAGGAAGGTTTATAGCTGCGGCTATATAGTAATTTGCTCTTTATTAAGCTAATTAAGTGCAATTTAGTTTAGGGATTGGTCTTTAATCTTACTAATGATCTATTAAGTACGCTCTTTAGTATCATCTTATATTATTAACATCTTAAAGAAGTTGTCCATTTTACAAACCTAATTGTCCAACTATTAGGCGTTAGGTCTATGGCGGAGTTCTAGACTGCTAGAGGCCTTAGCCAGTCAGTCTATATCCTTTTTCCGTTCGCTGCGTAGATACCTCTCTACGTCTTTTATACCTCCTTAGGTAGGTACTAGGTAGCCCTTAGGAGGCCCTTAGCCTTAGCTAAGTTGTAAAAGATTTTATCTAGCCTAAATTAAGCTCTACTAGATCTGGACCTACCCCTAGAGGTTTCTAATACATTTATTAGTAGCTCCTTCCTATATAGCTTCTAAGAGCCTTACGGCAGCTTCCTAATATTCTCCTTAGAGAAAATTAGTGTAGGGCTCTTAACTTTCTAACCTTAGACCTAAGAAAGCTCTAGCTATAGAGGTAGTATTAGTACTAGTAGCTAATACAGGTTTCCCTATAAGGCTTAAGTCTTAAGTTAGTAGTTAGGTTAGATTACCTAAAGGGGTAAGCCCGCTTAGCTTATAAGCAGTCTATACGTCGCCACTATGCCAATTATAGGCCAGTGGTCTTCTGGGAGGGTTCCGGTTAGGTCCCTAATTAGGCGTATTAGTATATTCCTCTAGCATTTCTAATTTAGGGGAAGATCTTAAGGTTACCTCTAGCGTTTAATCTTCTAATTAGCCTAAGCGGGGCTAGAGAGGTTCCGGCTACTTTCTAGCAGTATTATAACCGTTATAGAGGGTGTCTGCGTTTTCCTTAGCGTTGCCGGTAACTATAGGTATGCAAGAGTCTTTAAGCTCTTAATATATCTGGGTGTTGGGGCTCGTTCGGCCGTCTTACCTAGAGGTTTATATTGTTATAATCTCTTACTATTAGAGGGACCTTTCTGCCTTAGCGCGATGGCTTTCTATAAGGTGTTTGTAGAGTTTTTGTTTAGGTTATCGCGAGATTTTAAGGGAGGATAGTGGATGTAAATAAAAGATATAAATAAACAATCTGGTCCTTAAAGCCAGCTGCCCTTCCAAATAGAGTAGAAAGGATTTAAATATAAGGGGACTTTGTAGACAGGGGGCTATAAGGACACGATTGTGGAATAGGATAGATTGGTAAGAGAGACAAATCCTTAAGGAGGTAAGGCCTTAGGGATCGTGGAGACTATATACTACAGGCACGTGCCTCCGGCACGTAACCAATGGACGTCTGAGGGGTGTCTAGGGGTTGTCCTAAGGGCAACCCAAGGTGACCGCAATAATATCCCTTATATATATATGCTATAAAGTAGCCCTACTTAGTTAACTTGTCCACTATTACTAAGATTACATTATAATCTTGTCCGGTAATAGGGTCTTTTAACTTTAGTAACTTTATAATAAAGTCCTATAATATAACTTCCTATAGTCTTTCTGGTATCTTAATAGGTTGTAGCCCTCTATACGGCTTATACCTTATTAGTTTATTTCTTTAGCAATATAGACACTTCTTTATAACTTGTCTTACTAGTCCCCAGATTTCTTAAATAATGTACTCTTCTTAAAGTCTTAACACTAAGCCTATAGCTCCGTTGTGTCCTTAAGTTATTCCCTTATAAAAGTCTTCCATAAACTCTTTTATAATTTCTTTTGGTATATATGTAGCTTCTTAGTGCTTATATAGCTCTATGTCTTAATCCTTACTCTATGCCTCCTAGATCTTTTATAACTAATTGCTCTTTAGTATCTTATAGACTTGCTCTAGTTCTTTTTTAACTATAGCTGCTAGTTTTAGATGCATCGGGAAAATATTCGCAGGATGAGATTTAAGTAGACTTTATTTAGCGCGTTTCGCGTAATTAACATGCAATTTGACTAACTCGACACGCAATTGACCAACTTGACACGCAATTGACCAACTTGACACGCAATTGACCAACTTAACATATTTAAAAGTTAAATAATATATAGTTGACCTACTTGACAACTTTAAAAGCTAACTGCATATTCCTTAATATATAGTTAACCTATTTAACATATTTAAAAGTTAAATAACACGCAGTTAACTTACTTAACAACTTTAAAAGCTAACTGCATATTCCTTAACACGTAGTTAACCTACTTAACAACTTTAAAAGCTAACTGCATATTTCTTAACATGCAATTAAGGTAAAGTTATATGCTATATATTTAACTATTATATATACAATCTTATATAGTCTTATTACTTGGAGGCTCTGCATAAGGCTCTGCACAAGGCTCTGCACAAGGCTCTGCACAAGGCTCTGTATAAGGCTCTGTACAAAGCTCTGCACGAGGCTCTGTATAAGGCTCTACACGAAGCTCTACACGAAGCTCTGCGTATAGAGGCTCTGCACGAGGCTCCGCACGAAGCTCTACACAAAGCTCTGCACGAAGCTCTGTACGAAGCTCTATACGAAGCTTTGCACAAGGCTCTACATGAAGCTCTACATGAAGCTTTGCACAAGGCTCTACACGAAGCTCTACGTACAGAGGCTCTGCGCGAAGCTCTGCGTACGGAGGCTCTACATAAAGCTCTGCATCGGGTCCCCGCTATATTCCTGATAGCCTCTATATATGCCTCTGCCGCCTTATTTTTTACCCTTCCTTTCTTCCTTACATCCTCCCTACCTAGGCACTAGAACGGCAGCCGGTAGAGGACTGTTGCTAGGACTAGATGACTATTGCTAGAACTAGACGACCGTTACTAGAACCAGACAACCGTTACTAGAACCAGACGACCATTACCGGAACCAGATGAGCGTTGCCAGAACTAGACAACTATTACCAGAACCAGACGACCGTCGCTAGAGTTAGATAGCCATCGCCAGAACTAGACGACCGTTGCTAGAACTAGATAACCGTCGCCAGAACCAGACAACCGTTGCTAGAACTAGATGACCGTTACCAGAACCAGACAACTGTCGCTAGAGCCAGACGACTGTCGCTAGAACTAGACAACCGTCGCTAGAACTAGATGACCGTTACCAGAGCTAGACGACTGTCGCTAGAACTAGATAACCGTTACTAGAACTAGACGACCGTTACTAGAACTAGATAACCGTTGCCAGAGCTAGACAATAACGACTAGCTAGCAAACACTATAAACAATATAATTTAATTGATTGATTAAATTAAGGTAGTATAGATAGGTAGGTATAAACAGGGAGATGCTAACGGGTAGGTAGATGTAGATAGGTAGGCAGATGCAGACAGGTAGGCAGATATAGATAGGTAGGCAAATATAGATAGGTAGGCAGATATAGACAGGCAAGCAGATATAGATAGGTAGGTAGATGCTAATAGGTAGGCAGATATAGACAGGTAGGCAGATGCAAATAGGTAGGCAATGCAGATAGGTAGGCGATGTAGGCAGGTAAGTAGATAGGTAGGTAAGTAAGTTAATAGGTAGATAGGTAGAAGAGAACTATCGCTATATTATATTAAATTATCTAAAATAATAATATTTATTTTGCTAGCCTTATAAATAGCTTTAAAGTAGCTTTTATTTATTTAAAATATG
>Ga0307507_10012638_pt1 | contig 10401 bp, 9 predicted proteins | sample 7_EM_MG_FD_207223 | JGI IMG/M metagenome (GOLD analysis project Ga0307507, IMG submission 207223) | Populus trichocarpa ectomycorrhiza microbial communities from riparian zone in the Pacific Northwest, United States - 7_EM | ecosystem: Host-associated > Plants > Roots > Unclassified | place... | reverse complement strand
ATGCACAGGGAGGGAAGTATGGAAATGCACTCCAAGCAGCAGCTAGTGGAGGCAATGAAGGAATTGCAAAGCTGCTATTGGAGAAGGGGGCAGATGTAAATGCATCAGGAGGAGAATATGGAAATGCTTTCCAAGCAGCATGTGATGGAGGCCATGAAGCCATTGTGAAGTTGTTGATGGAGAAGGGGGCAGATGTAAATGCACAGGGAAAGGATTTTGGAAAGGCATTATGGGAAGCATCAGATAAAGGTCATGAAGGCATTGTGAAGTTGTTGATAGAGAAGGGGGCAAATGTAAATGCACAGGGAGGGGAGTCTGGAAGTGCATTACAGGCAGCATCTAATGAAGGCCATGAAGTCATTGTGAGGTTGTTGATAGAAAAGGGGGCAGATGTAAATGCACAGGGAGGGGAGTCTGGAAGTGCATTACAGGCAGCATCTAATGAAGGCCATGAAATCATTGTGAGGTTGTTGATAGAAAAAGGGGCAGATTTAAATGCACAGGGAGGGAAGTTTGGAAATGCACTACAGGCAGCATGTAATGGAGGTCATAGAACCTTTAAAAGGCTGTCCATGAAGAAGGGTACATATTGCTATGAGGCAATTGGAAAGCTGCTGTTGGAGAAGGGAGCACATGTAAATGCACAGGGAGGGAAGTATGGAAATGCCCTCCAGGCTGCATCAAATAGAGGCCTTGAAGGAATTGCAAAGCTGCTATTGGAGAAGGGGGCAGATGTAAATGCACAGGGAGGAAAGTATGAAAATGCACTCCAGGCAGCATCATATGGAGGCAATGAAGCAATTGCAAATTTGCTGTTGAACAAGGGGGCAGATGTAAATGCACAGGGAGGAGAGTATGGAAATGCACTCCAGGCAGCATCATATAAAGGCCATGAAAGAATTGTAAAGCTGCTGTTGGATAAGGGTGCAGATGTAAATGCACAGGGAGGTGAGTATGAAAATGCACTCCAGGCAGCATCATATGAAGGCCATGACAAAATTGTGAAACTGCTATTGGGTAATTGTGCAGATGTAAATGCAAAGGGAGGGAAGTATGGAAATGCATTACAGGCAGCATCCAGTGGAGGCCAAAGAACCTTTAGCAGGTACCTGTTCAAAGACAAGCCAGCTGATGGCTATCTAAGCATTGTGAAGTTGCTATTGGACAATGGGGCAGATTTAAATGCACAGGGAGGGAAGCATGGAAATGCACTTCAGGCAGCATCAAATGGAGGCCATTATGCCATTGTTGACTTATTGATAAAGAATGGGGCAGATGTAAATGCATCAGGAGGAGAGTATGGAAGTTCCCTGCAGGCAGCATCATATGAAGGCCTTGAAACAATTGCACAGCTGCTAATGGAAAAGGGGGCAGATGTAAATGCACAGGGAGGGGAGTATGGAAATGCACTCCAGGCAGCCTCAAATGGAGGTCATTATGCCATTGTCAAGTTGTTGATACAGAATGGGGCAGATGTAAATGCATCAGGAGGGGAGTATGGAAAGTCCTTGCAGGCAGCATCATATGAAGGCCATGAGACAATTGTAGAGCTGCTGATGGAAAAGGGGGCAGATGTAAATGCACAGGGAGGGAAGTATGGAACTGCACTTCAAGCAGCATCAAGTGGAGGCTATGAAATTGTTAGGATGTCATTACTTGGGAAGGGGGCAGATAGCAATGAGGGAATTGTAAAGTTGCTGTTGGAGAAGGGAGCAGATGTACATGCTCAGGGAGGGAAGTATGGAAATGCACTCCAGGCAGCCTCACATAGAGGACATCATTCAATTGTCAAGCTGCTGTTAGAGAACAAAGCAGATGTAAATGCACAGGGAGGGGACTATGGAAATGCACTTCAGGCTGCATCAAATGGAGGCCATCACAAAATTATCAACTTGTTGATACAGAATGGTGCAGATGTAAATGCACAGGGAGGGGACTATGGAAATGCATTACAGGCAGCATGCAATCAAGATCATAGAATCTTTAGGAGGCCAATAATGGAGAAGGGTGGAGATGATCCTGAGTCAGTTGTACAGCTGCTGTTGGAGAAGGGGGCAGATGTAAATGCACAGGGAGGAAAGTATGGAAATGCACTCCAGGCAGCATCATATACAGGCCATGATGCAATTGCAAATCTGCTGTTGGCAAAGGGGGCAGATATAAATGCACAGGGAGGGGAGTATGGAAATGCACTCCAGGCAGCATCAAATGGAGGTCATTATGCCATTGTGAAACTTTTGACTGAAAAGGGGGCAGATGTTAATGCACTGGGAGGGAAGTATGGAAATGCTCTTCAAGCTGCCTCATATGAAGGGTACAAGGCAATTGCACAGCTGTTGATAGAGCTAGGGGCAGATGTAACTGCATATGGAGGGAAGTATGGAAATGCACTCCAGGCAGCATCAAGTGGAGGCTGTGAAATTGTTGCCAAGCTATCAATGCAGAAGGGGGCTGATGGCCATGAGGCCATTGTAACACTATTGTTGGAGAAAGGAGCAGATGTAAATGCACAGGGAGGGGAGTATGGAAATGCACTCCAAGCAGCATCAAATGGAGGCCATGAGAGAATTGCAAAGCTGCTGTTGGAGAAGGGGGCAGATGTAAATGTGCAGGGAGGAGAGTATGGAAATGCACTACAAGCAGCATCAAATGGAGGCCATGATCACATTGCAAAGCACCTGTTGGAGAAGGGCATAAATGACAATGCAAAGCAAGGGAAGCTTATTAAGGCACTTCAAGCAGAATCAAGTGGAGGTCATGAAGCCATTGTCAAGCTCTTGATAGAAAAGGGGGCAGATATAAATGCACAGGGAGGGAGGTATGGAGATGCACTTCAGGCAGCATCATATGGAGGCCATGAGGTCATTGCAAAGCTGCTGTTGGAGAAGGGAGCAGATGTAAATTAACAGGGAGAAAAGTATGGAAATCCACTCCAAGCATCATCATGTGGTGTAATGCCTTACTAGTACTTGACTTCTGTTAGCATGACATGGAACCCTTGTATTTACTAATGTTTGTCATCTTGTTATCTTGAGTTATGTACATAAGAAATATACCCACCTTTTTACCACCATTATATTATCATGTGGTTTGGGTCATGGATATGAATTATGGCTAGGCAGCCTAATGCCTCCCCTCTGGGATATAAGTGCTGTGTGCTGGGTGACAAAATCCTAGTGATCTGCAAGGGTTTGTCAACCCTCCAAGGGTCAGGGGGTAAGGGTCAGGGTAAGGATTTTATGACCCTCAGCAAACCCTTGACCCTTCTGAAGGGTCAGGGGTTTTTCAAGGGTTTTTCAGGGGTTTGTATTTCTCTAATATCAAGGAACTCTAGATGTTGTATGCCTATAAAATTGAGTTTAAACAATGTTGAATAAAAGAAAAGATCATCCAAAGAGGCCTCACTACCTTTGCAACACTTAGTATTGTTCAGAATATACTGAATCCCTCATATTTCAATAATAATTTACTAAAAGCCATGTGTACAATCATAAATATTCTTGAATGATGTGTATTTCAAAGGTATCTTGGTATTTATTTACTATTTATAAAGCTTGAACACTTATTTGGTCCAAACCCTTGTCCAAACCCTGCTGGGGTTTTTTACCCTCCAACCCCTTACACACCCTTACCCTTACCCTTCAAAACCCTTGACCCCAGCCAAGGGTCAAGGGTTTTGAAGGGTAAGGGTATAGGTCAGGATGAAGACACCCCAGGGTTACCCCTGCTGATCACTACAAAATCCCCATTCCTGGGTCATCAGATCATTTAGGTGCTGAACTGTCTTATGGAACAGCACCACCAACTCCCATGCCTATTTTCTGCTGCCATCTCACACTCATGGCCTTGTCAAGAAGTCATGAATGACAACCCAGTTTCACAATGGTGGGGGCATCACAGACTTCATCAAGGTCAAGTCCCTGAGTGTATGTTTGAGGAATTCAGACTGAGATTTGAAGAGAAATTACTGACAATCACAACCCATTTTGCTGAAAGAAAACTCCAGTTAGAAAGTGATAGCACACATCTTAGTGTATCCTTACCACTAAGAGACAGTGAGGAAGTCACAATTCCATATGAAACTTCATGGTCATACTCAACTATGGTTCAAGTAGACAAAGAGGAGGTTCAGAAGTGGAAGAATGCCTATATGTGGGATCCACACTTCAATCTAGTGTGTAAAAGTAAGGAGGAGGATGAAGGAGCAAATGTCACTTCCCCACAGTATCATTATTCAAAGGAAGCACTCATTTATTTTGTAGATTCCACCAGGAACATGAGACTTTGCATTCCTAAGGATCTTTGCATTGAAGTAATGCAAGAAGCAAATGACACTATAACCAAGGCAGCCCATGGAGGATATTTTAAAACCTATAACATAATTAGTGCTACTTACTACTGGCCCTGGATGTCCAGAGAAATCAAAGTCTTTGTTAACACCTGTGACATTTGTCAGAAAATAAAGCCCAGACTATATGGATCAATTGGCTTGCTGCAGTCCATCCTGATACCATCACAACCTTTCAGAGTCATGAGCATGGATTTCATACCAGAATTACTGACTTCAAATGGGTTCAATAATATACTGGTAGTTGTAGACAAACTCACCAAATATACCTATGACAACAAAGGTTACAGAAGTAGAAACTGCAAGACTGTTTTTTAAGCATGTCATCTCAAGGTTCAGGATTCCACAACGAGTCATATCACATAGGGATATGAGATGGCAAGGGGATTTTTGGAAGGAATTTTGTCAGTTGATAGGCATGAGATGGTCCCTGATGACATCATACCATCTGCAATCTGACAGACAAATGGAGATCATGAATCAGAGTCTAGAGATCTCAATTTGCACCTGTATCAGCCCTGATCAAGATAATTGGAGTTAGATGCTTGATGCCTTATCATTATCATACAACTCTTCAATACACACTGCTATGGGATTCAGTCCAGCATACCTCATACATGGATTTCAACCAATTACTAGTAATAATATTGCAGGTCAGTCATCAAGCATTGATTGGATGGAAATATTAAATTCTGGGAGTAATGATCAGCAAATATTGCATAACAAGGCACTTGATTTGGTCAAAGGGTTTTTTGCAGAAAGATTGAGAGCCAGGGATGCACTTCTCCTAGGATAAGTATTTCAAAGGAAATCATACAACAAAGGAAGATTAAACTGGGAGTTTGAAGAAGGGGACAAGGTCATGATAAATCAACAGAATCTTGGCTTATTGAAAGAGGAAAAAGGAAAGAGTAATAAATTGTTAGCCAGGTATGAAGGACCCTTTGAGATCATGAAGATCAGTGCAGTAGCATATCAACTCTGCATGTCAGCTTCCTATGGCATGGACCCTGTTCTAAGTATTGAACCCTTGGAAAAATACCAAGAATCACCTAATGAATTTGGGGACCATCCACAGCTCCAGACAAATAGGGCAAGCTTTGATATATTGCCAGAGTATGAAGTCAATAAAATAGTAGCTGAACACACCCAGAAAGGGAGGAACAGACAAAGAATACTAATCTACCATGTGAGGTATACTAATTATGGACCTGAAGGTGATACCTGGGAAACAAGACAGAACCTAAAGAACACCCCTGATGTGCTACTTGAATGGGAGAAATTCAAAGCATTCCAAAAGAAGAAATCCAGAACAATGAACAAGGAGTATGCAGAAATCTATTTAAGTACAATGTATTCACCAACAACTTCATTACTTGCACATTCTTTAGCCATGAAATCATTTCCTCTGGAGCCTACCCACTATCCAATAGTGTTGCCACAGCTCGGCTAGCTGGGAGCTGGCTGATGTAAGCTGGCTAAATTTCCTCAAGTGGCTCAGCTTGGCTTTTAGCCAACTCAAAGCTGGCTCAAGCTGGCACATAATTTTCAAAGTGATGTGAAGATAAATCTGGATAAATTATATACTGTCTACTGCATAGATACACAATGTAATGTATATTTCGAGCATAGAACTATCATAGAAACTCTAGGGTATTGAAAATAAATAGAAAATAGCAGAAAATAAGTGAGAGTGTGAGATAGCATGGGAATGGGTGTACATGTGGCTGTCATCTCTTTGGGTCCTTCAAACAACACTGGAAGACATTGTAAACAAGCCCTCAACAATAAAAAAGGGTGAAAAACTGACCGAGATAGAGCTTAACCCCCCAAAACCCGAAAATGTAAGATATCTTCAGAGCGCAGACACGCACACCTCTCATCTATTTGGGCCTTTAAATGACAATGTAGTAGATTGTAAATGAGCTTTAGATCATAAGAAACAGTTGAAAATTGACTGACCTAGGGTACCTGCCCACCATAACAGAAAATATAAGATATCTCTGGAGCGCAGAAACACGAACCTGTCATCTCTTCGGGTCCTTCAAACGACACTAGAAGACATTGTAAATGAGCCCTCAGTGATACAAAGGGGTGAAAAACGGACCAAGGTAGAGCTTAACCCCCCCAAAACCCGAAAATGTAAGATATCTTCAGAGCGTGGACACGCGCACCTCTCATCTATTTGGGCCCTTCAAACGACAATGTAGTAGATTGTAAACGAGCTTTAGATCATAAGAAATGGTTGAAAATTGACTGATCTAGGGTACCTGCCCACCAAAGCAGAAAATGTCAAATATCTCTGGAACGCGGAGACGCGAACCTGTCATCTCTTTTGGACCTTCAAACGACACTAAAATGCGCTGTAAACGAGCCTTTAAAAAAGGAAAATGATGGAGAACTCATGAAAATAGAGTATACCCTCCTCCTGAAACCAGTGCTTTACAGTGCCCCCCCCATTCCTGCAGGAATCCACTGGAATCCACCAGAATCAGCAGGAATCCACCGGAATCCACTGGAATCCACAGGAATAGGACTGGAATCTGCAGGAATCCACTGGAATGGGACCAGTAAAGTCCAGCATTCCAGCTACAGTCCTAATGGAATATGGTAGGACCTGGAATCCAGTAGGAATACTGCATTCCAGCTCTACATATGACTTATTCTAAAAAGTCATGTGACTTAATCTTTTGTACGAATGAACATGTAAAATTCATATGTATTTAAATAATCTATATTATTACTATGTACATTAAAAGGAAGGCAGGGGGGCAAAAACAGGCAGGCCCTTGTCGCTGTTCATTGGTTGTGGTGGTCAGCCCTCCTCGCCATTGGTTGATGGTGGTGGTGCCATTTGTGGTGGGTGCTGTTGGATGGTGGTGGTGGTGGTGGTTTGGGCCCATCATTGCCGTTGGTTGATGGTGGTGGTTCCGTTCGTGGGTGGTTGCTCATGGCTGTTTGTGGTTGCTCATGGCTGTTTGTGGTAGGTGTTGGTGGGTGGTGGTGGTGCTCATGCAGGCATGTAGGTGGTGCTGGGCACTCCTCATTGTTTGTGGGTGGTGCTGCTGGGCGTTTGATGTTGGTCATCCGTGTTGTCATTGGTCATTGGTTGCCATTGGTTTTTGGTCGTTGTTGTTTGCTGTTCGTCATTGTCCATCACTGTGCATTGTTCGTCAGTGTCGTTGTTGTCTGGCATCGTTTCGTTTCATGTGGTGACGTGGCTGCTGACATGTCGGGGGGCCTTCCCATTGGGGAGGGGTAATGAGGTGGGTGGTTGATGGTGGTGGCATTGTGTTAGTTGAGAGTGATGACAGATGTAGGGGGTACTTACAGTATGAAATATAAAACGACGACGACCCTTGTCCCTCATCGTCATCCTGGTCCCTTGTCATTGGTCTGTGTTGCCTGTGTCTGTTTGTGGGCGCTGGCCATTGTTTGTGGGCTGTGGTGGGTGGTGGTAGTGGGCCATGGTTCATTTTTTGGGGGTGGTGGCCATTTTTGTGTGTTGGCCATCATTCGTGTTCATTTTGGGGGGTTTGTCATCATTTCTGGGTGGTTGTGAGCAGTCATCTTTGATGGTGGTCCATTGGCATCAACATGGTGGCAGGGCAGTCATTGTTTGTCATTGGGGGCGTCATTGGTGTGGTGGTAGTAGTGGTGGTGGTGGTGGGTGACAAAAGGAAACCATGTCACATGGTGTTTGGTTGGTGGTTTGTTTGGTAACAGGTGTGAAACAAACAAACAAACAAACAACTGGATTCCATTGCATTCCGTTCCTGCGAATTCTGCGGAACATTCCAGTCTCAATTCCAGAATGCCCAAATTCTGCTGGAATAAAAGGCACCGGAATGAAAAAAAATAGCAGGCCTTCCTGCCAAATTTTATTCCACTGGATTCCGCCAGAATGACCAGATTCCTGCAGGAACTAGGGGGGCACTGATAAGACCTCCCTGAAACATAGCATGGCAGATATCTGCAAAATACGATGGCAGATGCCTCTTGTCTCTTCAGGCCCTAAAACCAACAGCAAATACCTGGTAATCATTTTTTATTTGGTAGGAAACAGTACAGAACTCACCGAGATACAATATAGCCTCATGGCGACTCTCTGGCACCCATTGCATGTTTCTTAGGGCTATTATTGGGCCATTATGGTGCCCATTCTTAGGTTAGGCAGTGTAGAACTTATTTACAATTCATATAGTACACTACTTAGGTCTACAATCATACATAAATTTGGGGGGAGGTGGCATGGGAGGTGGTAGTACAAGGAGAAGAGAAAAGGCATGTGAATCCGGGTGTCAGATGGTTGACATCTCATGAGAACTTCAGCTGTCGGGTGAAAATACCCGGAATATTTTCACCCAACAGATGAAGTTCTCGTGAGATGTCAACCATCTGACACCTGGATTCACATGCCTTTTCTCTTCTCATACTACAGTTGTGGACAACCAAAGCCCACTAATTTGGTATCTTGGCAAATAATGTATTTCAAGTCAAGATTCTTTCAGATTCTGGTTCCGATTTGCAAAATACATTGAAAAACACACCTCCGAAGTTTTTCCCATGAGAGATTGGCATGCCCAGAATTTTGGACCAAAAAACTGCAACATCTGGAGTGAAAAACAGGTTGAAATCAACCAAAAATCATCAAAAGTCAGTACCTGTGTTGGGGTTCAGTTGGAAGCTAATCAGAAAGGGTAAAGAGCATATCAAAAAGGGATTTCCCTGCATTTCCGAAGCCTAGTTGCTGATTGGTGATGACATTTCTTGGTCCTGTGATTGATGACATGACTAAGTGCCCTAATTTGGGTCAATGTTAGGCATTTTTTCCCATGAGAACCACTTGATATCTTGTTTCGAAACTTGATGGGCAGATTGTTCTCCATGAAAGGAAGCGATTGCGCTATTTTTCATATTTTTCTTGGCACTTTTGGGTGTGCTGGCCAGAAATTTCGGGACTATTTCTGTATTTTGACATTTCCTCCACAACGGCTTGTGAGACTTGGCTGAAATTTGGCCAGAAGCTTCCCTCGATGTATCTGCATGTTTTCGGGCCACTTTCCCAGCCATCAATGAATTTCCATTTTATTACTGGGCTTTGGTTGTCCACGACTGTACCACCTCCCATGCCACCTCCCCCCAAATTTATGTATGATTGTAGACCTAAGTAGTGTACTATATGAATTGTAAATAAGTTCTACACTGCCTAACCTAAGAATGGGCACCATAATGGCCCACTAATAGCCCTAAGAAACATGCAATGGGTGCCAGAGAGTCACCATGAGGCTATATTGTATCTTGGTGAGTTCTGTACCGTTTCCTACCAAATGAAAATTGATTACCAGGTATTTGCTGTCGGTTTTAGGGCCTGAAGAGACAAGAGGCATCTGCCATCGTATTTTGCAGATATCTGTCATGCTATGTTTCAGGAGGAGGGTATACTCTATTTTCATGAGTTCTCCATCATTTTCCTTTGTTAAAGGCTCGTTTACAGCGCATTTTAGTGTCGTTTGAAGGTCCAAAAGAGATGACAGGTTCGCATCTCCATGTTCCAGAGATATTTGACATTTTCTGCTTTGGTGGGCAGGTACCCTAGGTCAGTCAATTTTCAACTGTTTCTTATGATCTAAAGCTCATTTACAATCTACTACATTGTCATTTAAAGGCCCAAATAGACGAGAGGTGCGCGTGTCCACACTCTGAAGATATCTTACATTTTCAGGTTTTGGGGGGTTAAGCTCTATCTCGGTCAGTTTTTCACCCTTTTTTATTGTTGAGGGCTCGTTTACAATGTCTTCCAGTGTCGTTTGAAGGACCCAAAGAGACAAGGGCTTTGCGGTTCTGTGTTCCAGAGATATCTGACATTTTCTGTTTGGTAGGGGTGACTCTGTCTCAGGCAATTCTTAGCTATTTCTAGTGTTTAAAAGTCCAGTTAAGTCCGGTTTTTTACCTCAAAACGAGGCAACTGGCAACCGCAACCGGTCTAGACCGATCCAGATATTAAGGGACCGCAACCGGACCGCTTTAGACCGGTCCTGATCGGTCCACAA
>Ga0307507_10012637_pt1 | contig 10402 bp, 10 predicted proteins | sample 7_EM_MG_FD_207223 | JGI IMG/M metagenome (GOLD analysis project Ga0307507, IMG submission 207223) | Populus trichocarpa ectomycorrhiza microbial communities from riparian zone in the Pacific Northwest, United States - 7_EM | ecosystem: Host-associated > Plants > Roots > Unclassified | place... | reverse complement strand
ACGCTATTGCGTCGTCATGTGAAAAGCCTATGAGTCAACTGATCTCATAGTGTGAAAGATAACAAACCGATGACTAATAACTATTAGTCATGTGAGAGTCTGCCTTGCTTAGTCACCGTTTGTGACAGGGGGACAGGCAATAGTGCGCGAAGCAGAACAGCCATTGATCCTGGGCTGTTGCGCCGGGCTGACGGAAGATTTCCGAGCGTAATATAGACAGCCCACGCTTTGTTGTCACGGGAGAAGTTGCTGAGATGGGTCTGATCGGACGTCGCAATAATGGGAACTAGAGTCGCACCAGGTGGAAGTGTCTTCTATAATTACTCAGCTAACGTTACCGTAAAGGAGGTTAGGGCACTTTATTTGAACATCCCACCACCAGTCCGCTGTGTGCATTTCCGCATAGATCCTTTCACCATTAGGATCGAATTCACGCCGCGGCGCATAGACCAAGTTGTCCTGGTATGCGATCTGGGGAAGGAGATATCCGACACAATCCAGGACGTTACAATACAAGAATGGCAGAGTTCTCTTGCTATCCTCAACTTGTCCTTCAAACCATTGCAGATACGAACTGTGCGCCCCACTCTGAGGACATCTGGCCGGGTACCCAGTCACGGGCAAATACAGCGAGAGGAGTAGAGGCGGTTCTAGTAACGCGGGCCAAAGCTCTCATGCTCTGGTACACCCTGTTTGTTGACCCACTCCCAGGACCAATTACTTTGACGTCTGAGGTACACGGTGCTTGGCTTAAGGGGCTTGATTATATAGCTGATGCAGGAAATATGGAAGCGTCGGAGGAACTCATAAATATAGTAAGTGGACACAGATACACAGGGATGACGCCCTCCTGAAGCTGGGTATAGTACTAATTGTGAAAGATACGCAATAGTCACTCTGGGGTAAGATCCCTGTTTGTTTCCTACGTTAAAGATGAGATCAGAAAATTATACGATCCCCCGGAAGATCCCACGGTGATTGCGCGCAGGGTGGACTACCTGCTGGAAAAGGATAGATTTATGTCCTCCCCAAACGGATATGAGGTTGGTGGGCCTTCGTTGGACAACTTTCTTCGAATAACTAACAGGTATTACACTCAGCTCAGAAATTGACATTTGGATTTGGGGGGGCCCCAGATTCCCGAGGCCATATGGGGTAAGTACTTCAGAGGCACGAAAATGCGTGGGATTCTCGAACCCGATTTTCTTGGGCGTATCAACAGCACGATGATTTGCTTAACCTATGGAATCCTCTGTCATACCCGACGAGCATGGCAAACAGGAGTATATAAGGAATCAGGCGAGTTCAAGCCTGACGCGGTAGGAGGTCAGCCAGAACCCGAATCCACCTCGTATTCTCCAGGACGCTAACATGATCTGAACCAATAAAGACCTTTTTGTCCGGCAAAATCGGACGTGGGCCGATTGCCCAGACTGGGTACAGGCGATAATTCTGGACACGTTTCGCGGGACCATCCGGGCAAAGATGGAACAGGAGCACGGCGTGCGACAAGATCGCCGTGAAGGGTATACCGACGATTGGGCAGCGGTAGCCGCTGAGCTGCCGAGTCAGGCATCCAGCCAGACAGCACGACGGCCAGCCCACCAAAGCCAAACTCCCGGCGATTAGGTTGTGGTAGACGCCGAGCTGTAGAGTCAACCATCCAGCCAGGCTACGCAACGGCCAGCCCACCGAATTCAAACTCCGAGCAGCCGGCGCATTGGGACCCGAGTGGGGCAGCAGGATAGTCAAAACGATTCGCAGGACACTGATTTGTCTTTTGATTTCCTCCAGAAGTCAGCTCCCCGGGTTCTCGGATTTCACGATTCTTCTCCGCCGAGCGCAGATGGTTCACGGGAGGTGACCAGAGAACTATCCTTCGACAGGACTGTGAGTACTACTCCATCGCGACGCCTCTCGCTGAGCCTTGACGGAATAGAGCCAGCACAACAGGAGATGAGTCATAGTGAGCGGGGGGATGTGGAACAGGGGCACAATGGGAGCGTTGGTCAGGGTAATTAAGAAATGATATGTCGAATATGTCGCGTATGTGTCGAGTAGCTTAATTAATTAATACTATTTGTTTAACGGCGATGTGTTGATATGAGAACATAAAGGTTAATCTGGGCGTTCAGAGTACGAGTAGTAGAATCGATGAAAGGGACACGCCACGGGGGTGTCTGGGCGATCTTATAGTAAATGGCATGGGGTGAGTTTGGAAAGAAGAGGATAGAGCGTGCGCAAGATCGGGATTGTGTCAGGCAGAGTTGAGATAGTTCCCCCCCTGTCTGGGAGGCATCATGAGGGCATCTAGATATTACGTAGGAGTGTCCAGATAGAATAGAAATAGTCAAGCTACGATCAGGACACAGCACATAGAGAGGGTGAAATCAGGATAATGGTGCGCCGCCAGAGAGTGTCTGGAGGTAGAAGCCAAAGGAGGGAGATACCAGGACTAAAGGGCTCAGGATCATGGGATCCTGATGTGAGCCGTCGGCACGAGCGAAGCCCAGGCGCGGAAGATTAAGATCTGACGTCAGGACAGAAGACGCCAGGATCATTGGTGATTAGGATGGAGCGGCGGATTATCTGGCGTCACCCTGGTGCAGCAACCGAGAATCAGAGGTGTTCAGGACACAAGAGCAGAGGACCCGGCGCAGTCAGGGCACAGAGAACGTAGGGGCCTTGTCAGGATAGGGTCAGGGCGCGGCACGTCAGGTGACGCAATATCAGGACGCAATGTCAGATCGACGTTGCGTCCTGATTCAGGATTGACATTATGTGCGCTAGGTGCGCCAGACACATGGGGCGCCCCTGGGGCAGAGTATTATTTTTGTTGAGGCAGACGCATCTGACCAACTTCTCGGGAGACAAGAAGGCATGGCCCCTCTATATCACGATCAGAAATCTTCTGTCCACTAGACGTAACAGACCTCCATCAGCAAAAATAATACTTTGCGCCAGGGGCGCCCCATGCGTCTGGCGCACCTAGCGCCGACAACCTGAGTCGCGAATCATGACGCAAAGTCGATCTGACGTTGCATCCTGATTTTGCGTCACCTGACGTGCCGCGCCCTGACCCTCTCCTGACACGGAACCTACGTTCTCTGCGCCCTGACTGCGCCTGGTCCTCTGCTCTTGCGTTCTGAACACCTCTCATTCTCGGTTTCTGCACCAGGGCCACGGCTGATGATGTGCCGCTCCATCCTGATCACCACTGATCCTGGCGTCTTCTGTCCTGACGTCCGATCTGTATCTTCAGCGCCTGGGCTTCGCTCGTTCCATCACCTCACATCAGGATCCCATGATCCTGAGCTCTCTAGTCCTGGTATCTCCCTCCTTTGGCTTCTACCTCCAGACACTCTCTGCCGGCGCACCATTATCCTGATTTCACCCTCTCTACGTGCTGTGTGTCCTGATCGTAGCTTGACTGTTTCTATTCTATCTGTACGCTCCTACATGATATCTAGAGGCCCTCATGATGCCTCCCAGACGCGTGGGGAACTATCTCAACTCTGCCTGACACAATCCCGATCTTCCGCATGCTCTATCCTCTTCTTTCCGACGTCACCCCCTGACGTTTACTATAAGATCGCCGAGACACCCCGTGGCGTGTCTCTTTCATCGATTCTACTACTCGTACTCTGAACGCCCAGATTACCCTTTACGTTCTCATATCACCACACCGCCGTTAAACAAATAGTATTAATTAATTAAGCTACTCGACACATACGCGACATATTCGACACATCCTTTCTTAATTAGTCTTACCAACGCTCCCATTGTGCCCCTGTTCCACATCCCCCCGCTCCCTATCACTCGTCTCCTGTTCTGCTGGCTCTATTACGTCAAGGCTCAGCGAGAGGCGTCGCGATGGAGTAGGACTTACAGTCCTGTCCAACAATGGTTCCCTGGTCACCTCACGTGAACCATCTGCGCTCGGCGGAGAAGAATCGAGAAATCCGACAACCCGGGCAGCTGACGTCTGGAGGAAATCAAAAGACAAATCAGTGTCCTGCGAATAGTTTTGACTATCCTGCTGCCCCACTCGGGTCCCAATGCGCCTGCTGCTCGGAGTTTGAATTCGGTGGGCTGGCCGTTGTGTAGCCTGGCTGGATGGTTCACCCTGCAGCTCAGCGGCTACCACAACTTAATCGCTGGGAGTTTGGCTTTGGTGGGCTGGCCGTCGCGTGGTCTGGCTGGATGCCTTACTCTGCAGCTCAGCGGCTACCGCTGCCCTATCCTCGGTATACCCTTCACGGCGGTCTTGTCACACGCCGTGCTCCTTCTCCATCTTTGCCCGGATGGTCCCGCGAAACCTGTCCACAATTAGCGCCTGTACCCAGTCTGGGTAATAGGCCCACGTCTCAGTTTGCCGGGCAAAAAGGTCCTTACTAGTTCGGATCATGTTAGCGTCCTGGAGAATATGAGGTGGGTTCGGGTTCTGGCTGACCTCCTACAGCGTCAGTATTGCACTCGCCTGATTCCTTATATACTCCTGTTTGCCATGCTGGTAGGGTAGGACAGAGGATTGCACATGTTAAGCAAATCATCGTGCTGTTGATACGCCCAAGAAAATCGCGTTCGACAATCCCACGCATTCTCCTGCCTCTGAAGTACTTACCCCATATGGCCTCGGGAATCTGGGGCGCCCCAAATCGAAATGTCAATTTCTAAGCCGAGTGTAATACCTGGTAGTTATTAGATGAAAGTTGTCCAACTAAGGTGCACCAACCTCATATCCGTTTGGGGAGCACAAAAATCTATCCGTTCTCAGCAGGTAGTCCACCCTGTAAGCAATCGCTGTGGGATCTTCCGGGAGATCTTATAATTTTCCAATCTCATCTTTAACGTGGGAAACAAACTGGCATCTTACCCCAGAGTGTCTATTGCGTATCTTTCAGAATTAGTACTATACCCGGCTTCAGGAGGGTGTCATCCCTGTGTATCTGTGTCCACTTACTATATTTATGTTTTCCTCCCATGCTTCCATATTTCCTGCATCAGCTATATAATCAAGCCCCTTAAGCCAAGCACCGTGTACCTCAGACGTCAAAGTAATTGGGCCTGGGAGTGGGTCCACAAACAGGGTGTACCAGAGAATGAGAGCTTTGGCCCGTGTTACTACAGCCACCTCTACTCCTCTCGCTGTCTCTCGCCGTGACTGGGTACCCGGCCAGATGTCCTCAGAGTGTGGCGTACTCGATTAGCCGGCTGGACTCGAACTTCCAATACTCGATGTAGTGGCACTGTGTGTGGCCATTGGGGATGAATAGCGGGGTACACTGGAAGACGGGAGCACTGGCGGAGTCTACACTCTACCGGGCGTTATACGTTCCCGAGCTGCTGCCGTCCGCCTAACGAATCCTACCCCCTGTGATCCGGAGGTGGTCGAAACTCCCACAGTCGATACCCAATTGTTTGTTTGTTTGTCCGCTGTTCGTGACCGGTGACGCAGCCCTGCTCCAGTAGCATCTGGAATATCATTGTCTTCCGCGTCTGGCTCAGTGTCCGATTCAGTCTGATCCGATCCGCCAGAGTCTTTGTTCTCATCACTACTATCATCGCTTAGATGAACTGTTTCCGTTGGTACTTGTGCGTCAGGTTCTGTCGCAATATCGGTATGCGTCGTGCTCTGTATCATCTTTCTCCCGGGGCGCTTTGGTAGTCTTTGGAGTGCACAGCTTGCGTTTGGTGGTGTAGGGCGCACATGCCATGGCTGCTCGTTCGGCAGTGTGCTCGGCGAGCTGCCGGATGGGTTTTCTTGCGTTCCCGACCTCGATCTCGCTGATCGTAAGCCATTGGGTAAGATTTGCCGTCTAAGTCCGTTCTGATTTCGTACTCGGGGGGTTGGCTGGCTGTGTGAATTGGCTTGCGGTTGTCTAGACATGGTGGAATGCTGAACGTTTGATCAACCTTAGGCAAAATAGGAATTAGGACGTAGAACAATGTAATGTATCTTTCGTGTCGCGAAGGTGAGGAATGTGTGGTTATGTTCCATGGACGCTTCAGGTCTTATACACTAGGACTTATGGGGAGGGGTTGGGAGAATCACACACTATCACTTGGTATTGAAAGAAAATATTAGCCTGTAACAAGGGGTTTTCTGTTTGTTCAACATTATGATCATGATCTCGACGTTCTCAGGTATCATGGTCGTCCCGACTAGTCGCAAAGGTTCGGCGAGCTGGGCGTCGCTAATGTAGGAGGCTAAGCTAAATCTAGCCACAACGAGTATCGGTGAGCAACACGAATTCTAGCAAGACACTGGCCACGCCTAAAGCAGATTAGAATTATCGAACGTCATCTCCTAACGTCGAATCAACACCACTGAATGTCTGGAATTCTGTATTCACGCCATGCGCTCGACGTCCTCATGTATCATGGTCTTCCCGACTCTGGTTGAAAAGGTTTTTGACGAAATGGGGGTCGCTAATCTACGAGGCCAAGCAAAATCTAGCCACAACGAGTATCGGTTAGCGACACTAATTCTAGCAAGACACTCGCCACGCCTAAAGCAGATTAGGATTATCGAACCTCATCTCCTAACGTCGAATCAACACCACTAAACGTCTAGAATTCTGTATTCACGCCATGCGCTCAGGTGTTTGACTAGTTTAGTCCACCGACGCCAGCCCAGTTAAGGACAGAATGCCCGGCCTGCTTGATCCAGGAAAAAAAAGTTTTATATCTTAACGCAAGGAGGCGTAAGGACTAGCAATACAGGATACCAGAAGCTGAAGCACGGGCGCCCAATGATATGTTTACTATCACATACCACCTAACGAACCACAAACTGAGAATTCTGACTAAAGCGAAATAAGATCTAGGGAAAAAAAGAAAAAGAAAAAAAAATATCCGAGAAACTAGGAAATCCCAAATTATTTTCATCCAGCCCAGTGCCTTTTTGAATGGCGCAGTTGGGGTGATGGCGATTTGGTGTTGTTTGGGGCACTACTCAAACTGGACATGGAAGAAGCTCTGGGTGCCGGGGGTGTCACGGGGGCTGCTCATTCTGTCGGGGCTGGGACCGTGGTGGGCGGCTGTTCAGTTGTGCGAGCTGCTTGTTCTTTCGCTCTCACTGAAGTTGTGTGAACCTGCGCATCAATCGGAGTAACCGTGGGGGGGGCTGGACATTTCTCGCGGATTACGGGCAGGCTGGTAGGAGGGCTGTCCTGGGCACCATCATGTTCTGGAAGCAGCGCGGCTGCCGGTTCAATTGTGCGAGATGCTTGTTCGGTCGCTCTCACTGGAGTTGTGTGAACATGCGCATCAATCGGAGCAACGGCGTGGCAGACTGGACATTCGTCACGGAATCCGGGTAGGCTAGAAGGAGGGGTGTCCTGGGCACCATCGAGTCCCGAACGCACTACAGCTGCCAGCCCGGTATCTGTAATGTAGTCTGCCATCCAGGGCATCTACAGTAGAACCTTCGGGACCTCTTGGAGGTTCGTTTGCCTAGATGGCGCAGAAGGCCTAGAAGCCGACTCCCGCGAGAGCGGAGCGAACGGATTATCGCTCGGGGCATTCTCTGTAACCGCCTCCAGGGTGGTGGAGGGAATCGATAGGGTAATGATACTATCTCTATACCAAGGTGCTGTATATAATGAGACTAAGTACCGGAGGCTTAGACTAAGTTGTTGTAACAACCTTCTTACTATATCGCAACTACAAAGTAGTTCCTAATAGCTAAGGATGTATGGTCTTATTGGATTCTCGAAGCGAACTGAAGAAGTAACTCTTCAACCAAGTATATTGAAAACTCTGTCTGTCGAAGTCTGCCCTCTCTAAGTCCGGAGAATAGCAGGTCTTAAATACACTGGTCAGGCTAACCGGAGCCGTGTAAACAATAACCATAAAAGCTCCCAAATGGTAGCTTTGAAACGTTACATAAAACATATCTAGTATCAAACATTATCTTGACACAGTAAAATAAAACATACTGAGTATCAAACGATACTCGAAAGCAAACATAAAACATCATGAGTATCAAACTCAATCATAAAACATACTGAGTATCAAACGATACTTGAAACCATAGCGTAACCCGTACTAGTTACACCCCGAAAACAAAATGAAAACCTCATTTCATACCCAAAACAAAGAAACCTAAATCTCTTCACTATCATAGTCGGTGTCCAAATAGGGTTCCCAGAAACCCAAGTCCACAGTCGGCTCCTCAGAGTGCTGCCCATAACCATCCTGAGTAGGAGTAAAACACACCGTAATATAAGCAGAAAAAACAGTAGGAAATTCCTCCCCTGGCATGTTGTCAGTCCACCATGCTTGAACCAGGTCCTCCGCATTCTCAAGTCCTTCCACCGGCTCCCAACTATTCTCGCTATTGGGGTACCCCCTCCATTTCACCAAGAATTGTCCTCTGCCATGTCTCGTCCTATGGTCAAGAATGGTCTCAACCTCCCATTCCTTCTCATTGTCGATGAGGATAGGCGCCGGTTCGGTGTTGGCCCTTCCAGGGAATCGTTCATCATCGTTAGGGTGGTAGGGTTTGACAACTGAGCAATGGAATACTTCTTTCTGCCGCCGATATATTCTTGAATCCATACTAACCGTGTAGTTCTGGGTATGTTCATCGAATTCGATGACGATAAAGGGGCCTCTCCACCGTGGTTGTAATTTTCTGGACCTGCCAGACTCTGTCGCAAATTGGTCCCCAAATATCATTACCATCCCCCCAATCTCAACAGGCTTAACATCGTCTCTTCTCTTAGCCGCAGTCCTGGCAGATCTAACTCGGGCTAGCTTCAGGGCTTGGTACGCTGCATTCCTGATTTCCTGGTGTCTGTTGTAATAATCGTCAGATGCAGGAACTGCGGAAGGGTGGACTCGGTAGGTGTCTAAGAGGGAGTAGTCTCGACCATACACCGCTTTGTATGGGGACATGTTGATAGTATCAGAGTGGCCAGTGTTAGAGTATGCTGCCACTTCAGGGAGGGAGGTGAGCCAGTTGGTTTGGCGGAGGTTGGTGACGTTTTTCAGGGCAGTTTTGATCTCCCTGATTCTCCGTTCAGCCTGCCCATTCGTTTGGTGATGGCCGGGCGCAGCCATTATGTGTTTGATCCCCATGGTCTTAAGTGTCTGCTTCCAGAACCTAGAGGTGAATCGTGGATCAGCATCACTGACAATCAAGGTAGGTACTCCATGCGGCGTAAAAATATGGTGCCGGAGTAGCTCAGTAGTCTGTATTGCCGTTGCAGTAGTCGATGTTGGGATCAGCCAGCTGAATCCCACTGCTCTGTCTACTACTACCAGGATCGAATCCTGACCCTTCAATTTGGTAAAGGGACCCATAAAATCAATACCATAGCTTGGAAATATCTCGGAGGGGAAAGGGAGTGTTTAGGCATCACCAGTTGGTAGGGTGTTGCATTCTTTGTTAGCCTGGCATAGTTCACATTGCCTAACAAAATCCCTGAAATCCTTTCGCATTTCCGGCCTGTAGATATATTCAGATGCATACCGAAGGTTCTTATCTGCGCTGTGGTGCCCCTTGGTGTGGATCTCGCTAATCATTAGTACCCTAAGCGTTTCTCCATTGATCCCATGTCCCTTTGGTATGTAGAGGCACTCCTCTCCTCCTCGAGTGGTGGCATAGAGTAGGCCATTACTGATGCGGTAGTGTTGCATTTTTCCACCATGGGAGATGTTGCTAGAATCTTGAGCCAATTGGTATACAGGATCGTTCCTGTACCCTTTGATCATCTGCTCCCTCCATATAGTCTCCATTTCGTTCATAGCTTGAACCACATCTCTTTCATCCACAATTCTTTCCCACCTGGTAACCTCGCTTTCCTCCTCCTCGGCAATATCGTTGTATACCTGGTAGAGGTTTCTGTCGTGGTGGGGTAGCTTTGGTGGTTCAATAACTGGAATAACGTTGTGGGAGGCGAGCGGCCCTCCATCGAGGGGCTTGGTAGGTGAGGGTCTGGGGGCCTGGGGCACCGGGCACTCAGGGCTTTCGCAGGGGACATTCGTAGTGGTGCAGCCTAGGGCTTCATGTATTCTTCTTTTGATCTTTGACCGGTCTGGTCGAGGTCGAGGGGAGAGGATAGTTTCCTCATTGATCTCCGGATCCATAGCGTCTTTCATTGCTCCTTGCTGGGGGTCATCGAGTGGGGGGCTGCTGCTCAACTCCCCTGCATAGACCTTATTCCTAATCTTATCATCTTCATGAACAGGGCACATTAGCACGAACCAATCTGACCAGTGTTGGGGTGAATGTGCAATTTCCACATCACTCCGGCCGCTGCTGATGCTGTGATAGTCACCCTGATTGTTGATACGGTCCTTATTTCTGTAATCGCTGGGATCAAGCGCAGCTCGATGGATACTGCAGTTACTGCTGCAGTCTGAGTGGTTGTGGTTGTAGTTAACCTCGAGG
>Ga0307507_10012636_pt1 | contig 10402 bp, 8 predicted proteins | sample 7_EM_MG_FD_207223 | JGI IMG/M metagenome (GOLD analysis project Ga0307507, IMG submission 207223) | Populus trichocarpa ectomycorrhiza microbial communities from riparian zone in the Pacific Northwest, United States - 7_EM | ecosystem: Host-associated > Plants > Roots > Unclassified | place... | reverse complement strand
GACCATCTGTCAGGGCCTGCAGATCGGCGTCCCAGTCAGCGATGTCCTGGACGGTCACGGTTGTCACCATGCCAGGAGAAACGTCCGATCAACCAGCCCGGTTCAAGATCTCGGAATGTAGTACCTGTCTCGTGTTAACGATTTTGGGCTCTGAAGCGACTGGGAATATGGCGACTGGCAGCCGAGCCGAAGGAACGGCTGCAGATGGATTCGGATGTGAGGGCTCTCGGGAGTGACCGATCGTGAAGACCTCAAACGGATGCGGGCGGGGATCGGCGCGCGGGTGGCGCGTGTCGCGAAGCGCGCCGGAGGTGGCTTGCGGCGAATGACGCCAGCGGGCGTGCTAGCGCTGTTGTGTGCTGGCGCTTTCGGTCCGATTCTGATAGTTCCAGGGCTCTTGGGTGCCGGTGCCTTGGCTGCGGCTGGCGTGGGAGTCCTGGGGTCTGTGGGCGCCAACGTGCTCACCGATGTGCTGCTTCGCACGATCCGCCGGGCCGAACAGCAAGGAATCGACGATCCGCAGGCAGTTGAGGACGAACTCGCTCTCGTGATCGAGGAGATGCTCCTCGCGGGTGATGCTCAGGCAGCAAGTCTCCGGTCGGAGCTGGCTGAGTTGTTGCGGGCGATCGGTGGTGCGAGCGCGGCACTCGAAGCTGCGCTGGACAGCGGTGATGTGCAAGTCCAGGCCGATCTGGCTGCAGCGCTCACTCGGATCGGGGTCGAGTTCGCGGAGTTCGATGATGTGCTGGCGGACTTGCGCATCGCCACCGCCGCGATCCAGGAGACGTTGCTTCGTCAGGACATAGATCATCGGATGGATCGCGAGAGAGCACGCGACCAGTCATTACAACTGAGGTTGTTGCGTGACAAGCTCGCGGTTCTCGTGGATCGACGCGACGTCGGAGCCTCTGGTGTCAGTGAGGTCGTCGCATGGTCGCGAGGTGCGCCTTACCGGGGCCTGTTGCCGTTTGATGAGGATCACGAAGGTGTCTTCTACGGCCGAGAACGCATGACTGCCCTGTTGGTAGGCAAAGCGGGGCAGCGCCTCTCCGGGCCTGGCCTGGTCGTCGTTACGGGCGCGTCCGGCGCTGGCAAGTCGTCGTTGATCCGGGCCGGATTCCTGCCATCGGTGGCACGCGGGATGCTGACGGCCGGGTCAGAGTTGTGGCCCAGGATCGCGATGACGCCAACACACCGGCCGCTGGAGGAACTTGCGACTAGGCTGGCCGCTTTAACCGGTGGCGATCCGTCCACCACGCTCGACGCGCTGACGAAGAAGTCTGATTTGTCGCACCTCATCGCGCGTCAGGTGGTGCTGGCCGACACCAGGCAATCTGATCATCTCCCGGCTCGCCTGGTCCTGGTGGTGGATCAGTTCGAGCAGGCGTTCACTATCGTCGGCGACCGCGACCGCGAGCAGTTCCTCGACGTCCTCAGGAATCTGGCGACCGCTCGCTCCGGCGAGCCGGGACACCCTCCGGCGTTGATCGTGCTCGGGGTGCGGGGAGATTTCTGGGACCGGTGCGTTGACGCGGTCCAACTGTCTGACCTGCTGGACGAGAGCTTGTTCACGGTTGGGCCAATGAGCGAGGCGGATCTGCGCAGGGTGATCACCGGCCCGGCGTCGGCGGCAGGGCTCACCCTGGACACCGCACTGACCGACACCTTGCTAGCAGACCTGCGCTCCCTGGCTGGCCCGGCGGCGTTCGACGTCGGAGCCCTGCCGCTGCTGTCCCAGGCGATGCTGCTGACGTGGAACGAGCGCGACGGCAACCGCCTCACCCTGAGCGGTTACGGTCTCAGCGGCGGTGTGGAGCACGCAGTGTCGACCAGCGCGGAAAACACCTTCTCAGCGCTTACCGCACCACAGCAGGAAGTGGCCACGACCGTTTTCCGCCAGCTCGCGATCGTCTCCAGCTCAGGCCAGGTGCTCTCCCGTCCCGCTGCAAGGCAGGAGCTGGTCGCCGCCATCTCGAGCGAGCACACCGAGGAGCTGGTGGCGGTCCTGGACACGTTCGCCGACCATCGGCTCTTGATCCTCCGCGAGGGAACGGTAGAGATCGCGCACGACACGTTGCTCCACGCCTGGCCACGTCTGTACGACTGGCTGGCGGACAAGCGAGGCGACCGCCTCCTGCTGGAGCGGCTAAATGCCGACGTGGCGCACTGGACCTTGGCCGACAGAGACAGGTCGTCGCTGCCGCGAGGTAGCCAGCTCGCTGCCCTGAGCGACGCAGTAGAACGCTGGAACAAGGCGCCGGACAGCTATCCCAGTTTCGTCGTGAGCCAGGACGCCAAAGCGTTTCTCGGCGTCGCGTCCCGAGCTGCGGCGCGGACGAAGCGGATACGCCAGCTCACCGCCGCCGTGCTGGTGATCCTCATCATTGCTGTGGGCACCTCCGCGGTGATCGCTGAACGCAATGCCGCCGAGGCCCGCAACCAGCACTATCTCGCGCTATCCCGTCAGCTCGTGGCCCAAAGCGAGTTGCTGCTGACCACCGATCCGCTTCTCGCCCAACAACTGGCGCTCGCAGCGTGGCATTACGGCCCCAGCGCTACAACGCGCTTCACGATGATCCAGGCCCTAGACACCAAGGCCAAGGGCGTGCTCACCGGGCACACGGACCTCGTCCCGGCCCTCGCCGTCAGCTCCGACGGTCATGTACTGGCGACGGGAAGCAAGGACACGACGGTGCGGCTGTGGGACCTCGAGACCCAGGACCAGATCGGCGAGGCGCTGACCGGGCACCGGGACCTTGTGCGCGACGTGGCGTTCAGTCCGGACGGCACCGTACTGGCGTCTGCGAGCCTGGACGACACTGTAAGGCTATGGAACGTCAAGACCAGGACGCAGATCGGAAGCCCGCTACAACACGACACGGACGTCAACGCGGTCAAGTTCAGCCCTAACGGAAGGTTTCTTGCGACCTCCAGCGCCGACGGCCGTACACAACTCTGGGACACCTCGTCGTGGCAGAAAACAGGCGCACCCTTCGGCGACGACGGGGACAAGTCACCTGCCGACCTGGCGTTCAGCCCCGACAGTTCGACACTGGCCGCCGGCCACCGGTCAGGATTTCTGCGGACCTGGAACGTGGAAACCCGTACTCAGGTCGGCGAACCGATCAAAGCCCACGATCAGTTCCTCAACAGGGTGCTCTACAGTCCGAACGGAGAGCTCTTAGCCACAGCCAGTGACGACGGGACCGTCTCGTTCTGGAATCCGGTGACTAAACAACGAATAGGAAAGCCGCTCACAGGGCATACGGGCCGGATCTACGGCCTCGCGTTCAGTCCCAACGGCGAGACACTGGCAACGACCAGCGCGGATAAAACGGTGCGACTGTGGACCATCAGCAACCTGAGTCAACCCGGCCAGCCGCTTGTTGGGCACACGGATACGGTCTTCAACGCGGTGTTCAGTCACGATGGACGAACCCTGGTGACCTCTGGCATCGAGCACGATGTCCGGCTCTGGGACCCGGTGCTCCACCGCAGGATCAGCCAAGCAAAGAACACTGAGGACGGCACCACGTTCCAGATCGCCGACGATACCCGTTCCGTTGTGCTCGGCATCGGTCAGTCCCTGACTCTCTGGGACATTGAAGAGCGCAAACAGATCGGCAGCGAGATCGGAGACCATAAGGCGAACATCCAGGAAGTCGCGATCAGTGCCGACCGCCGGATACTGGCCAGCATTACCCAGGACGAGGTGCTGTCTATGTGGGACGTTGAAAACGGTCGTCGGATCGGTGAACCGCTCAAAGCGAGCGCGTCCACGAACGACCTCATCTTCAGCCCCGACGGTCGCGTGCTGGTGGTCACCGGCCTGGACAACCAGATCCGACTTTTCGACACCCAGACCGGAAAAGAGCAAGACAGTTCAGCATTGCGGGCAAAGAAACTCTTCGGCTCGGTGGCATTCACTCCCGACAGTCGCATCCTTGCCACGAAATATGGTTCGGAGGTGCAGTTGTGGGACTTCCGCGCCCAGAAGCCGATCGGCGACCCGATTCGTGTTCCCTCCAATGTTTTGCCTATGCGGTTCAGTCCTGACGGTCGGACGCTAGCCGTTGGTGAGACGAACAAAGTCATAAGTTTCTGGGACATCGATACGCGCGAGCAAAAAGGTGAACCGCTGACCGGATTCGACGCTGAACCGAGCGCCATCGCGTTCAGCCCTGATGGCCGGACAATCGCCGCAGGAACGTTCCGCAACCTGCAGGTGAAGGATCAACCAGTCGCTATCCGGTTGTGGGACGCCGCCACGCGACGCCAGATCGGTGCTTCCCTCATGGGTCACATGTCCGACATCACGACGCTGGCGTTCAGCGCCGACAGCACCAGCCTTGTCAGCGCCAGCAGCGGCAACCTCATCAATAGGTGGGACACCACGCCCTATCCCGACCCCGCTAAGATCATCTGTGACCGGCTGGGTGCACCTTCGGAAGCCCAATGGGCGAAGTACAGCTCAGGCGAACCACTCGTGCGAATGTGTGACTGAGGCACGGGCGTCTGCGCTGGCTGCTCGCTGTCGGGTTGCGGTGCCACTGGCGATTGCGACACGACCGAGCCTGCGACAGCACGATCGTTGACATAACGGTCGCCATCCTGTTTCGGTGGCTCTGTACTTGCCGAAAACTACGTCCGTGCTGGTCAGACCGCGTGATGGTGCTCATTGAGGATGTGGCCCAGTCGTTGTCCTCGACGGTCATCCAAGTCAACGAGTTGGGCTTGGTCGGTGATTAATGGTCGCAGGGGAAGGACGTTCCCCGTGTCAGGCAAGTCGAAGTACCCCCAGCAGTTCCGTAGGGACGTCGTCGAACTGGCCTGCTTGTCGGCCCGGCCGTTGCGACAGGTCGCCCACGAGTTGAGTGTCAACCACGATGCCCTGTGCAACTGAGTCCGTACCGCCGAACAGGCCCAGGCCGGGCCCATCGACACGGCGGGCGCCGCGGACCAAGAGAAACTATGGGCACGCGCAGGCGAGTTGCGGAACTGGATCCGGTCATGACCGCTCCCCCGATCGATGACCTCGCCGTATGGCTCCACCAGCAGGTGAGCTTGCAAGAGAAGGCTGTCGAAGCTGGTGATGGAAACACCGCTCAAGCGCTGTGCTTGTCGAAAATATCCGTGCAGGTCAGGTGGCATGGTCAGTACTCGTTATGGATGCCACGCAACCGTTGTCGAAGGCAACCAACCGACAGATAGTTGGCGTGGGAGCACGGCTGTGGGAGCAGATTGGGAGCAATTGGGCGTGTTCAACGGTGCTGAACTGCTCCCAATGTCCTGCTATGGCAGCATAGTGACGTGCGGTGTCTCTGTTTTCGCAGGTCAGGACTCTTGGGATTTACGTTGACACAGTTGTGCTCTTCCGAACTGCGCTCAACTGCGTCTAACGGTACGAAACCGCAGGTAACGGCAGTTAACGGCACCGGTGTCGTGGTGCGTTCCAGGGTGATCACATACGCAGGTCCAGTATGGGTTCATCGGGGGTGCCGTGGTGGGGATCTGAGGTCGTTGGCCACACGTTTCATCGTGGCCAGGAAGCATTCTTGATTGCCTCGTTCTCGGTTAATCGACGTGCTCCGACCGGCTCGGGCACGATCAGCTCCCATGCTCAGTGGAGGCTGCGTCGCCACCGAGCATGGGAGCACTACAAGCCGGGTCACGGACCTCATCCGGCGTGTCCTCAACCCGGTGAACGTTCGTGGTCACCGCATTGGGTGGCATCCTCGACGAGTACTACCACGTCGCCTGACCTGGACGGACGGGATTTTTGGCAAGCACAAGGTCCACTTCCTGGTGACCAGGCGTCGGTGCCACCGCAGGATGGTGCCTGGGGTCACCAGCCGGTGGCCCTGTAACCGATCGGGTAGTCGTCGCACCAGCGCGGCGAGCACCGCGCGGTCGGTCCAGTCCAGCTGCGGGCGGGGAGTGGTTCGGCGCAGAACGGCGATTTCATGTCAGAGCACCAGCAGTTCGATGTCCTTGGCTGAGGAGGACCGGCCGAGCAGGATCAGCCAGTCACCGAGTCGGACGAAGATCAGGTAGAGCAGTCGTAACGCCATGCCTGACGATCATGCTCCGGTGGTGGATGATGCGCGATCGCCGCGGGTGAGCGACCCGTTGCAGAGTATTGGTGCCCCACAGTCCGCGCAGCGCAAGGAAACATCGGTGATTCGTTTGTGGCGCTGACCTCGAAGGCCAAGGCCGTCTGATCTTGCTCTGTGGCAACAGGATCAGACCGCCTGCCTTCCGCAACACCAGCACCGCTACTGGGCTGCTGATCGACAGAGTTCCGGTCGGCATCTCATGGCCGGCCGTTGCCTGTCAGCCAGTGATCGACTGGCGGCGCGGCCCGACGCTTCTCCCGTTGAGCGCGAGAACGACGGTATTCAGGCGGTCGATGACCTTCAGCGCGGCGCGCTGCCGTGCTTCAGGAAGGGCAACGATCGCGAGGCTCACGATGAGGATCGTCAGCGTCATGATGATCAGCGGGATGCAGGTCGCCGCAATGTCGATCAGGCGGCGCTGGTGCAGAAGTTCGGTCACAGTCGGTGCTCCTCTGGCTTGTCGGTCGGGTTGTGCAGCCAGCTTGCGCTGTGAGGTGTCGCGAGCGCACGGACTGTTGATCGACGTATTGGCCCGCATAATCTATTTCTAAGTGTTCGCTGGAAGCCGTGGGGTTCACTAAGTGCGGGCCAAAGCGTCGCGGCCAAACAGTCAGAGTTGATAGGGTCGTCGGGTGTCACGCGATGCTGAACGTCTGCTTAAGCGACTTGACCGGCTGCAGCGGCTTCAGGGGTCACACAAGGTGGCCTGTGAGAACAGGCTGAAGGTGTTTGCTGAGGGGCGCCGTCTGAGGTACGTCGACGTCAGATCGGACTTGGTTCTGGGTTCGCCGTTCGGCAGACCCCCACTGCCCGCGTTGATCACCCCACGTGGCATGGCCATCCAGACCTACTTGGTCGCGCTCTTCGAAGCGCAGTGCCGACACCGTCCGGGCAACGAACCTGACAACCACCGGGTACTGAGGGCAACCGAGCGGGACGAGATCGGCTGGTTGGGTTTGCTTGCTTCGGTGGCTGACGCCAGCACGGCGACGTCGGTGGAACGCGCCACCAGCCTGGACAATTTGCTTCGGCAGGCGAAGTCCGCTCTGCGTGCGCTCGCCGCATCCAACCTGGTGCAATTGTCTGGCGAAACCAGCAGTCACGGCAGGTACGAACAGTTCAAGTTGGGACACGAATCAGGTGGCGTGGCCTTCCTGACGTACACAGTTCCTCAGGCTCGATTGCATCAACTGATCCGGCTTCCCATCGACTTCTTCTTGCGCGGATGGGTGCACGTCCTCTCGCCTGCGGAGATCGCGACGTACCTGATGATGCGTCATCTCGGGGTCGCGTACCCTGACCGCCACCAGAACAGCGGCGTCTTCGTCGCTGGTGCTTACCGCGAGGACACCTACGGCTTGAGTCGGGACGTGTACGAGGCACACCGCGCGTTGACCGCTTTCCGTTTGTTGGAACGTCTTCCGGATAGCAGGCGATGGCCGAACGGGCGCATCCGGAACTTCAAAGAGGTTGTTGCTCGCGAGGACGGTGCACAGCTACCAGCCCACCGGTTCCGTGCGCGCGGTGACGACGCGCTGAAACGCGACGCCTGGTTGATTGTGACAAATCGGCTACGCCAAAGCCTCCGGCCAACTCAGGCGTGATGATCGCTCGCCAAGGCCCGGAGCACCCGCTGTCCGTGCTCGAGGTAGCCGGTCCACACGTGAAGCAGGGCGTTCAGTATCTCGGTGTTAAACCTCAGCCGACCTTGCTCGACGATCCTGTCGAGCTGGGTACCTGTTGTCTGAACGGTGGTCGGTTGTGGAGCGCGTGTAGTGGTCGGGCGCTGGCGATGCCTTGGTGGGGTCGGTGGGTGTTGTAGAACTGTTCGTACTCGGGCAGGGCGTGACCACGACCGCATCCGCGCATGGGTCTCTGCGAACCCTCTTTCACCTGCATGGATGAGATTTTTGGCAGGGACAAGGCTCGTGCGTCCCAACGCGCCGCAGTGCGAGCGCATAGCCTTGCGTGCTGCGTATCTGACCGCATTTCTGCGGTTTAGTTCACCTGGGCGCTGCTGGCGACCTCCCCATAAGGTCGCTCTCAAGCGTCAACCGCGTCCGCGTCCGCCCGTGAGACCATGCTTCCCACCGACGGACAGGGGTCAGGTGGAGTCGTCAACCGAGAACCACTTAAGCGGAGACGTCTCCGGCCACGCTCTCCAAGTGGGCGCCATTCACGGCGACGTGCACCTTTACGCCACATCGGTCGAAGTCACGGCCGTCCATCCGCCGCTGACTGAGTGGACGGAACTCCCCGTTCTGCCCGAGCGGGTTCGATCGTTGCTCCGTGCCCAGGTCCAAGCCGCGCAGGAGATGCCTTACCGGCTGCCGGGCGCGCGTAGGCCGTCGTTGGGGACGGTCTACGTGCGTCAGGACCTGGGCAGTGGTAGTGAGGAACCGCCGTCCGAACATCTCCGGCCCACCCCTGTGCTGGACAGCCACGGGCAACTGGTGGACCTGCCCAGTCCTCCAGTTATCCGGCAGTCGGTGCGCCCGCCGTCGCGAACCGTGCGAGAAGCGTTGGACGCCAACGAACACCTGCTCGTCACGGCCGGACCGGGGCAGGGCAAGTCGACCATGTCGTTGCGGCTCGCTGCGGACATCGCCACCCGGTGGACCACGCCAGCTGTCACCCCGCTCGCCGAACCGGTCGTGCCACTGCGCCTCACTGCACGCGAACTGGCCTCCCGGCTCGACTTGCCGTTCCCGCAAGCACTGGCGGCCGCCGTGGGCGTCGAGTACGGCGCGCTCCTGCTGTCTGCGGTGGAGGAGCGGACCCTGGCCGAGCGTGTCGTCGGCTGCCGCTGGCTGCTGCTGGTGGACGGCTTGGACGAGGTGGCCGACAGCGCCGAACGCGACCGCCTCGTCATCGTGCTCGCCGCTTGGACGTCGGCCGAGTCGCCGTATCGCGTCGTGCTCACCACGAGACCCATCGAAGGCGCGACGTTGGCACCGCTGCAACGGATCGGGGCCGCCCGGTATGAGTTGCAGCCGTTCGACGACGATGCGGTGCGGCGCTTCGCGGACAACTGGTTCGACGAGGGTGACGACGCGGCCCGGTTCATCCGGCAGATTCGTGCGGCCCACCTGGACGAGTTAGTGCGGGTGCCGCTGCTGGCCACCATCGCGGCGATCATCTTCGAGCAGCACGACGACCGGTCGCTGCCGGATAACCAGTACGAGCTGTATGAGGCCTACCTGAAGTACCTGCGCTGCGGCCACCAAGTCGCGCCGAACCCGCTCGACCAGTCGCGCGAGGCCTTGCTGGAACATTTGGGGCGAACGCAGCTGGAGACCGACACGTCCCTGCTCGCCGCCGCGGTCGCCTTGACCGGCGCCACCGGCGAGGAGTTGATCGCCTACCTGACCGCAGTGGGCCCGTTCATCCGGCGTGGCGCGGAGTTGTGGTTCCTGCACCGCAGCTTCGCCGAACACTTGGCCGCGACTGCCATGGCACGCTTGCTACCGGAATGGTTCGACCCGGAGCATGAGGACTTCGTCCGCCTGGTACACGCAGCCCAGCCAGACGAGCGCGGGCAACACGCCCGAGCGGTGCTGCTCCACCACACCCGCTTGCACCCAGCCGAAGCGGACCGGCAGCTTCGGTGGCTGCACACGGGCCATCATCTGCTCGCAGCACGCTTGCTGGCCCGGCACCTGCCCGCGGGCGCCGAGGCCGTGGACGAGTTCCTCACGACGGTGCGGGCGTGGGCGATGACCACCCAGTACCCCGGCCGCGAGATCCTGAGCCAGACCAGCCGCGCCGCACACCACCCCGGCCTGCACAGGTGGCTCGCGGACCTGATGAGGGACAAGCAGGCCCCGTGGCAGTCACGAGTGGAGGCGGCCACCGCGCTGGCCACCCGACTGCGCGGGGCATACCTGGCCGACGCCGTTGCTGAGCTGCACGCCATCGTCGACGACGAGGCGACGACGGTGGATCACCGGCTCGCGGCAGCCGAGGCACTGGCCGAGTGCGGCAGCGCTGACCGGGAAACCGCCGACCGCGGCCTGCGTTCGGTGCTGGCGGACCCGCTGGCCACCGCGTCGAGCTGCCGCACGGCCGCAGTGGTGCTGGCAGGCTTCGGCGGGACGGCTCGCGACCACGCGGTGGAGGCGTTGACGCGGTTCCTGGACGATCCGTGCACACCCGACCACGACCTGGTGGAAGCCGCGACCGGACTGGTCGAGATCGGCGTCGAGTTCCACGAACGCTGCGCCGAGGTCTTCCGCACCCTGCTAAGACATCGGGGAAGCCCAGCGACCCTTCGGGGCGCAGCGCTT
>Ga0307507_10012634_pt1 | contig 10403 bp, 9 predicted proteins | sample 7_EM_MG_FD_207223 | JGI IMG/M metagenome (GOLD analysis project Ga0307507, IMG submission 207223) | Populus trichocarpa ectomycorrhiza microbial communities from riparian zone in the Pacific Northwest, United States - 7_EM | ecosystem: Host-associated > Plants > Roots > Unclassified | place... | reverse complement strand
GCGAACGATGTACGACTTGGTGTCTCAAAAGTTCGCCCGTTGCATATGCGGTACCCGAAGATAAAGCCCTGGAAGAAAATCTCATCACCAGATTCTCCAACATCCAGGCCAAGAAAGGTCTGACGACCAAGAATGGCCCAACGCCCAATGACCAGAGTGTCAAAGTTAAGAAGCTATCCGCTGAGGGCAGAGTGCCTATGGAGGGAACAGCAAGAGCTGCAGGACACGACCTGTACGCTAATGCAGGAACCGACCTTCCAGCCAGAGGGGAAGTAGTTGTGGGAACGGGAATAGCTATTGGATTACCTTACAACACCTATGGACGAATCGCACCACGAAGCAGTCTAGCAATCAAACATTGACTTACGACAAATGCACGTGTGATAGACTCCGACTACAGAGGAGAAGTGAAGGTGGTCTTAGCCAACCTAGGAGACCAACCATACCGAGTGGAAAAAGGGGACCGGATCGCACAACTGATCATCGAACAAATCGACAACAGAGAACTACATGAAGTACCTCAGTTGGACGATACCGAGAGAGGGGATCAAGGATTCGGGAGCTCCGACACCACCATGGACCAAAGGGTCAAGGGCCAGGAGGCCAAACAAAGAATGGAAATCAACGAGATATCGGCAAGAGCCTTCGGACAATTTTACGGAAGAGGAGAAACAACAGGCATCCCCAGATGGGATGAAGTCGACAACCAAATTCAGCTGGAAGCTATCAATATTAGCATCGAGCGGGCGATAAAAAACAAGAAGAACAACGAAGACAAGGATATAAGGGACACGGTCCCCCAACAATATCACCACCTGCTGGATGTGTTCGAAAAAGGAGAGAAGACGACAGTACCGCCATACCGACCAGGGATTGATTTAGGAATCGACCTGGAAGAAGGAAAAACACTATCCATCAAAAAGATATACGCCCTCAGTTACGACCAACTACAAGAACTTCATCGATACATCAAACAAAACGAGGACCGCGGATGGATTCGAACAGTGAAGTCAGGAAGGGCTTCACCACTCATGTTTGTCAAGAAGAAGGACGGCAAACTCCGACTATGTGCCGATTACCGGGCCCTCAATGAAGTTACCAAAAAAGATCGACAGCCACTACCACTCATTACCGAGGCCCTAGACAGACTAGGAGGAGCCAAATACTTCACAAAGCTCGATATCAAGGACGCTTACCACAACATTCAAATCAGAAAAAGGAGACGAATGGAAGACAACCTTTTCAACAAAACTGGGAACCTACGAATATCTAGTGATGCCATTTCGACTATGCAACGCACCGGCAGCGTTCCAACCATGGATCAATGAGGTCCTTATGGAACACATCGACATGTGTTGCATCGTCTATCTGGATGACGTACTAATATATTCAAATACCCTACAACAATAGCGAAAAGAGGTCAGCAATATCCTCGAAGCAATACGATAATCGGCGATGAAGGTCAGACAATCCAAGTGCGAATTCCACCAAAGCGAGACAGAATATCTAGGGTTTATCATTGGACAAGAAGGGGTCAAGCCAGACCCAGTCAAGACACAAGCCATCTGGCACTGGACAACCCCCAAGAAAATAAAGGAAATCCAATGCTTCCTAGGTTTCTGCAACTTGTATCGAGGATTCATAGAAGGTTTCAGCAGGACGGCCAAACCACTATATGCAAGAACAAAAAAGGAATGCATTGGCAACTGGGAATGGGGAGAGAAAGAACATCAAGCGTTCGACGAATTAAGGACGAAAGTCACCACGGCACCAGTCCAGGGCTAATTCGACCCCCTCGCACCGACCAAAATCGAAACAGAAGCCTCGAAATACGTCTGCTCCGGTATACTGTCAGAACAATGCCAGGACGGAAAATGGAGACTGGTGGCCTACCGATCCAAGACAATGTCAGACGCCGAATGCAACTATGACATACACAATAAAGAACTACTAGCGATAGTTCAAGCATTCCCCGAATGGAAAAGATATACGAGGGGAAACCCCAAACCAATACGGGTCCTCACAGACCACAAGAACTTGGTCACCTTCATGACGACAAAGGAGCTAAACGAATAACAAGCGCGATGGATGCAAGAACTAAGTCAATACAACTTCCAAATTGAATACCGGCCAGGAGAGGAAGGAGGAAAACCAGACACCCTCACAAGAAGAGAAGGGGACCTTCCCACAGCAGGAGACAAGAGACTCACTCGGAACGCGGGGATCTTACTGCCAAAAGAAACGTACTGGGATATCCTGGACAGGGAAGAAATCAACCTCGCCAGGTTGGAAACGACCGACTTTCGGGACAAGAAGGAAGGAGTGATACAGAAGGCAAGCAACGAGGACGCAGAAATCCAAGACATCAAAAGAAACTTGGATGAAGGAAGAAAAGAAATGAAAGGAGTAGCCCTAGGGCTATGCCAATGGAAGGACGACCTCTTATGGTACCAAGGAAAGATTTGGATACCAAACAACGAAGGGATACGGACCGCTCTTATCGCCGAACACCACCAACATCCACATGCGGGACACGGCGGAACACCAAAAACAACACAAGTCATTAACCGAGGATATCATTGGCCGAAGATAAGAGGAGATATCAAATGATTCATAAAGAATTGCGACACATGTCAACGAACCAAAGTGGTACAACATGCACCTTACGGATTGCTACAGTCAAATGAGGCCCCGGATCGACCACAGAATTCAATCGCTATGGAATTGATTACGGACCTGCCGAAATCAGAAGAATATGACACCATACTGGTAGTCATCGATTGGCTGATCAAAATGAGCCATTTCATTCCATGCTCAAAGGGCCTGGACGCACGGCAGTTCGCCAATCTCTCCATGAGGGAGATACTCAGGCTACACGGACTACCACACGATATCATCACCCACTGGGGGACGCTATTTACCTCAGACCTATGGAAAGAAACCACGGGTACATTAGGAATCGAACGACGACTCAGCAGGGCGTTCCACGCACAAAGAGACGGACTGACCGAAAGGACCAATGCCATCTTAGAACAATATCTACGGGCATAAATCAACTACCAACAAGACAATTGGTGTGCTTTCCTACCACTAGCAGAATTCGCATACAACAACGGATATCAGCAAACCATCAAGAACACACCCTTCTTCGCAAATTACGGAATAAACCCCGAATACGAGATGATAGGTCATCTGATACACGGAAAACGGACCAGACCCGAAGAAATGACTCAGTTACATGCGTCATTAAGAAACGAGATGGTGGCCGCACAATTACGACAAAATGAATACTACGATCTACACAGAAAACCCGATCCGAATCTACAATCAGGAGATATGGTGTGGTCATTGCCACGAAACATCAAGACCACAAGACCATCAGAGAAACTGGACTACCAGAAAATCGGACCATTCAAAATCTTGGCAAAGATTGGGACAAGCGCATATAAACTGGCCTTACCACCCTCAATGGCCATACACAACACATTCCATATCTCCTTCCTCGAACCTTACCAAGACAACCGATTCCCCTCACGGATCAAAGAACCCCCTCCGCCTATTCAGATAGAAGAAGAAGACGAATACGAACTCGACGAGATTATCGACTCTAGACTCCACTACAACAAGCTCCAATACCGAGCTAAGTGGCAAGGTCACTCACCAGAACACGATAAAGTCTGGTACCCCGCAGAAAACTTCCACAATGCAGAACACACAGTCCAACGATTCCACCGGCACTACCTGAGAAAGCCCGGAGTGGATACACGTCACGATCAACAGATCGTCCTCCGCACCTCCCCCTGTCGTCAAGCAAGAAAGAGGTTCACACAGGCCGGAGAGGGACGCCCAGCGCATCGCTCGCAAAGCTACCCCCACTAGCCCTGCATACTCGGGCTCACCAAGAAGGGAGGTGGCACCCGCCGCCATGAACTGGACGGACTGCACGGATGATGGATGTCAAATCCATCTCGGCGAGAAACAAGGGTCAGGCTGGTACCCACAATTCACAAGGAGATCGAGAAAACCAAGTGTCGCCCACAACCACGAATGGCGACAGGAGATGGAAGCGAACCCAGGAGAGGACTGGGCCCCACAACAACAACCTCGTCAACGAAAGGCTCGAAGGGCCCACAGAGACCTCACGAGCTGGGAGCAGTGTTTTAACGACAACTGCAAGGAACACCGGTGGGAAAAGGGGGACGCCGGATACTACTCCAGACAAGTGGGAGAAAAAGGGGAACTGTCGAAAAATGACAGAAGGGAACAGAGAAAGAGAAAAGCTGTGAGGACACGGCTGGAGGGAGAGGGGAGCGAAAAAACCATGGAAACTCTGGAAACACAGATCGCGGACCTAGTGTCATAAACGGTGACTAAGCAAGGCCGACTCTCACATGACTAATAGTTATTAGTCATCGGTTTGTTGGTTTTCACACTATGAGACCAGTTGACTCATAGGCTTTCACATGACGACGCAATAGTGTGTCATAGGTTTATTTTTATTTGACATGACGCACGATTGTGGTCATCTGGTTTTGACAAAACGCACGATTGTGGTCATGTGGTTTATGTATTTTGCACATGACTCATAATTATGAGTCATGGGTTTCGCACATGTGACCCCGTTAGGGCACATGAGTTGTTTTATGAGTTTTTATTGGTTGCGAGATAGGGCGCAGCTGACTCGGACGAGTCAGCTCATGGATTTCACACTATGACTCACTATGAGTCATGAGTCGCCTGACGCGAGGGTATGAGTCACGCAGAGTTAGGGTTGAGGGAAGGAACCCTATATAAGGGTACCCTCGGGGCAGAGGATTTGGGTTCTTCACGCAACCATCTAAGTTATTTCATATACTATACTTTCAATACAAAAGAGCTTTGTCTACCACGCTTCCGAGAACCCAGACCCGACTGTCTTATATGAGCCTAGCGATCAATGTTGCTAGATAGGAGTCAACGGACTTAGCTATCGCAACAACGAGTAGGCTAAGAAGAAGTGATCGTTAGGAAACTATCGGTTACCTGCTGCAAGTATCAGCCGGAGAGGAGAGGATTGTAACACTCCTTTCTGTCTTTGTTCCTTCTTTGTAGCGGAGTTGCCATTATTATTGAACTTGTTGTTTAGTTTGTTTTCTGATTTCTTGTGGGTGGATTCCTGAGGTTGTTTCTCCTAGCGTTCATTTCCATATGCTCCTGCGCTCTGATGGATAGAGTCTGATCCTTCTGCTATAGCAATAATAGTGTTGATATCCTCTTCTTCATCAGCAAAATGTAAAAACCAGTCCTGGTCCACCAAGGGGGATTATGGTCCTCCTGGTCCACCTGGTCCACCCTCATCCACCCTGGTCCACCTTTTCGGTGAAATTTGAACAAGTGTGGATCAGAATGGATCAGAATGGATCAGAGTGAACCAGGTGGACCACGAGAACCACAACCCCCCTTGGTGGACCAGGAGCGTTCAGGACCACCTTGGACCACGCTCTGACATTTTCCTGATGTTCTGTGTACTAACTTTCCCCATCTTGCCAGAGTCTTGGGTGGATGCTTGCAAACAAGTGTTGTAGGAAAGCGTAGTCACTTATGGTGTCTTCTGGTGGTCCTGATCTGTACATGAGTAGATCTGTGCTTATGATAGATATTTACTGAACTTGTCCATTGCAGGATTGCCGGATGCTGTTATGGGGGTACTAATATCCTAAGAACAAGCGAATATACTAGGCCCGCTCGTTAGTAATTCGGAGAATACGTCTAGCGAGATCAAACTCAAGATAGAGGTGTAGTAGATGGAACGCTAAATATTTGTTAATGTGTATATATTGTTAAGGTCTCTTCTCCGTTGCTTGATGATAATAGCAGTTACGAAGACACCTTAATATTTATATTCTGCGTCTGGGTGTTCGCGGGCTACATAATCTTTTCCTATAACGAAGTATTTTTCTCTCACCTAGCTCGACTTCTTTGAAGTGGGAGCCCGACTTGACCCTGAACATCCGTCATGTTTCTACTCTTGTTTGTGCAACTCAGTGCTACGTATGCCTCTCTCATGGGGATGGTGTAGTCCCTGTCCACCTAGATGGCTATACGAACATGTATCCGTTGCCAAATAGTTTTACGCATAATCACCATCTGTTCGCATGTCAGACGATTATTTTCTGGGATAGAAGATGGGCAATCCTCCTATTGTTGGCTCCGTTTAGACTTTGCCTGCAGGAAGCATTCAGAAGTCTTAACCGGCATTACATGACTCTTTCCTATCGACCGAGCCAATGGTTACGACTATAGTTATCGGTCTCTTTCCAACAATCCTTTTGGGAGTTTCCCAACTCCCTTTCCGAGCATAGTGCATTTCTACTGGTTACTGGGTGTCTTTCCAGACCGAGGAAGCTTAACTAAGGTAGATACATCCTGTGAGTTTTTGCCACTTTTTGATACCCAATCTTGTAGTGGTTATAACTCTGTGCGATGTCGTCCGATTTGGATGCTTTCACTTGCATCAGGTGCTCTGAGATCTGCTCCCATATATCCTGCGAACAGGAACCGGTCGCACTAACGGCCGCAACCTATACGGTGTTACAAGTAGGGTCTTCCTTATTGATACCTTTGGTGAGGGGACACAACTTCCCAGGTGACGTATGGCGAGCAACTGTCCCAATGTCGGGGCTGGAGGGGGGTGTTGCTAACTCTTTGTTCAGAGGTTAGTGCGCGAAGGTAGGGTAACTTGACCCCCTTATCCTTCCGGGAGCTCGGTGCCCAACAGATGCTGTGGAACCTCTGCTAGGTATCGTCCTTATAATTGGATGAATGGAATTGTTCACTGAGGGAGGTTACTAGTATTTCCCTGGTGATGTTTTCACCAAATAGTTCTGCTGCTTGGAATGCCGCTTCTTGCGATCGTCTTCCTGTATAGAGAAACCAGCAGTTGCCTGCTGCTACTGTAACCGCCTCCAGCGTGGTGGCGGGAATCGATAGCGTAACGATACTATCTCTATACCAAAGTGCAGTATATGACGAGACTGAGTACCGGAGGCTTAGACTAATTTGTTGTAACAAACATCTTACTATATCGCAACTACCAAGTAGTTCCTAATAGCTAAGGACGTTTGGTTTTATTGGTTTCTTGAAGCGAACTGCAGAAGTAACTGTTCAACCAAGTATATTGAAAACTCTGTTTGTCAAAGTCTGCTTTCTCTAAGTTCGGTGAATAGCAGGTCTTAAATGCACTTGTCAGGCTGACCGGAACCTTGTAAACAATAACCATAAAGACTCTCAAACGGTAGCCTTCAAACGTTACATAAAACATATCAAGTATCAAACGATATCTTGAAAAACAATAAACAAAACATACTGAGTATCAGACACAATCTTAAAACATACTAAGTATCAAACGATACTTGAAACCAAACATAAAACCTCATGAGTATCAAACCAAATCATAAAACATACTAAGTATCAAACGATACTTCTAACCAAACAGTAAACTGTACCGGTTACCCCCTGAAAACAAAATGAAAACATCATTTCACACATAAAACAAAGAAACCTAAATCTCCTCGCTAGCATAGTAGGTGTCCAAATGGGGTTCCCAGAAAGCCAAATCCACCTTCGGCTCCTCCGAGTGCTACTCATAACCATCGTTAGTACGAGTCAAACAGACCCTAATATAACGGGAGAAAACAGTTGGTAATTCCTCCCCGGGCATGTTGTCCGTCCACCATGCCTGAACCAGGTCCACCGCGTTTTCAAGTCCTTCCACTGGTTCCCAACTATTCTCGTTATTTGGGTACCCTTTCCATTTCACCAAGAACTGCCCTCTGCCATCCCTCGTCCTGTGGTCAAGAATGGTCTTAACCTCCTATTCTTTTTCATTATCGATGAGGATAGGTGCCGGTTTGGTGTGGGCCCTTGCAGGGAATTGTTCATTTTCGTTAGAGTGGTAGGGTTTGACAACTGAGGAGTGGAATAGTCCTCTCTGCCGTCAATATATCCTCGAATCCATGCTAACTCTGTAGTTCTGGGTATGTTCATCCAATTCGATGATGATAAAGCGGCCTCCCCATTGTGGTTGTAACTTCCTGGTCCTGCCAGAATCCGTCCCAAATTGGTTACCAAATATTATTACCATTCCCCCAATTCCAACAGGTTTAACATCGTCCCTTCTCTTGGCTGCAGTCTTGGTAGATCTAACTCTTGCGAGCTTCGGAGCCTGGTATGCTGTGTTCCTGATTTCGTGGTGTCTGTTGTAATAATCGTCAGGGGCAGGAACTGCAGAAAGGTAGACTCAGTACCGGTCTAAGTGGGGGTAGTCTCGACCATACACTGCTTTGTATGGGGACAGGTTGATAGTATCAGAGTGGCCAGCCTTAGAATATGCTGCCACCTCAGGGAGGGGGGTGACCCAATTGCTTTGGCGGAGGTTGGTGACGTTTCTCAGGGCAGTCTTGAGCTCCCTGATTTTCCGTTCAGCCTGCCCATTCGTTTGATGATGGCCAGGAGCAGCCATAATCTGTTCGATTCCCATAGTCTTAAGTGTCTGTTTCCAGAACTTAGAGGTGAATCGTGGGTCACCCTCTCTGACAATCGAGGTGGATACTCCATGAGGCGTAAAAATATGGTGCCGGAGTAGCTCAGTATTCTCTACTGCCGTTGCAGTAACCGATGTTGGGATCAGCCAGCTGAATCCCACTGCTCTATCCACTACTACCAGGACCGAATCCTGGCCCTTCAATTTGGTAATGGGACCCATAAAATCAATAGCATAGCTTGAAAATATCTCCGAGGGGAAAGGGAGGGTTTGGGCATCACCGGCTGGTAGGGTGTTGCGTTCTTTGTTGGCCTGGCATAGCTCGCATTGCCTGACAAAGTCCCTGAAATCCTAGGGCATTTCCGGCGAGTAGATATCCTCCGATGCATACCGAAGGTTCCTATCTGCGCTGCGGTGTCCCTTGGTGTGGATATAGCTAATCATTAGTTCCCTAAGTGTTTCTCCATTGATCCCATGTCCCCTTGGTATCTAGAGGCAGTCCTCCCCTCCTCGAGTGGTGGCATTGAGTAAGCCATTCCTGATACGGTATTGTTGCATTGTTTCCCCTCAGAAGGTATTGCTAGAGTCCTGAGCCAGTTGGTATACAGGGTCGTTTCTCTACCCTTTGATCATCTGCTCCCTTCATATAGTTTCCATCTCGTTCATAGCTTGAACCATATCTCTTTCATCCACAATTCTTTCCCACCTGGTAACCTCGCTTTCCTCCTCTTCTGCAATATCATTGTATACCTGGTAGAGGTTCCTGTGGTGGTGGGGTAGCTTTGGTGGTTCAATAACTGGAATAACGTTGTGGGAGGCAAGCGGCCCGCCATAGAAGGGCTTGGTAGGTGAGGGTCCGTGGGCCTGGTGCAGCGGGCACATAGGGCTGTCGCAGGGGACATTCCTAGTTGTGCAGCCTAGGCCTTCATATAGTCTTCTGGTGATCTTTGACAAGTGTGGTTGAGGTCGAGGGGAGAGGATAGTTTCCTCATTGATCTCCGGATCGATAACGTCTTGCATTGCTCCTTGCTTTGGGTTATCGAGTGGGGGGCTGCTGCCTAACTCGCCTGCATAGACCTTATTCCTAATCTTATCATCTTCATGAACAGGGCACATGAGCACAAAACAATCGGACCAGTGTTGGGCTGACGGTGCGATTTCCTTATGAGTCCGGCTGCTGCTGATGCGGTGATAGTCACCCAATTGTTGATAGGGTCCTTATTTCTGTAATCGCTGGGAGCAAGGGCAGCTTGATGGATACTGCAGTTAGTGCTGCAGTCTGAGTGCTTGTCGTTGTAGTTACCCTCGAGGACTTCGAATCGAGACATATCTTCTGGATTGCATTTGGTGTAAGGCCTAAGAGGAGAAGTCTCGCTGTCTGAATCTTCTCGGGTATGGCGTTCCCCAGTAGGAGGGTAGCTTTTGTCTTCTGTATCAAGACGTGATAAAGCGTCCGCTAAATAGTTCCATTGTCCTGGCCGGTATATGATTTTTGTTCTAAACTGGCCTATGTATCCACGCCAACTAAGTTGCTTCTTTGTTGGTGTTCTGCTTGTCTTGTGGTACATCAGGGGCTGGTGATCAGAGACTATCATGAATTCGTTTCCTGCCAGGAGGTGATGGAATGATGTGAGGGCGTCAGCTATCGCCAATGCTTCCTTGTCTGTAGTACCATAGTTCATCTGGACGTTAGAGACCTTCCTACTATGGAGCGCTGCGGGTCTGGCTGTATCAGCTGTTTCTCCTTGTCCTACCCAAGCACCAACTCCTGTATCAGAGGCGTTGGCTATCAGCAATAATGGTAATGCTGATTCATGGTCGATCGGTTTCATGATCTGGTTGTGTGCTGCAGCTCGCTTAACATTATCCATGGCGTGATCAT
>Ga0307507_10012633_pt1 | contig 10404 bp, 3 predicted proteins | sample 7_EM_MG_FD_207223 | JGI IMG/M metagenome (GOLD analysis project Ga0307507, IMG submission 207223) | Populus trichocarpa ectomycorrhiza microbial communities from riparian zone in the Pacific Northwest, United States - 7_EM | ecosystem: Host-associated > Plants > Roots > Unclassified | place... | reverse complement strand
TTGATCAATTTTATCTTATGATTACTTCTAAGATATTAAAGAAATATTTTGATTCAAAAACTTAGATGAATTTTTAAAATTTTCTTAGATATATGAATATTTTATATTATTAAGATTTTTAATTTAATCTAAACTTGTAATTAATATTTTATCATATAAGTTTTAATATTATATTATATTATAAAAAGATCATATTAAAAACTTAAGTCGTTAAATAAATCTTTATAAAGATAACTTGCAGAGTATAAAATATTCAAAATCAAAATCACCAACATAAAATACAACCGAAAAGAATTCCATCAAGGAGTTTAAAATTAATTCAAAATTACAAAGAGCTTGCGTTAAAAAAAAGTTTTTGGTTCAGAGTAAATGGGAAAAAAAAAAAAGAGTCAACACACCTGTATTCATATATGCCCTTAATGTGTTATGGTAGATAGTGGAATAAGATGTCAAAACTGTTGAAACTGACAAATATCGACTACTAAACGTGACAGGGCAATAATGTTTCCAGAATAAAGGGTCAAACCAACTTAAATGCTTGATAAATATTGGCCCCCCTCCCCCATTGTTACCATGCAGGTCTCCTCTATAGCTAGAATGATCTGATTGAAGCAATTTATGAACACATAATTATGACAGACACAAGCTTCGCTATGGGACGACAAGCAAAGAATTATGGGGAATCCCAAATAATGAGATGGACATGTACACACCCAGATTGAGATCAGTAAATTACACGGACTGTTTGCGTGTTTAAGTTTATAAGCAATCAAGAACCTGATTCCGGGGCAGGAAATTATTGGTTTGTCGATTGATGAGCTCAAACATGTAAGAATTTGGTATCTTGGAAAGGGTATATCCAAATTAACATTTTGGCCTATCTCAGGATTTTTCTTAGGTCTACAAATGAAACAGGCCCGATAGAGTTCTAAATAGCTTAGGCATATTAATTACCACATAATTAATTGAGTGTTTAGAGTTAAGAACAGGAGAGAAAGGGAGATCGAATAATTGAAGTGGCCACGTGGTTTGTAGTAGAAAAAGGGTTATTATCGCATGTGAAACCCTCGTTTAGTTGCCCCCACAGCACAAAGCCCACTAAAACACATAGAGGAAGAGTGCAGGGTTCGGGGACCAATTTGGAGACCATAGTCCCTTGGTGACATCTAACATGATGCTCACGCTAGTCCATTCCTCATAAACTTCCTAGGAGACAATGCACGGTCCCTCTGCTTCCCTCAATTCAACAACGTTGGCCCCCTTCCTAATCCTTTCATGAATGCTCTCTTTGTCTCATTCTCTATCTATCCATCTTAAATTTGCTCTTGTGCAATTTCACAATTTGAGGTCCATTCCCAAGTAAAATTTTGGAGAGGTCAACGAAAACTACACCCACCTGCTATTTTAATGTGAATAAAACACGTAAATTCCAAAGGGCTAATTAAAGTAAATCCCTTTCTTCTTCCCTTATTCCTTATCAAAACAAAATAAGAAACTCTTAATTAGCATTGACTAGAATATTAAAAGTCGTTCATCAAGCAATTCCACGGTTCAAAACTCAAAGTTTGATTTGGGACGCTATGGCAGTTGAATGTCCCACGAATAAGGATACTATCAAGTTGCCACTCTTATAAATGAAGTAAGCGATTAGAATGGTTGAATTTGGCCCAGAAGTGGGAAAAATTATTGGTCAAGAACCTCGCTAGGTGCATGTAGCTAGTAGCATGATAACTAGCTTCTTTTCTGCATGGAAATACGAAGCGCTGGGATGATGAGATAAACCCAACTTCACTTTCTTACGATTTCAATTGCCGACTGGTCCTTATCCTTGTGGCTACTATTACCCTAGCTTTAATTCATGATGTGGATGTGACGGAAGTATGTGCATAATTAGGCCTCTCTAGGTAATCAAAACTTTGCTGCGTGCAAAATCTTTGTTGTTAAGAAGAACATGATCTTGAACTTCAACTATATATTTAGATAATCATTTTCAACAGATGAAATGTGCAGTAGACGATATATAAGAAAAAACCCTTAATTACTGAGGAATCAGGAACTTTCTGAAAATGATCTTTCGAGTACAATTTGATCCAACTATATATGGTGAGTTTTTGAACTCCTTTACCTCTTAATTATAAAAGAACACCTAACCCCAATGGTACAACAAATATATCAACTTGAGGATATTGAATTGAATGTCATGTGTACGATGTAGCATTATGTGTTCTCCGTTTCTTTCATTGTTTGAGCCTTCCAGTCTATGCATTTGTAGTTTAAGCCTTTATTTTAAATTATTAAAACCGACCAAGTCAAATCAATATAATTTCTCCGTTTCTAGATGTACACCACATCAATATATCCCTTCATTCTACTTCCGGGATCTACTAAATTTAATAGTTTTATTGACAGAAATTTCTATCAATATTTACCCTAATAATTCATCAATTTATATGTTATTGATAGACTGATAAATAGAAATAATTTATTAAAAAAACTCTTGTCAATAATTTATAAATTGATAGTGAGTCCATCGATAATAAATATACCTATGAATTTACAAATGGATAAAGCGTACAAAAAATATACCCTTTTTATTCCGTAAGTAGCTCTATCGGTAAATTTAACTTATCACCGACATGAAAACTATATGTAAATATAACATATCACCGATAAAATAACATCTGTAATTCTGTCGACGAGTTAACAATAACAGTGATATTTGTAGTAATTATTTTCCAATTCTCTCTTGAATATACTGACTGAGTTGTTCCAATCAACTCTTGAACGATCATTTTTAAAGGAATGAATATATGTGTAATAAACTTGCTCACATTGTTTAGCGAAAACAAAAACATTGTTGACGTTGCAGAGTCTAACTTTTGAATTAATTTTGATCGAACCATGATGAGGATCTACTCTAATTCTTTTGTCAGTGGTGTCATGGAAATAACATTTGAATAAAAATACTTTATTTTGCTCGCTATGATGTTGCAATTCAATGACCTCTTCCAACTTTTTATAGTAGTCAATTTCAAACTCATTAGAAGTCGATCCCTTAACACAAACATCACTGTTAAATGTCTTTCTACCTTGTTCATATTCTTCAGTTTAAAACACATGTCCATTGATGAAATACTCGTTATCGGACTTCACCTTTCTTTCAAAACTCAGACTTAGTAAATACAAAGTAACACTAGCATTTCCTCCTAGTTGATAAACCCGGTATATGAAGTACAACCATGAATAGTTAATGAGAAATGTGTAATGAAATTAAGTATCCTAAGAGATAAGATTAATTAAACAGTACTTACATGTGTTCTGAATCACGTGGAAAATTGTTTATCTTGTAATAAAAAATTAAGTATCACCAAAATTATTTTGTTAGTAACTCTGTCGGTCATTCTGTCTGTAAAAATATCGCATCACCATACGATCTGCCTGTTGGAATCTCACTGTAATACCCTCCATAAACCTCTCGATATATACAAAGGAGATTTTTCTGTCGGCATATTTACAGATATACTTTACCGTTGGTAATGCCATATGTAAAAGTTACATGTCATCATACTATTTGCTTCTTTTTTTTTCGCACTGCAAATCCCTCGGTATTTACCAATGAATTTTTCTATTAGTATTTATCGATGGATATAAAAATAAAATTTTTTTCAATAAAAATCATTGCAATATGAATGTTTTTATTTGTATTTCTCAGTTTTCTGGTATTAGCTTCCCCCTCAATATTCTCGCTCTCAGAAAAACCGTAACTTGAACATTACCCCCTCCTCGAACCATAACGACTCTGAACCTTAGACGTGAAAAACTTTATCAGCGTTTCGTTGAGTTCTTAGATGTCTACATACCTAGCAAGCCAAATCGCTTTAAGAGATGTTTTGGATATGGCACAGATTTAATATAATGACCGTTAGCAATCAACTTCTTACAGACCTCAATTTAACATGGATTGGAACCTATAAATTCAAGTAAATATTGCTCGTAACGACAAGAAACGATTGAACGAAGCTAACAGAAGGCTAGCTAGTGAAGGAGAAGATGGTTGACGAAGAAAACAAACATACGAGCTTTTACCAAGAACAGTGGACTGCGAACGAGTCAAATGATGGTAGATTTAATAGCATAGGAGGTGTCACGAAGGATGCGAACACCAGAAATAATGGATTAGGAGTATAATGTAGGTGCAGCAAAACAAAAGTGAAACACCGTGAAGAGGAAAGGTAGGGGTTCCCTCGAACACTAATAAGCTAGCAGAAAACTTAAAAGAAAACGACAAAAAAAATTGTTTATTACTGTGATACCATAACAAAACACAAGAATAAGTGAAAGAGTTTGTCTGTATTGCATATGAAATTAATTGTCTAAACTAGTTGAGAAGGTAAATATGCACTTATAGCAACCAAACCTAAATTAATTGAGAAGGTACGTAAATATACAGTAATAATGGGTATGGCTCACCTATAATTAACACAAAAAATCCTATAATAATGTATGTAAACTATATATAATGTAATATTATCTAAGATAATAAGTCTAGTATTTAGTTTGTTTGGGAAAATTTTGTGATAGGAGGGAAGGGATGCAAAGCTTTTTACCTTCCAAAAAAATAATACAACATTTGAAGATTACAATGATGATAAACAATCAAGGAATTCTTATCCTATTTGAATTAACATGTTGAGTTTAGCATCTAGTTGACCTTCAATTCATTAAATAAATACACGCAATTCGACGTCGAGGAAAGTCTAGTCTGGTTGCTCTCAAAGTCACAGTAGAGATTTATAAACCGAGGACCCATGCTGCAGAGCCAGTACAAGCCTTGCATGTTCATGTCAAACTTGCTGCGACGTTCTGTCTTGGATATATCCAAGGGGGTCATTATGGGGGGTAACAATCAAGCATGGAGAGCATACAAAATCAAACAACAAGTGGTCTCAGTTATAAAAACCTCTTTCCAATTATTTACAAGGACTTCTCCAAATCAAACAGTTCCAACCAAGCCATGCAGCTTCCCATATTGTACCTTCGATGGGCACTCAGTCCAGCCTAGCTTGAAAGTGATTTCGGTTCCTCGTGTATGGCCTACACTCCAGTGATAATTGTTCAATATATGCGTTGCCCTTCAATGTTATTTGCACGCTAATCGTGTATGTATTGTTACACCTTGGATACCGACTCTTGTTTCCAGACTCTTCTTTAAATACGTACGGGTTTAGTATTGTGGTATAAAATATTTTTTAAGAGTATTTTTTATTTAAAATACATCAAAATAATTATTCAATTATATAAAAATATTAAAAAAAAGAGACACGTCTTCTTTATCCCAATTATTTTTGTTTTTTTATCTTAAAACGGAATATTACTTTTTTTTTCATTATTAAAGGAATCCGATCTCGATATTTTTTTTGAAAAATCAGAAAAACTATTGCTAGGTTGGGTGAGTTACAGATCATTTCATAAAAAATATATAAATATAAGTATCTGAAGTGGTGGGGGTTCAGGATTGAGACCCAACTAGGATTAACGGTGAGTGTAGAGATTGAAGGCCCATTGAGTCAATCAATGGACCCAGGGCTAGTTGGAGTGCCGAGAACATGTGTCCGTTGGGTTACTTCTGACAGCTAAAGTCTTGGCCCGGTGACTCTGTAAGTTAACATAGATTTCAACACTTTTTTGTCATTTTGAATACTGAATCGAAGTGAAATGGGCAGATATGCAGATCACTCTTTCATAGAGCCCTTAAATCCATTAAGAAATGGACCCATTGTGCATATATTACCCAACAGACTTAGACATTAGCATAAGTTCTGTCTTGCTTCCACAGGGTGCATGTTACAGGTTTAATCCTGTCACTTGCTCTTGTTGGAATTAAGTTAAATAATCTGTTAAGTAAGATTTTAATATATAATTTATATTATTTAACTCGTATATGTTTATATTATATTATATTTAATTTTTATCAAATAAATAGGATGATGAGATTCAAATTGATAACCGTTTGGTTATTAAAGTTCTGATATCATATTAAAAAATCATCTCAACCCAAAAATTTAAGTTGTTAGATAAGATTTTAAGATATGATTTATATTATATTTTAATAAAATATTTTTATTGGGTTTTAACTTTTATAGCTCCATCGCCAATAATTGCCTTTGCAATTCCAATCCTTCAAAATCTTAGCTAAATGAAGAGACGGACTGTTTGGAAATACATTGTTGCAGCGTTTTCAAACAGACACTGCTAAAAATGATATGTATATTTCTTCTAAATAGTATAGTCATCATTGAAACATGTAATCTCCACTGTGTACTTTAGTCTACCAATAAAGAAAATGAAGATCAATCCATATATTTTTATTGAGTGAGTTTCTTTTGAGACTAAAATATGAAAATAGCCTTAGTAACTTTTAAATTCCTTGTAATATGTCTTGAATTAATGGATTAATATTTATATTTTTGTATGCTTCTGATAACAAGAAGGAAGATGAATAGCTTAGAAGATGTGTCAGGGAACTAATAGATTTGACAGTTTGGAACTTGAGCGGGTGAAAAAAGACAATTTATATTAAATTATTCAATATAACCTTAAGGGATTAGGTCGTTTAATCCAATATAATTAAAAATATATGGGATACAATGAAACATAAATAAAATAAAATAATCTACTCATGTATTAATCCAGTTAGGTTAAAGTTATTATACATTTTTAAGGTAGCATTTGATTATTGTTTTAGGATAAAAATGACAAAAACAGTAAAAATGTTTGGTTAATAAAATAAAAATAGAGATATAAAATAAACATGTCTTTGAATAATTTTTAAGTAAATTTTTATATTTTAAAAATAAAAAATATATTTCCTCTACTGCTGCCACATACAAACATTACCTGATACTTACATTATAACAACTATCAAGATACATGTGGGCTCATGGGAACATCCTGTCCAAGTGGAAAATGTTGGATTTGGATTAAGATTGATCCGTTCATGATGGGTAGGCCTGATCCAAGGTCCATGAAGCCCGATATAAGAAAGGAGTTATAACTCATAACTCCATGCAAGTGTATCAATGCAACTTAACGTTAGTTTTTGTTGGAAAAAACTGGAATAAAAGAAAGTTACAAAACTTTCAACAAATCCTTTTGGTAATCTCCTAGACATTTTTAATAGCAATTGAGCTGTGAAATTCTGTGTTGTCCTCGTGACCAAGCATTGGCCATATGTTCTTGTGCAACAATAAGATTTTGAGAAAATGACTGGAATCACAGATAACAACAACCCGCAGCCCGAGTTAGTGCTCGAGTTATGGAAGGGCGTTAAACCATTGAGGAAGGGGCAATTGTGCAAAGCTTTTGAGAAGTTTTAGACTTCAGATGACCCAATTCTCATGGACCCTGCAAAGCTTTCGCCAAATCTTGAAATCATGCATAGCCAACAAAGACCTCTTAACAGGAAAATCCCTCCATACTATCTACCTCAAATCTCTAGTACCTTCATCAACCTATCTCTCCAACCACTTCATCCTCCTTTACTCCAAATGCAACCTCCTAACCACTGCTCACCATGCTTTTAACCAAACCCATGAACCCAATGTCTTCTCTTTTAATGCTCTCATTGCTGCTTATACAAAAGAATCACTCATTCATGTTGCACGCCACTTGTTTGATCAAATACCCCAACCAGACCTTGTTTCTTTTAACACACTCATCAATGCTTACGCGGATCGTGGGGATACTTTATCCGCGTTAAGTTTGTTTAGGGAAATGAGAGAGATGGGTCTTGTCATGGATGGATTCACTTTTTCTGGAGTGATCACTGCTTGCTGCAATCATGTTGGTTTGATTAGACAGTTGCATTCTCTGGCCTTTTCGTCCGGTTTCGATTCCTATGTTTCTGTGAAAAATTCTCTGCTTACTTATTATAGTAAAAATGGGATTTTGGAGGAGGCAGAAATGGTGTTTAATGGGATGGGAGAGGAAGTTAGAGATGAGGTTTCTTGGAACTCTATGATTGTGGCATATGGGCAGCATAAAAGGGGGCTTAAAGCTTTAGCATTGTATCGAGATATGGTTCATAGGGGTTTTGAAATTGATATGTTTACTCTAGCGAGTGTCTTAACGACTTTTTCATGTGTGGAGGATTTGTCCGGGGGGCTTCAGTTCCATGCTCAGTCGATCAAAACTGGGTTTAATAAAAATCGTCATGTAGGAAGCGGTTTGATTGACATGTATGCAAAGTGTGGAGCTGGCATGTCAGAATCAAGGAAAGTATTTGAAGAGATTTGTGGACCAGACTTGGTTGTTTGGAATACAATGATTTCTGGATATGCACAGAATAAGGAGCTATCTGTGGAGGCTCTTGAATGTTTTAGACAGATGCAGCGTGCAGGTTATTGGCCAGATGATTGTAGCTTTGTGTGTGTAATTAGCGCGTGCTCTAATTTATCATCTCCTTCTCAGGGAAAACAGTTCCATGCATTGGCATTGAAATCTGAGATCCCTTCAAATCAAATTTCAGTAAATAATGCACTTGTGGCAATGTATTCAAAGTGTGGAAACCTTCAAGATGCAAGAAAATTATTTCATAGGATGCCCGAACATAACACTGTGACATTAAATTCCATTATTGCAGGCTATGCTCAACATGGGATTGGAACTGAATCACTAAACCTTTTCGAACAGATGCTTGCAGCTGGTATTGCCCCTACAAGTATAACCTTGGTTTCTATCCTTTCTGCTTGTGCACACACTGGAAGAGTTGAGGAGGGCAAGAAGTATTTTAATATGATGAAAGATATATTTGGGATCGAACCTGAAGCAGAACATTATTCATGCATGATTGATCTTTTGGGTCGAGCTGGCAAGTTGAGTGAAGCTGAGAGGCTGATTGACACCATGCCCTTTAGCCCTGGATCTGCAGCTTGGGCTGCACTACTTGGTGCTTGTAGGAAATATGGAAATATGGAGCTAGCTGAGAAGGCAGCAAACCAGTTTTTACAGCTGGAACCTACAAATGCTGTACCCTATGTCATGCTTGCAAGTATGTATTCCGCTGCCAGAAAATGGGAAGAGGCAGCAAGAATTAGAAAGCTTATGCGAGATAGAGGCATAAGGAAGAAACCAGGCTGTAGTTGGATTGAATTAAACAAAAGGGTGCATGTGTTTGTGGCTGAAGATAATTCGCATCCAAGGATAAAGGAAATTCACATGTACTTGGATGAGATGTTTGTCAAGATGAAGAGAGCTGGGTATGTGCCAGATGTGAGATGGGCTTTTGTTAAAGACGATGAAACAGGGGAACAAGAGAAAGAGATTATGTTAGCGCATCATAGCGAGAAGCTAGCAGTTGCATTCGGACTTCTTTTTACAAAACATGGGGAGCCTTTACTTGTGGTGAAAAACCTGAGGATATGTGGGGATTGCCACAATGCAATCAAATTTATGTCGGCTATTGCTCGTCGAAAAATTACTGTAAGGGATGCCTATAGATTTCATTGCTTTGAGGATGGGCGGTGCTCTTGTGGGGATTATTGGTGAATGATAGTTAGCTGAACTTTCAGTTCTTTCACTTCAAGGAAGATCAGCAGCTGGTAATATTAACACCTTAGTGGGCACAGCATCAACTAACAACCTCAACTCAAAAACTCAACAACAATTTTGGAGTTATGTTAAAGATACATAAATTTTCCATCATATAGGAATAGATCAGATTAGTAAAAATACAACCATTTCCTTCATTGTGTTCAAAGTGTGCATTAGAATTGATTAGAATATTAGATAACCAAAGATTCCAAACTCTCTGTTAGAGCTATTATTCTCATGTGGCTTGTCAGCATTTCAACAGCTCTCTCTTTAATTCATGACAACAGATTTAGCTGTGTTTCCTACTTGCCTTGTTCTCGTAAGATAGTGGAGCACTGAGCAGTCGACAGCAGGAATCTGAATCTCTTCCTCGCACACACCACTTTGATACTATTATGTTGGCAAGAATGTGTGGTGATGCTATATTTGCAGAGGCCAGACCTTTTTTTTCTTGTGTACATCTTTCCCTCTTCTCTCAATAAAGATAGTGTCAAATTTCCCCCCTTGAAACGTTATATGTTTTTTCAGTTTTCAGAAGTCAGCAGCAGCTTGCTTAAAATATATTATCCAATGGTGTAAATAATTATCTCAATTTAAAATTTTAAATTAAAAATAGTTGAAATTATTAGATGAAATTTTAAAATATAATTTATATTATTCTTTAATATATTCTTTTAATTGAAAACTTTTTGAGCTTAAAACTTGTACATGTCTATACTATTTTGTATTTAATTTTTATGGGAATAATGAAATTTAAATTTATGATCTTTTAATTATCAAGACTCTGATATTATATTAAAAAATCATCTTAAT
>Ga0307507_10012632_pt1 | contig 10404 bp, 11 predicted proteins | sample 7_EM_MG_FD_207223 | JGI IMG/M metagenome (GOLD analysis project Ga0307507, IMG submission 207223) | Populus trichocarpa ectomycorrhiza microbial communities from riparian zone in the Pacific Northwest, United States - 7_EM | ecosystem: Host-associated > Plants > Roots > Unclassified | place... | reverse complement strand
CATGTTGTATTCCCAGGCTGATGGAAGATGTTCCATCCATATCTAAATCTGACTTGATAATCACATTATCGTGTTCTCATCTCTAGGAACCGCGAGTAATCTAAGCGAGTATCTGGTTGTCCTAACCCAAAAAGGCGAAATGTCAGAATTATTTCACCCCTTATGGTTCAGTATCTGACTGGTATCCAGGGATTTGCTTGCTTAATATTATGTGATTTCTCCGTTTCAGGCAATATTCTACAGCCGAGACTGCCCTGCAGACACCCTGAGTCGACAATGTGAGCCGCCGCGTCAAGCAGAGTCGACAAGGCATCAGTCCCAGGCCGATGTGTTCGAGGTACCGTGGTACTGTGACAGTCCTCTCCTCTCTTTCCTTTTTCTTCCTCTCTTTCCTTTTTCGATTTTCATTTATTTTCAATTAATTTATAATATTGAACCCACAAGCACCAGTATCGAGCCCTTTTTTTTAATCCCGAAACCCCCTTGGTTCGAAACCAAAAAGAAACGACAAGGAGTAAACTTATTTGAGATCGTATTCCATCAGAAGATGCACATACATACTTAGAAGTCGGGACATCTGAGGTTTTCTGAGACTCGGACATGGCGGCCTGACACTGGTGGCAGGCGACTTTCAACCGATCAGGCCTCAGGACTAGATCTTGACCTCTTTACCTTCCTCTGCGCACACTTAGAGATCATCAAAAAATGCCATGTAGAATCGAATTTTATTTTGCCCATCCTTTACTTGGCATTTGTGAGGAAGAAGCACGCATTGGGCGCGTAAGATGCCATGGTAAAGTAGCATCACCAAACGTCTTACATAACGACAAGCTCAGAGTCAGAGTTCTAACGTCCTTTTGCTTCGTGCTACACACCGTGCATCTTACACGATTACTATTTTACAAGTCCTTGGTCCATGGTATAATCGCGCCGTCAAGAACACAGCGAGCTCACGTTGTTATCAAAATCCAAACATCGCCCTCCGTCGGGCTCTTCGCCAATCCAGCCCATCCATAGCATCCAACAGCCACGTCGATGGCCTCGTAATCTTCCGGAGGACGAGACCTAGGGGCGCCTTGCCTGCAGAACTCTGCTTGTCGATGTCGACGTCGACGATGCTGATCATCCAAGGCACTAGCTCGCAGTGCATAGTGCACGGCAAGAAGCACATCCTGCACAGTGACGTCCCCATTGTCGATCCTCGATGGGAACACAATGATGGGCTTGCTGATGAGCGCCGTGCGGATGGTTAGAGACCCTAGACTCGGGTTTGATGCCCTTTCATACCGCCACCGGTCGTCATCGACGAGGTGACGGCGACTTGTCGCGAACGACGGCGGCGAGCGAATGTCGTATTTGATTAGTGGGGTCATCCCTCTTTCAAGCAGTGGGTTGATTGAGGTGCTGTAGCAGGATAGTGGTGGTAGTGGTATGCAGGAATGTGGGTGAAGAGAAGGGGCATTGCCTAACAAGGACGGACGACTTGCGATGTACATTGGCGAGACATTGGGGGAGTACGAGGTGTCTGGCAAACCCGCCGATCCTCCAAAACGGGAATTCATGCTCGCGGCTGAGTGGTATGGTTGTGCTGCATTCGCGCAGACCAGGGTTTGGCCCTCGCCCATTGTCGATGAGAGGTGCTGCATCATCGGGGAGGGCATGTACGTCATGTAGGGATTGTACGCGGCCATTTTGGTTATCACCATCCTCGACGATGCGGTCTAATTGGCGTCGGTGAGTTCTCGATCTCAGTACATGGCCGAGCTTACGTTGCTCTGATTCAATTCTAGGACCCGTTGGGAGCTTTGTGTTTGTGTTTGAATTGGTGGGGTACCAAGGGAGGTGGGTTCACAAGAAGATGGTGGTTTGTAAAGGGAGAGTGGGGGTGGGGATATTTCTGCCTTTGCCTGGGGTTATATTGCCTGCACCTGTGAGGGTTACGGATGACAGCGCCGCATCAGCTATGTTTTTTTGGATTTCTCATTGAAATGCTTCTTTGACAGGTTGTTCTCGGACATTATTTTTTAAAATCCGTACCAGGTTTTGGATTAGCCAGATACTCGATCGATCCGAAGCTCAAGATTGCTTGCTGTTGAGGAGATGGGTAATCAAGCATCCTTGTTCTCCCGCTTTCCTTCTGGTCCGATATCGTCTTTCTCCATGAGACAGGATGGAAAATGTTGGGACGGCGACTATGCATCCCAACCAACTGTATAGACCCATTACCTTCCTGATTCTTTCGCTGCGATCGGGAAGATTAGTGCACCCCTTTAGCAGGTAGATCTTGGCATATCGTTGGTCTATACACGACACCTGGTTTAGTAATGTCCACAAGGCGGATTGATCTCAGGATGGACTAGTCTCGTTCAGTCTCGTTCTCGCCGTTAACGAGCGAGATCCAGCAAGTTTGAGTTACGGCGGCACTTTCCGTGACGAAAAAACTGTACACCCCTGTATCGTGCACGCCATATTTGCGCCGTATCTGCATCACTTTACTGCCAATGTTACCTGCCACGAATGTCCTTGAGAAGCTCATGATTAAGGTGCACCCTGTACTTCAATACCCTACCCTATACTCTGACGTTGTGACATTCACATGCCTTGCAAGCCACCTCAAACGCGACATCCTCCAACCACAACCGATCCCTCAAAGTAACCCATCGATTACGCCAGCGATCCTGCCTCAGCCTTTTATAAAATTTCTTGGAACTACTTAATCTTGGAATCTCCACTGACGTTATGGATGTTTGTTGGGACATATTGCAAGATTATGTATTGGAAATACCTGTTCTGCCTCTTACATCGGGGGACTTTCAGTTCTTCAAGCAGGATTATCACGAGGAAATAGAGTCGACTGAGCGCTAAGTAGGTACGCATGATTACGGTGGACATTGCCGCCATAATTTCTAATGCACGAATGCCCTTGAATCGTTCTTCGAGTAGGGTTGCCATACTTCAATGAATTTCCAGGCAAACCAGACATCAATTCAAAATACCCTCTTGCCCACTTTCGGGTGAGCAGTCTCAGAAGCTCCCCTTACACACTAATTCTCAACACATCCCTCATTCTCAGAGTCTACTATAAGTTCCGATTGTTTGGCGGCCGTGGAAAGCGGCTCCATGTGGCTTCGTTCCGAACTCAGGGATCGAAACGCCTGGCCGTGAAACCAGGCATCAATTCAAAATATGTACCCTCTTGCCCACATTCGGGTGAGCAGGTTCAGAAGCTTCCCTTACACACTAATTCTCAACACTTTCCTCATTCTCAGAGTCTACTATAAATTCCAATTGTTTGACGGCCGTGGAAAGCGGCTCCATGTGGCTTCGTTCGGAACTCAGGGATTGAAACGCCTGGCCGTGAAACCAGGCGTCAATTCAAAATATGTACCCTCTTGCCCACGTTCGGATGAGCAGGCTCAGAAGCTTCCCTTACGCACTAATTCTCAACACTTTCCTCATTCTCAGAGTCTATTATAAATTTCGATTGTATGGCGGCCGTGGAAAGCAGCTCCATATTACTTCGTTCGGAACCCAGGGATCGAAACGCCTGGCCGTGATCGAATTCCTGTTCTCCGACGTCCATATTGCCAAGTTTGCTTAATGACAGCTGGGCGGTTCCACTACAGGACACGGGTCGCAACGCCTGCCAGTGGCAACTTTCAACCGATCTCGATTGGATCTTGACCTCTTCAACTTTCTCTGCGATAATCATCAAAAGGTGTCCTGTGGAATCGTACCTTCCTTTTGAATTTTCGCTTATACTATGGTGGGCAAGGTTGGGCATGCGTTTGTGTGGGGAACAAGCGCGCAATGGGCGCGTAGGATGTAAGCTGATGTAAGTAAAAGCATCACCAAACGTCTTAAATAACGACAATCTGTCGGAGTTCTAAAGTATTTTTGCTTCATGCTACACACATAACCACCATCCTACTATTTTACAAGTCCTTGGATAATCGCGCTGACGAAGACACAGCGAGCTCACGTCGTCATCAAAATCCAAACATCGCCCTCTGTCGGGCTTTGCATCAATCCAGCCCATCCATAGCATCCAACAGCCACGTCGATGGCCTCGTAATCTTCAGGAGGACAATACGACGTAGGAGCGCTCCACAACTCTGCTTGTCGATGTCGACGTCGACGACGCTGATCATCCAAAGCACTAGCTCGCAGCGCGTAGTGCACGGCAAGAAGCACATCTTGCACAGTGACGACACCATCGTCGATCCTCGATGGGAACACGACGATGGGCTTGCTGACAAGCGCCGTGCGGATGGTCAAAGACCCTAGATTCGGTTTTGATGCCCTTTCATACCGCCACCGGTCGTCATCGACGAGGTGACGACGATTTCTTGCGAACGACGGCGGCGAGCGGATGTCGTATTTGATTGGTGAGGTCTTTCCTTTTTCAAGTAATGGGTTGATTGAGGTGCCGTAGCGGGATAGTGGTGGTAGTGGTATGCTGGAATGTGGGTGGAGAGATGGGGGATTGCCTAACGAGGACCGACGACAAGCGGTGTACATTGGCGAGACGAGAGGAGTGTACGAGGTGGCTGGAGACCCCACCGACACTCCAAAGCCTGAATTCATGCTCGTGGCTGAGCTGTATGGTTCTGGTGCATGCGCACAGACCACCTTATGACTCTCGCCAGCCGTGGATTGGGATTGCTGCATCGTCGGAGAGGGGATGTATGGCGCGTAGGGGTTGTACTCTTGCATTTTGTTCGTCGTTGTTACTGATGATGGGGGCCTAATTGGTGGTGGTGAGTTCTCCAGCTCAATACATGGCCTAGCGAGGCTCACAATGCTCTGATTCAGTTATAGAACCCGTCGGAACGTTTGTGTTCGTGTTTGGATGGGTAGGTTACCAAGGGATTAGGGCCACGAGAAGGTGGTGGTTTGGTAGAGGAAGGTCGGGGGTGGGGATATTTCCATCCGCTCGTGGTGGGTGGTTATGTTATCTAGTGAGCCCTGTACGCGAGCCTGTCGAAAGTATGGCTGGCCAGCCACGTGTCCCAACTTCATGACTGCAGGGAAAGCGACGCTGTGGAATCTCGCTCGCGTGGGCAACGTGGACACATCTGAATAAAAACTTTTAAAAAAGCAGGGCAGAGATGATAGCCGCCAGAGCTCTTGATTTTGCTTGATTTGCTCTCCATCGTCATTTGCGTTTCAGCCCGAGCGCTTATGATAATTCGCCGGCCCCTGCCGGGGGTGGTTAAGCAAAAACCCTTCTGGTCTTCTCTCGTCATCCGCTAGCCAAATTGTTTCTGGCCTCTGCAATTTTTTGGTTCCATCCCGTCGGTTTCCGCTGTTTCTTATCCGACTTCCAAACCCTTAGCCCAGACAAGTTCACTCTCTACGCGGGTCACACTCTTAAGTGTTTCATGATTGGCGACAGAACTTAATCATAGCCGTAACAGGTCAAGCAGTAGCGCAAGTCACCTTGGCGTTTAAAGCCCTGAAGACACGCTGATTAACTACGATGGCCATGGCATTCCTTCATCATCATGACTTCCAGTCTCTCTCATGTGTGGTGGCTAAAACACGACAAACATGATCGGCAAAACGGTAACTTGAAGGGATTAGGCTGATTCCATGTACGACTCCCTCTGTTTCGCGGCGTTAGATCTATAGAACGTTTGAACTTGCCCGCACGCATTAGCCAGCCGGACTTTAACGCGTTGATGCCCTGAAGAGGCTAGGCTGGATTTATCCATGACATCTTTGTGTGTTCTTTCCTGGATCTTCCTTTCCCTCTTTTTTTCGATGTGTGGAGTTGTCGAGGCAAGTCCATACCCAATCCTTTCACCACGCCAAGCGATGAGACGTGATAGAAAATCATTCAAATCAGCACAACTACAGCCCTTCTAGATCAAATCGTAGAAATGAAGAATCAAGTTGTCCATCTCACCGGGGATCTAGAAAATTTTCCATTACGAACATTATCGGTAAATCGAGGTGGCGACGAGCAACCTGAGAAAAGGATATCGATGGTGGGCGCTCGGGCACATAGCCCACCTGGTGAAGCCCAGAAACATCGACCAATGTCGCCTTGAGATAATCTTCGCTGGGCTCGCGTGACAGATCCGACGACCATTTCTGAAGGAGTCGGGGAGTTCAGATCTGGAAATGGGAAGTGATCCAAGCATCCATGCCACAGATGACAGAATCGACGGGCCGTAACGGCAATAACCCCTGTTTTCCCCTTTGTGCCCCCGATGGACATTTCGGGGCTCGGGGTTCTTTTTTCATAAGTTAGACGGTTGGTGGTTCACCTAGATTGGCCGTGCCTGAACTTTACTTACTGTGTAGAAGATGACGTAGAACAAATCCCAGTTATTTCGAAGCCGTGCGAAGTATATGCTGTTGGACGTATCATACTCCAGGTGAGTGCAGTACCGAATTTCTAGTAAAAAATCTGGGTCAAATTTCATGATCTTTGGATGGGTGATTACCGGCAGGATACCTTACCACGATATTGCTCATGATGTTCTTGTAATTGTGGAGTTAATCAGTGGAAGCATCCGATGAGCCCACCCGAGCCGATGTTGACGGACAAACTTTGGAATTTTATTCGTTCTTGTTGGCATGCAGATCCTTTGAGTCGCCCGAGCAGGAAAATGATTCAAAGGGAGCTGCGGAACCTTCGAGTATGACCAGGTTGATTGAGGAGGCTTCGCGTGGCAGAAAATTTTCGGGGTTCACAAATATGTGGTGTCTTCTACCCCGGGTCCTCTCCCCCTGGAACTGGCGCTAAAGCGTCGATACTGTACAGGTTATTGCAACGGCGAGGAAAGGATGTTGAGAAGAGAGGATTTCTTACGTAACATTGAAAATTACATAATTGATCATTCTTTGTCAACTCATTGTTGACGCCAACGTCGAAAAGGCCTTCCTCGCTGTCCTGAACCTCAAGTGCAGACAAAAAAAGTTGGTGATATTGTACAACATGATCTCACTACCGAGCTCATCATGCATTAATAGGTCTGCTTCATCCTTTTTACTTCCCAACTGCAATGCCAACCTATCTCATCAGCAATATCCAAACATCGCGCTCTGTGGGGCTCGGCGTCAGGCCTACCCACTTGTAGCAAACCTCAAGTTCCATTCCGGTGGTACGTTTGCAAGTTCTGTTTCCGCCGCAACGAAGAGCTGAGTTATCAACCGGCCACAGCTCTGCATCTTGTCTGTGCCGTCTGCTGTTATTTTCGGTGACGCTCGTGCAAACGGCATAGTGCACTGCGAGCAGGACGTCATATATAGTGACAATCCCACGAGACACATTTCCAGGAAAGACGACGATGGGTCGTTCAGCAAGGGCCGAACGGATCGTCAAAGACCCTAGACTTGGGTTTGCTGCCGCCTCTGCCTGCCACTGGCTGTCGCTGCCGAAACCGTGCAGTTTTTTTGCTGTCGAGGGATGCATGCGGACATCATATTCTATGCATTCAGTTGTCCCTCTCTCAAGCAACCGGTTTATGGCGACATGAAATTGAGACAGCGGCGGCAAGGGCACGCAAGAATATGGTGATATCTCATGTACCAGTGGTGGCGGACTCTGCAACGACGACCAAGTCGCCTGGTTCGACATCGGCGCGAAAAGATTATACTCCTTGGATGGCGTATTCCACCTATTTGGGTCGACACTCATGCCTGATGTATCCGCTCTTGGTGGATGTGCACAGACCACTTTGTGATGGTAAGTAGTCGTGGATTGGTGGTGTGACGTGCTTATAGACACCATGCAGGTCGGGCAGGGGATATACGCAGGCACGGTGCTCGTCATTATCGTCAATAGTGTTGACTCTGGGTCGAGGTAAGGTTTTCTGACACTTTCTCGCACTGGGATTAATGGCTTACATTTCTTTGATGTAGGTCCTTCTGTCTTTGATAAGGCAGAGTGCTACAATGAGAGTGGGAAGGGCGTGTCGACGTGGGGAGAAGTAGGGGAGGTGAAGGATCCCGTGGGGAGTCTGCCTATATTAACGGCTATGTGTTTCGGGATCAAGATTAGCGCTGGAGGCACGTGGCGACTGGTCGATGTCCCAGCACTATAGCCACCGTAAGTATCTGGCGCACTGTTTAATTCCCTCCATCCATCACCAGCCTTCGCCCACACATAGGCTTTGTTACTTCTTTCCGCCGGGGCCACAACAACAACATGTCACAGTCCGGAGCCGTAACTTTCCCCTCGTTACCCTGCATGGCAAGATGGGCTCATGTTTTCCATGTTATGAGGCCGATCCCCCCTCTATCTTTACTATGAGCCTCTTATCGCTCAGTACTGGTCAGCTCATGGGCGCCTTTTTGGGCGCTCCGACTCATCCTCTCTCGACTGGTGGTTGTGGGCCTTTGCTTCAGTACCTCGTGTCCGACACTCGCGCTACTCCTTTCTAGCAAATCATTCTCTCGAATTGGATAGACACTTCACAGCATGTTGAAGAATATCCGCTTGTTTTCCGTGTTCTTCCTCACGCCATTCTATCAATTTGGACGTCTTCGGACGATCTGGGTGAGATCTGTCCGTACTTTTCTGACGTAGTCACACAGGTGACAAAGCGTACCGTTGGTGTAGACCGGTGACCGATCCTTGTATGTGGTTGACGAGACAAGCAGAGAAACCACGATACAACTGGTTTCTCTGCTTGTCTCGTCAACCACATACAAGGATCAGTCACCGGTCTATCTAGATAGGCCAAAAAAGAGGTTATGGCCTGGGAATTATTTGGTGGGTGGAACTCAAATTGAAAGGCTTTGAGCGTAGGTGGTATTTCATCGAGAGAGGTCTATTTGTAGGCTTCGACTCCGATCGAGAATGAAGCATGGGGCATCGGCCACCTCGCCTCTCGCACACCTGAAAATGAGTAGAAAGCCTAGTTCGTCTTTTTTTTTGAAGCTCTCGCAACAATCTTTATCTGTTTCTACGTTCATGCGCACCTCCTACTCCAAACTTTATCACACCGTTTAAGAGCCCTTACAGTTAAACTCAGTCAAACAGCAATTAATAGGTCAATACTGGCTGCCCACGATCGCCGACCAGATGATAGCCGCTTATCTCGGACGTTAACGCTTCTGTCCCTACTGGTTACTGATCAGTGGTCGTCGACTGGCCGTCTCATTGTCACCTGAGCGCTCAGAAGGGAGGAGTCTCGTATCTTTCTTTGAGTCGACGTAAATTTCGGAGATCTCTCTTGAGTCTTCTCCCATCTCAGATGTGTCACATTTGTTCTTCACATTCCATGGGAGTGAACCTCACAGATATGACTGGGGAAAGGTTAACAGGCTAACGAAAACACCTCGTTTCTAGGTGAGAGATCAAGGAAACGTTACTGTCTATTGTGCAAGCGTATACAAGATTTATGCGCATCTTGCGCTGATCTTAAAAACATGGAATATACATAAATATACCGTGCCGGATCCAATACTGAGAGAAAAAAGGCTAAGAGACGATGTCAGACTCCTCGCAGGTCCTACATATGAGCACCTTATTGTTTTTAACAGGGGCTGTCTGAGACGAATGAGATATTTGAGTTGAATGAAGGCCTTGGGAGGTCAAGAAAATGTGTCATTCGAAACCAAAAAGAAATGACAAGGCCTAAAATTATTTGAGATTGTATTCCATCAGAAGAGGTACATACAGACTGAGAAGTCAGGACATCAGAGGTTTTCTCGAGACGGCGGCCTGACACTGGTGGCTGGGGTCGATTAGATCTTGACAGACTCTTTATCTCTCTCTGCGCGCACTTAGAAATCATCATCAGATGTCATGTGGCATCGCATTTTCTTTTTGAATGCTCATCCTATGGCGGGCATGCGTTTGTGTGGGGAATAAGCGCGCGTTGAGCGCGCAGGATGTAGTGAAGAGGCATCAACAAACGTCTTACATAACGACGAGCTGAGAGTCGGAGTTTTAAAGTCCTTTTGCTTCGTGCTACACATTTACACGACGTCTTACTGTTTTACAAGTCCCTCGCCATGGTATAATCGCGCCGATGAAGACACAGCGAGCTCACATCGTCATTAAAATCCAAACATCGCCCTCCGTCGGGCTCTGCGTCAATCCAGCCCATCCATAGCATCCACCAGCCACGTCGATGGCCTCGTAATCTTCAGGAGAAAGATACGACCTAGGAGCGCCCTGCCTCCACAACTCTGCTTGTCGGCGTCGACGTCGACGATGCTGGTCATCCAAAGCGCTAGCTCGCAGCGCGTAGTGCACGGCAAGGAGCACATCTTGCACAGTGACGACACCATCGTCGATCCTCGATGGAAATACGACGATGGGCTTGCTGACGAGCGCTGTGCGGATGGTCAGAGACCCTAGATTCGGGTTTGATGCCCTCTCATACCGCCACCGGTCGTCGTCGACGAGGTGACGATGACTTGTCGCGAACGACGGCGGCG
>Ga0307507_10012631_pt1 | contig 10405 bp, 14 predicted proteins | sample 7_EM_MG_FD_207223 | JGI IMG/M metagenome (GOLD analysis project Ga0307507, IMG submission 207223) | Populus trichocarpa ectomycorrhiza microbial communities from riparian zone in the Pacific Northwest, United States - 7_EM | ecosystem: Host-associated > Plants > Roots > Unclassified | place... | reverse complement strand
CGTGAATGGGCTGTTGGGGGGCCGTTCAGCCCGTAGGGTGAGAGGTGGGGGCTGCAGGGCGAGCAGTGGGGGCTGTTGTTGTCCCATGATGTGACAGGTCGCGTGGGGCGGACTGAAGCGGGCGGATGTCTTCGTGGGTGGCCGATTCGTTGGCAACCATCGAAGAGAGGTCGTGGACTTTGCTGCTGAGTTCCCGGTTTTCCTTGCGGATCCCGGGGAGGTGGGTGTTGACAGTGGCTAGTTGGGTGGTGATGGCCACTATGCCAGAGACGGTGGCGCAGAGAATGGAGCTGATGGATCCTTCGCCGGCGGTTATGGTCTGGAGGTCGTGAGGTGAGCGGTCTTGGACTAGGTCGGGGTTCAGCTGGAGGCTGTCTCTGGTCTCAGAGAATGTTTCTGCCAGAAGGGCGAGGGGGGGTGATGCTTGCGCCGAGGGAGATGGGGAGGGGGGTTCCTGGAGGTGGGGAGTGTTGGCACGGGAGATGGCAGCTGCCAGGGCCTGATTGCCTGGGGGGATGGGTGAGATCTCTATCAAGGGACGGAGTGGGGTGTGAGGGGTGGAGAGGTGTCCCGTAAGCAAAGCGGGGTGTGTGTTTGAGTAGAATGTAGGGGGGGGGTTGTAGAGGGCGAGGAGCTGGACCGAAATCCCATGTCTCTTTGTTTTTCTTTCTTCTTTTTCTTCTTTTTACTTTCTTTTTTTTTCATGTGCTTTGTTTTATTCATTGTCTAGGTACAAAGACTACGTGCAGCGGTAGCTATGGTAAAGAAAAACCTCCGTGTACCAACCGGCGCCAGGAAAAAAAACCATCAACCCAAGTCTCTCTGGTCCGAGACCAACAGCACGCCAGCCACGCAAAATAGGAAATCCCGCTCCCACTTGGCGGTCGAAAAGAAAAATACAAATAAATACATTGGGAGGAATCAACAGGAAAACCCTTGCCGTAAACTACTAACAAAATGAAATAATTGATAGACAACTCTGTGAAACCCTAAGTAACCGACAATGAAAGAAGAAGAAAGGCGGTGCGGGGGCCACTAAAACCGTTGTGACGTTGCAACCATTACTCAAGAACCCCAGGCGTTGACATCCACCACCGAGGCAGTGCAATACGACGACTGAGCGTAACCGAGGGGGGCGACTCTGGCAATCGCGTGAGCGGCGAAGGTAGTAGGGTGCCAGCCGAGGGAGTGGATTGTAGCTGTAACCGAGCAATGGGACGAGACCTGAAAGGGGAGAGGAGGGGTAGACCCAATAACCGTGGAAACTATCGGTAACCGTGTGCGTGTCTGACTAGGCAGCCTCTAGCGCAGATGAAGAGAACGGAGAAATCAACCGTTGCCTGTTGAAATGTTTTCTCCTACTGCGGACTGTAGTCCCAGCCGTCTGTAACATGGGCGAAAGGGTGTTGCCGACCGTGCGAACGCTAAGCGAGGCAGCGAAGCCCAAGCGAAAAGAGGGGGTGATTGAGCCAAAGGACCCCTAGAAACAAGGACGCCAGGGCCCAAGAACATGATAAGGGGGGTGAGGCGGGAGGGGGAGTGTGCAGCTGACGGAGAGTCCCGGTGCAGCTCCCTGAGAGTGCGGTGGTGGTGGATGTTGACGATCAATTCTGATGGTGTTGAGATTTCAATCGCCGGATGTGTAGAGGAGATGGTTCGTGACCGAAATCCCTTGTCCCAAGGGTGCCCTTATATCGGAATTCTTCCCTCAACCCTAACCCTGCGAGACTCATACTCTCGCGTCATGCGACTCATGACTCATAGTGAGTCATAGTGTGAAATCCATCAGCTCACTCGTCCGAGTCAGCTGCGCCGTATCTCGCAACCAATCAAAGACCAATCAAACAAGTCATGTGCCCTAAAGGGGTCACATGCGTGAAACCCATGACTCATAAATATGAGTCATGTGCCAAATACATAAACCACATGACCACAATCGTAAGTCATGTCCATTCTTCAACTATTAACAATCAACCAATGACGCGCTATTGCGTCATCATGTAAAATCCTCTGAGTCAACTGATCTCATAGCGTGAAAGATAACCAACCAATAACTAATAGCTATTACTCATGTGAGAGTCTGCCTTGCTTAATCACTGTTTGTGACAGTAGCTCCCTTCCCCCTCTTACATCGGTCTCACGATGCTAAACTCCTTCCTTCCACAAGGTACCCCCAATTTGGCGCATTCTCTGTTTGGTTCGACTGTAGGCTTCTTGGAGTTTTTCCTTTTCCTTATCGAGTTGTTCGAGGTCGTTGTCTTTTGCCCCAATAATTGGGGCGGTGTGGTCCAGTTGGCTTCGCAGGTCCAAGATCAGTGTTTCCATTGCTTCCACGCCCGGAACTGTTTTTTCGCTGCCTGCACCTCCTAGTCGTGTCCTCACGAGTTTTGGATTTTTTTGTTCCCTCCTGTCATTCTTTGACAGGGTACCTTTTGCTCCCACTTGTCTGGGGTAATATCTGGCGTCCACCTTGTCCTACCGGTGTTCCTTGCAGTTGTCGTTAAAACAGTGCTCCCAGCTCGTGAGCTCCCCGTGGGCCCATCTGGTCCTTCGTTGATGACCTTGTTGTTGTGGTGCCCAGTCGTCGCCTGGGTTCGCTTCCATCTCCTGTCGCCAGTGGTGGTCGTGGGCCAGACTTGCTTTTCTTGATCTCCGGGTGAATTGTTGGTACCAGCCTGACCCTTGTTTTTCGCCGAGATGGGTCTGACATCATCGCCGCAATCCGTCTAATTCATGCAGGCCTGTGCGACCTCCCTTTTTGGTGTGCCCGAGGAATATGGGCTGGTGGTCGTAGCCTCACGTGCTACGCGCTAGGCGTTGCTCTGTGGTGTGTGTGAGCGTCATTCTTCTTTGACGACGGGGGGAGCTGCGGAGGATGAATTGTTGATTGTGATGGGTATCCCCTCCAGGGTTTCTTGGGTAGCGCCGGTGGAATTGTTGGACTGTGTGTTCTGCATTGTTGAAGATTTCTGCGGGGTACCAGACTTTCTCGTGTTCTGGTGAGTAGTCTTTCCACTTGGCTCGGTAGTGGAGCTTATTGTAGTGGAGTCAAGAGTCAATGATTTCGTCAAGTTCGTATTCGTCTTCTCCTCCTATCTGAAGAGGAGGTGGAGGTTCTTTGATCTCTGTGGGGAATCGATTGTCTTGGTAAGGTTCGAGAATGGAGATCTGGAAGGTGTTGTGCCTGGCCATTGACGGTAGTAGTGCCAGCTTATATGCGCTTGTCACAATCTTTGCCAAGATTTTGAATGGTCGGATTTTCCTGTAGTCCAGTGTCTTCGATCGTCTCGTGGTCTTGATGTTGCGTGACAACAACCACACTATATTTCCCGATTCTAGGTTTGGATCGGGGTTTCAGTCTAGATCGTAGTCTTCTTTTTGTCGTAATTGCGCGGCCACTATTTCGTTTCTTAATGACTCATCCAACTAAGTCATTTCTTCTGGTTTCGTTTGTTTTCCTGGAATCAGATGACTAATCATCTCGTATTCGGGTTGTCTTCCGTAATTTGCAAAGAAGGGTGTATTTTTCATGGTCTCCTGATATCCATTGTTGTATGCAAATTCTACCAGTGGTAGGTAACCATACCAATCGTCTTGTTGGTAGTTGATGTATGCTCGATGGTATTGTTCCAGTATGGCGTTGGTCTGTTCAGTCTGTCCGTCTGTTTCTGGATGGAAAGCCGTGCTGAGTCTTCGTTCGATTCCTAATCTTCCCGTAGTTTGTTTCCATAGGGCTGAGGTGAATAGTGTCCCCCTATCAGTGATAATATCATCTGGTAGTCCGTGTAGCCTGACTATCTCCCTCATGAAGAGATTTGCGAACTGCCGTGCATCGAGGTCCTTCGAGCATAGAATGAAATGGCTCATTTTGGTCAGCCGATCGATGACCACTAGTATGGTGTTATATCCATCTGATTTTGGCAGGTCTGTAATGAAGTCCATAGCTATCGATTTCCATGGTCGTTCGGGGGCCTGGTTTGACTGTAGCAATCCGTAGGGTGCAGGTCCGACCACTTTACTCTTTTGACATATCTCGCAAGTTTTTATGCATCCTTTGATGTCTTCTGTTATCTTTGGCCAATAATATCGTCGGCTGACTAGTTGGGTAGTTTTTGCTCTTCGGCCATGTCCCTCTTGTGGGGGTTCGTGCTGTTTTCGCGATTAGAGCGGTTCCTATCTCTTCTTCCCTTGGTACCCATATCTTTCCTTGGAACCATAAGAGGCCGTCCTTCCATTGGCATAGCCCTAGCGCTATACCTTTCATTTCTTTTCTTCCTTGGTCCAAGTTTCTTATGATATCTTGGATTTCGTAGTCGACGTCGCTTGCCTTCTGTATTTCTCCTTCATCCTTGTCTTGGAATTCGGTTGTTTCCAATATGTTGAGCTTGATTTCTTCAGTCTCGGGGATATCCCAATATCGTTCTTTGGGCAATAAGATCCCCACATTTCGCATGAGTCTCTTGTCCCCTGCGGTGGGTAAGTTTCCTTCTTGTCTTGTGAGGGCATCTGGCTTTCCCCCTTCTTTTCCTGGACAGTATTCCATTTAGAAGTTGTATTGACTAAATTCTTGCATCCATCGTGCTTGTCGTTCGCTTAGTTCCATCGTTGTCATGAAGGTTACAAAGTTTTTGTAGTCTGTGAGGACCCTTAGCGGCTTCGGGCTTCCCCTCCTGTATCGTTTCCATTCCTGGAATGCCTGAACTATTGCCAATAGTTCCTTGTCGTGTATATCATAGTTGCATTCGGCGTTTGACATTGTTTTTGAGCGATATGCCACTCGCCTCCATTTCCAGTCCTTGCATTGCTGAGATGGTATTCCGAGCAAACGTATTTTGAGCCGTCTGTTTCAATCTTGGTCGGTGCGAGGGGGTCGAAGTAGACCAGTACTGGTGCTGTAGTGAGTTTTGTCCTTACTTCGTCGAATGCCTTTTGTTCCTTGTCGCCCCACTCCCAGTTGCCCACGCATTTCTTTTTTGTTCTTGCGTATAGTGGTCTGGCTGTCCTGCTGAAACCTTCTATAAATCATCTGTAGAAGTTGCAGAACCCTAGGAAACATTGCATTTCCTTGATTTTCTTGGGGGTCGTCCAGTCCCAGATGGCCTGCGTCTTGACTGGGTCTGTCTTGACTCCTTCTTGTCCAAGGATAAATCCTAGGCATTCTGTTTTGCTTTGGTGAAATTCGCATTTGGATGGTTTGACCTTTATCCCTGACTTTCGTATTGCCTCGAGGATGTTGCTGAAGTCTTTTCGGTGTTCTTCTAGGGTGTTTGAATATATGAGTACGTCATCCAGATAGAGGATGCCACACATGTCGATATGTTCCATAAGGACCTCGTTGATCCATCGCTGGAACGCCGCCAGTGCGTTGCATAGTCCAAATGGCATGACTAGGCATTTCTATGTCCCTAGCTTTGTGGAAAATGTCGTTTTTCATTCGTCCCCCTCGCTGATCCTAATGCTGTGGTAGGCGTCTTTGATGTTCAGTTTGGTGAAGTATTTAGCTCTCCCGAGTCTATAGCGGGCTTCACTAAAGAGTGGTAGTGGATGGCCATCCTTCTTGGTGACTTCGTTGAGCGCCGGATAATCTGCGCAGAGTCCGAGTTTGCTATCTTTTTTTTTGACAAACATGATCGGTGAAGCCCTTCCGGATTTCACCCTCAGGATCCATCCTCGATTTTCGTTCAGTTTGATGTATTGGCGGAGTTACTCCAATTGGTGGTAACTCAGAGCGTCTATTTTCTTGATGGGTACCGTTTTTCCTTCTTCCAGATCGATTCCTAGATCGATGCCCCGTCGGCGAAGCGGTACCCTCATCTTTTCTCCTTTTTAACATACATCCACCAGGTGGTGATATTCCTTAGGGACCGTGTCTTTCACGTCCTGGTCTTTGTTGTTCTTTTTCTTTTTTATCGCCAGTTCAGTGCTAATGTGGATAGCTTCCAACTGAATTTCGTCTTCGATTTCCTCCCATCTTAGGATGCCGGTTGTTTCTCTTCTGCGGTAGAACTGTCCGAACGCTCTTGCGGATATCCCATTGATTTCCATTGGTGGTTTTACACTCTGGTCCTTCACCTCTTGCTCCATGGGGGTGTTGGAGCTCCCGCACCCTTCATCCCCTCATTCGGTATCGTCCAACTGGGTTACTTCTTGTAATTCCCTATTGTCGATCTTTTTGATGATTAGTTGTGCGATCCGGTCCCCTTTTTCCACTCGGTATGGTGGGTCTCGTAGGTTGGCTAGGACCACATTCACTTCTCCTCTGTAGTCGGAGTCTATTACGCCTCCATTTGTTGTGAGTCGGTGTTTGACTGCTGGACTGCTTCGTGGTGCAATTCCTCCATAGATGTTGTGAGGTAATCGAATGGCTATTCCCGTTCCAACAATTGCTTGCCCTTTGGCAAAAACGTCGGTTTCTTCGTTTGCGTACAGGTCGTGTCCTGCCACTCTTGCTGATCTCTTTGTAGGCACTCTGGCCTGAGCGGATAGCTTCTTAACTCTGACGCTGTAGTCAGTGGCCGTCGGCCCTTTCTTGGCCTACACCTGGGAGAATGTGGGGATCAGATTCTCTTCCAGGGCTTTTTCTTTGGGTACCGCATATGCAACGGGGGAACTTTTAGGACACCAAGTCGTACATCGTTCGCTGTTGAATATGATCATTTTGTCGTTCCAATTGATGGTTCGATTGGGTTCTCTTAGCCATCGCATCTCGAGGATGACCTCCTGGTTTTGGAGGTTTGCCACTTGGAAGGTTCCCAATTCCCTATGGGTACTAATGTCTATAGGTACTTACGTCATATAGGTAACTGGTCCCATAGCGCTTGGTTTCCCGTCCGCAAGGTAAATCAGAGTGGGGTTTTTTGCTTTGATACTCTTGATCCCGTGTTTGTTGCAGACTTCTCTGTCAATGATGTCCTCTGTTGCTCCAGAGTTAATCATTCCGTTGATAGTTACTGATTCCTTGGTGCCATGTAGTTGTATCTTGCCCATGATATGGCCTTTGTCGTTATTGTGTGTTTCCGTATAGTTGAGTGTCGCGTAGTAGTTTTCCATGATGATGCCTTTTCGTTCGGGTCTCTCCCTCAGACCATCTCTTACTGGGGACCTTCCTCGTTTCCCGACTGTTCGGGTTCCTGGTCGACCTTGATTTCCCTAATCCTAGGTCTGGTTTGCCACGGGGTTGTTTTCTTTGCGGGTTGCCAGCTCCTGGCTTGGGGGTTGAATGGTTTAGGTCCGTCCTTCTGTGGGCAGTTCGTGGCTAAATGGCCAGGTTCTGCGCATTTGAGACATAGTTGTTCTCGTATTCTTCTTTGGAATTCCTCCCTTGGGATATTGAATCTTGGTCGTTTTCGAGTCCCGTCCAGTTACATGGGGTCGCCGTAATTTTTATTTCCACTATTTGCGGGTCAGTATGTCCCGTCCCGGTTTTCGTGGTGTGATGGTTCCTCTTTGCACGTTTTTTGTTGATGGCGATCCTGGGATATGTTTGACTGTTGCCAGCTTAGATTCCTTTCGGATTGCCCATTGGGCTATGGCTTTGAGGCACTCGTATTGTTCGCTGCTGGCTCACCAGCTGTTCTGCAATTCCGTAATCATTCTTCCTAGAAGTAGTTCGCCTCCGGTTGAGTTGTCCAACTCGGCTTCGCTAGCCACGAGGCAGAATTGGTTCTAGTATTCCTTGACTGATCGTTTGCCTTGTCTCATGTTTTTCAGTTTGATCCTTGCTGTTCCCTTGGCATCAATTACGCCAAACTGTCTTTGTAATTCTCCTTTGAACCCTGCCCAATTGTCTCATGTTGGGGTGGTTCTTTCTTCTGCGTAAGGTGTGATCCAGGTTCCTGCGTCGTCCATTTGGAGGCTTGTTGCATGAAGGATTTTTTGCTCATTATGGCCGTCCTGCCACCCTACTGTCCTGTAGTACACTATGAGTTGGGCTAGCCATCGTCATAGTTTGTGTCGTTCTCCTCGGTAAACCTCCGGTTCCTTGGCCTTGGGCTTCCTGGTCTCTCAACTTAATGATACAATGATTTGTCTCATCTTTTGGGGGTTCAGGATCAGGGTTGTTTCCGGAGATGTCGCCCCTCCTTGTTCTGCTGTAGCCGCCATCGTGTTTCGTCGTGTCCTTCCTTGTTCTTCTGTTTCTTCTGCTCCGCTTGGTGAGCGTGGTTCTGGTGTTGTTGGGCTTGGTGCCCTCTCTGCCTTTAAGGCCCTTTCAAGTCTTTCTGCTAGGGATGAAAGGTCGAAACTTTCCGCTAGGGGGTCGATAGCGCTTTCGTTGTTGGTCACCGTTTTTTATGTTTGTTAGATGCTGCTGGGTTGACGCAAGCAAATCTTACAATGCTCTTGTCTCCGGGTAATACATGCAGCAGGTAACCGATAGGCTCCTACCGATGACTTCTTCGTAGCCTGATAGCTGTTGCGATAGCTAAGTCCGTTGACTCCTATCTAGCAACTTCGATCGCCAGGCTCATATACGACAGTTGTGTCCTGGTTCCCGAAAGTGTGATAGATAAAGATCTTTGTATTGAAAGTATAGTGTATCAAAGCACTTAGATGGTTGCGTGAAGAACCCAAATCCCAGGTCGTTTTTCTTTTTTTTTTATCATGTGCTTTGTATAAACAACCTACGGGGACAAAGACTACGTGCAGCGCTAGCTATCGTAAAGAAAGAACCCCATCTCCTCTTCCAACCGGCGCCAGGGAAAAGGCCATCAACCCAAGTCTCTCTGGTATGAGACCAACTGCACACCAGCGGCCCAAAATAGGAAATGGAACTCCGAGTAAAACGGCGGAACAAGAAAATCGAATAAATACACGGGGAGGAATCAACAGGAAAACCCTTGCCGTAGACACCTTTACAACAAAAGAAATAATTGTTATAACCACTATGAAACCCAAAGTAAGCGACAATGAAAGAACAATAATGGGGGCGCGGGAGCCACTAAAACCGTTGCCGCGTTGGAACCATTACTCATGAACCCAGGGCGTAGACATCCACCACCGAGGGGGTGCAATAGGACGAGTGAGCATAACCGACGGGCGCGACCATGAATAAGTCGCAAGGTACGGCAACGGGGCAGTAGGGCGCCAGACCAGGGAGTGGATTGTAGCTGTAACCGAGCAACGGGACGAGACCCGAAGCGGGAGAGGCGGGGTAGACCCAATAACCCTGGAAACTATCAGTAACTGTGTGCGTGTCTGAATAGGCTGCCCCTAACGGAGGTGAAGAGAACGGAGAAATTGACCGTAGCCTGTTGCAAGGTTTTCTCCTACTGCGAACTGTAGTCCCAGCCGTCTGTAACATGGGCGAGAGGGTGTTGTCCACCCTGCGAACGCTAAGCGAGGCAGCTAAGCGCAGTCGAAAAGAGCGGGTGATTGAGCCAAACGACCCCTAGAAACAAGGACGCCAGGGCCCAAGAACATGATAAGGGAAGTGCAGCAGGAGGGGGGGGGTGCAGCTCACGGACAGTTCGGGTCCAGCTTACTGACAGTCCGGTGGTGGTGGATGTTGACGATGCATTCTCATGGTGTTGAGATTTCAAGCGCCAGGTGTCTAAGGGAGATGGGTCGTTACCCAAATCCCATGTTTTTTTTCTTTTTTTATTCCTTTTTTCTTTTTTTATCATGCGTTCATTGTTTTTAGGTACAGGAAGCTTCGTGCAGCGCTAGCTATGGAAAGAACAAAACCTATAAATCAAAACAAATAACAAAAGAAAGTTCTTTTTCCTGTCCTCCAGGGTGACTGAAAGTACTCTGGGGCCAAAAGCGTCTGCCCGATCATCCCTCTTGGATATATATAAAGGAAAATAAAAAATGCAAGAGTAAATCTACTTCTCGCACTTCTTTCAAAGGAAACCTACAAAATAATGGATGTGTACCACAAATGGTCATACTAGAAAAATACACAACTCTTCTCTTACGGGGAGCACAATTTGGGTCTGAGGGGTTGCTGGGGGGCAGGGGTGGGAGTATTTGTGGTCATGTCCGGGGGAAAGCCGGTTTTCGTGTCTGTGATGTATTCACCTAAGGCTCGCACGAGGAGGGGTTCTGTCCATAGGTCGGCGTCGGGCCCGAGAGATGAGACGTCTTTCAGCAGGAGGTCTTGCGCTCTGGTTCGGGCGGGACAGGTGAGGACGGCATGCGTGAAGGTTTCTGGCTCCATTCCGCATCGAGCGCAGGTCGGGTCTGGGTTCTTATCGAACCATGAGGTGTGTGTGGCCAGATAGCTCTTTGCCGCTAGCATTTGCTATATCCTTCCTGCCATAAACTTCCCATGAAGTGGTGCGGGGTGAGTCAGGGGGGGACGTCGTAGTACGGGGTGTGGGGGCATTGGTGACCCAATCTTGGAGGACCATATTTCTGGCACGGGCGCGCAGCGCTTGGTACCCTCCTTTCATGAGCTCGTAGG
>Ga0307507_10012630_pt1 | contig 10405 bp, 13 predicted proteins | sample 7_EM_MG_FD_207223 | JGI IMG/M metagenome (GOLD analysis project Ga0307507, IMG submission 207223) | Populus trichocarpa ectomycorrhiza microbial communities from riparian zone in the Pacific Northwest, United States - 7_EM | ecosystem: Host-associated > Plants > Roots > Unclassified | place... | reverse complement strand
CTTTTCGTTCATCTCGTCGGTACTGGTATTTCTTGTAGAGATTGGCCTCAAGCTCTGGCCATTTACACCTACCACTACCTTTACCACTCCCTCTACTGCCCTTCCTGCCTCCTATGATTTTCTCTTGATTTTCTCTCCAGTTGTGGAGAGTGGTTACTGGAACACGATATCGTTCAGAAACCTCGCGTATGAGTGGTGCTCGCCATTCAGGCTGTTCCACAGGGGGTCCGGTTGATTGAAGTTCAATTCGCTCGTGAGTCCACCACTCGAGCACCTCGATCTTAAATTCTCGTGGATAGGATTGTTGGACTCGTTGGCGAGGCTTTCTGAACTGCTTTGGTGTCCGCTCAGAAATTGGCTTTGATACTTTCCCCGGTCTATGGGTTAAGATTGGGGGGGTTGCCTGATGAGGGACTTGATGTTTGGGCTCTTGGTATGCGACACTATGGATTGCTCTGGAATTCGTTTCTGCTTGTTCCTCGGGCTCCAAATTGAGAAGTTCGTGAATCAGCATTCTGGCCGTTAATTGCCTTTCTGAGGTAGGACTTTTTTGTGTTTTTTCACTTGGTTAAGCCAGGCGCACTTTAAGTTACCTCTTTTCCCAGCCAACCGGAATCACTGACTGGTTCTACATTATTTTGACTCGATTTTGTCTTTGAAATACTCATAAAATATCGTTCCAGCTCGTATTTATATGACTCGACAGCTACCCGTCGTGGAGTTGTAGAGGTTGAAATAAAAAGAAACATACCCCGGCCCTGAAATTGTCTTACCCATGCCACATTGGCGGCAACCCGCCTACACGTCTTATTTCGCTCTAGCGCGATTTCCAGTTTTCCCAGTTTTTACGGTATTTGCCCAAAAGATACTCGTGTACCGGTATAGTACCGGTACCATGCGTAGACCACACTGTCCATGCCTCATTTTCTCAACAGCTTAAACGTGATTAAATTTTAAATTCTTCAAAATCTTCACACTCAGCTAAAGCTGGGTAGTGCTAACTACCATCTACTTACCAGTGACGGCTATGAGAAGGCTTTACTCGCAGGGTTGAAAATCTAGAAAAAATCTCAGGGCAGACAGCGCTCTGAGCAGGGCTGATTAACTCAGTCTCTATGGTACTGTGCGGCACGCACCCTACCTCCGCAATAGCAGATAGAACGCCGGTGCCTGGGAAAAAAATATTACAGTTGGCGAGGGTAGCTTTGGGCGTGCTGTGAGCAGGGAGAGAGAGGCGGAGCCGCATGGTTGGAGGGCTATTTTGCCGGTACCCCGGCGGTGTCAAAATAACGCGAACCCCTTTAGGTAACAACCAAGTACCCCTGCTGAAAATCAATGAAAATATTTCCTTCCATCACAACCAGACGAGCTTCAAGAACGTTGCTGGGAGTTAGATTCAGAATATTTTGAGAATCTGGCAAAGAGCATGCCAGACAGAATAAAGGCGGTCATTGATGCTGAAGGATGGTATACAAGATTTTAGGGGTATTTAATTTTTTGTTCATGTTGTTGAGGGAGCCGGAAATATTATTCCTGGTATTATGGTGGGGTACTTCGTTGTCACCTGAAAGGGTTCGCGTTATTTTGACACCCCGCGGTACTTGTGTTTCTCAGCCAACCGAGTTTGATGAGGCTGAACATTCTTGCCTGCCTAGGGGACGAGTACTAGTACGGTACTCAATCTTGATCTTTCGGATGCCAGCATGCACACTGCCGGTAGTCATGCACGATGCACACACTATACCTTTTTGGTCGAACAATCCTTGCAAACCTAACTACGACAAATGGGGAAGGCAAATCTTGGCTGAGAAGCCGTAGGTGATAGAGTAGGAGTCCTAATGCCTACCGTAGCTTGTCGCCCCGGTAAAAATGCTCTGCTTATAACCTTAAACTGAGGCGGCAATGTCTATTTCCTCGTGATTTCCTGTTTTTTTTTGATCTGTTTTTTTTTTTGCGTGGGCGACTGAGGGTGTGCTACTGCTGACATTATGGCACTTGGCAAAATAGAAAGATCTTGAGTGTGCATTAATCGAATCCGCCAAGTACGGGTGTGACATTACTCAAATTTCAGCTATGCTGGTAGAGGATAAGGGGATGGGGACGGCAAGGTATGCAACGGTACTTTGGGGTACGATGTCACGATGGAGAAGGAGATAGGCAAGGTCAGATTCCGACGGTTTCTGGCACGATACATAATACTATTATAGAATCTACACTACAAACAAAAGTTATTGAATTTTTTTTTTTGAGCAAGTGGGAAAATTGAACTCTAGCTCTTTAAATACAATTTCCCATATTTCTTAAGACAATGGTCATGTGGCAGCTCCAAGTACTACTGCTGAAAACAAACTAAAATAACTAAAAATCTGGGTTTCCAAAATCAGATTTGTACCTGTACTCCGCCTCTGCTTTGGTACTTGCCACATCTACAATAATTGCTTTCTCAGTATAAATGAGAATATCAGTACCCAATGCTAAACCCCGGTCCAGAATCCCCCGGTCCAGAATCGCATTTCTAGTGACATCGGTCATGAATTATACATCATAGAATTTGAATATCACCTTACTTGCCCGGGCCCAAGCCATTTCAGTAATAGCAATGCCTCTCCTATGAGCCATGCTAGCTCTATGTCTACGGCTATAGCTTGGTACTATTTTATCTCCAAAGCTTATGTATGTTCCCGTGAATGCTAATACTATCTTGACGCTTCAAGGCTAGGCCCTGAGTGCAAGGGAGTCAGACGGGGGAGGGTTCTGTAAATGCTCACATGGGGAATTGAGGGGGGAAAGTTGCCTTGGACTTTCAGAAGGAGGTTTTACTTTGCTATGGTAAACATTTTAACATTTTTTGGGCCAGTTTTAGATCGAGTGATAGTCTGTGTGTACGCCTGTCCTTTTGTGTAGCTTATTATACGGGCTAACTTAGCCTACCCGTGAGGGCTAAGTGGCTAGTAGGGTGTGGTATTGGGTGATAGTGCTATTTTAAAGCAAGGATTCTTAGAAGAAAAAAAGGAGGAAATCGTCTCATGAACTAGATGGAGCATGGGACCGGGGAGAAGAAGAAAAAGACCCCCTACTGGTGGTCTACATGGGTTCCTGCAACTAGAATCTATGGATATTGAGAAGTGATTCGGCCTCTAATATTTTTTGTTTGTTTTTCTTTTCTTTTGCTTGGGCGGCCCAGGGTAGCGCTATTATAGATAGTATAGCACTTGGAGGGGTGGAAGGGACTTAAGTGTGCATTCTTGGATCAGCCAAGCATGGGTGTGACATTGCTCGAAGTTCAGTGATGCTGGTAGAGGATAAGGAGGTGAGGACGACAAGGTATGCAGCAGTACTTTGGGGTATGGTGTCATGATAGAAAGATAAGGAAAGGAAAGTGAGTAAGTTCAGCTCCTGATCATTGCTGGCCTGATACATATGTTTAGGAATTACAGACACTGGCTCTTTCGACCAGGATTGTTTCCCGTCCCCCCACTAGAAGCTGGCAAGGAAGGGGGTTGGGATTCTATTCTATGATGCTAAAAAAAAGGAAGGTAAGAAAGCCTCCGGTTTGATAGGAAAAATATGAATAACGGATGCCTAGGAGAAACAATCTATAGAGAAGAGGGTGAAGATAAAAGAAGTTATGATACAACGGTAATGCTATCATAATCAAATTTGATGATTGTGTAGATCAATGAAACAGCATCTCTAATTCATCCCCAGTCACTCTCCCCACAAAAGGGGCACGATTAGAGTCTGTGGAAAATTGTCTTCCGCTTTTCGGGTGGGGTGGCAGGGCCGCAAATAGACCGGGAGAAGATATCGGAAAGAAAAGGGGAACTGAAAAGAGATGTGGATGATATTGTAAGGCAAAACAATAGACGGGACAAGAAGGTAGAGGTTGCGTGGTAGGAGTGCTAAAGGGGATAGTAGCCGCCAGTGTGTGGTTGGCCAAGTGGAAGTTCGAGGAATAGGGAGGTGTGCTGAGCTTTGGCCTTGGACATCAATATCTGCGGATCCTTTTGGAGGGGCGCTGATCTGGATCGGACGGCTCGGGTGGAGGAAGGGCTGTGAATCCATCACTATCCAAGGGGGGAATTAAATTTCTATGGGCGGATAGTAATCTCACAATAGCATCATGTCCATGATTCAGAGCTTGGGAAAGTGCGGTGTCGCCGGCGAGATCTGTCATATCGGAGCTGACATCCACTCGTTCCAGTAGTATCTTCACGATTCCCTCATGTCCTTTCCTTGCTGCTATGAAGAGTGGCGTTTGGCCAGATGGATTTGCAATGTTGGGATCGACATCGTTCCGCCCAAGCAGCATCTTCCCGACTCCCTCATGTCCCTAACAGGCCGCTCCGAAGAGTGGTGTTTCGCCATCACCGTCGGCAGTATTGGGATTGACATCCCCTCGTCCCAGCAATATCTTCACGACTCCCTCATGCCCTTTCTGGGCGGCTATGAAGAGTGGCGTCCGGCCATGTTTATCCGCAGTGTTAGGGTTAGTATCTCCTCGTTCTAGTAGCATCTTCACCACTCCCTCGCGCGCTTTCTAGGCGGCTCCGAGGAGTGGCGTTTGACAATGTTTATTGACGGTGTTAAGGTTAGTATCTTCTCGTTCCAGTAGCACCTTAACGACTCCCTCATAGCCCTCCCAGGCAGCACTGAAAAGCGGTGTTCGGCCATGTTTATCCGCAGCATTAGGGTTGACGTTCACCTATTCCAGCAGCATCTTCCCTACTCTTTCATGGCCATTAGAGGCGGCTATAAAGAGTGGTGTTTCGCTGTCATCATCTGCAGTATTGGGGTTGATATCATTCCGTTCTAGTAGCGTCTTCACGACGCGTTCATGTCCTTCGCGAGCGGCTCTAAAGAGTGGCGTTAAGCCATGTTCATCCGCAATGTTGGGATTGACATCCATTCGTTCTAGCAGCATCTTTACGGCTCTCTCATCTCTCATGTCCTTTCCCGGCGGCTATGCAGAGTGGCGTTTGGTCATGTTCATCCGCAGTATTAGGGTTGACATCGTTCCGGTCCAGTAGCATTTCCACGACTCCCTCGCGCCCTCTTGAGGCAGCTATGAAGAGTGGTGTTTGGCCACCTTGATTCGCAGTGTGAGGGTTGGCATCCCCTCGCTCCAGCAGCACCTTTACCACTCCCCCATGCCCTCCATAAGCGGCGCCACAGAGCGATGTTTCGCCATCACCATCAGCAGTATAAGGATTGGCACCCACCTGCTCCAACAGCATCTTCACGACCCCCCCATGCCCTTCCCATGCGGCCCGCAGAAATGGTGTTAGACCGTATATATCCCTCGTGTTAGGATCCATACCCTCCCGCTCTAGGAGCATCTTCACCATACCTTCATGCCCCTCTCTCGCAGCCCAGGCTAATGCTGTATTTCCCTCAAAATCGGTCGCATTAAGATCCCATCTCCTCGTCTCGAATAAAGCATGCGCTATTTTCACGAGCCCGAGGTAAGCCGCGCCATGAAGCCCTGTGAATCCCTCAAGGGCATTACCACCCTCTCGTTTAGGACGGCGCCACCGCCACTGGGGTCTTTTATGAATTAAGAGTAGCTTAGAGGAGATATGCTTATCATAGCCGTCAAGAAGTTTTAATGCCAGTAACTCCACTCCCCGGCTGAGCTCCTTTCTTGCATGTGCTCCCCAATAACAAGAGGCATAGCCCACAAAGGGAGCTGCTATAGGTGGCGAACAAAGAGTAGTTGACAGGTCCCTGACCCAGTGGGAGTTGAGGAAGGTCAAACAAACCTCGGCCATCATCGAGTGGGGGCTATGAAACAGGGAGGAATCATTTGCTAGATGGTCTTGGAGAGTGAAGTGAACAAGGCGGACAGTAGATGATGGCTCAACCGTGATAAGCACCAGCGAACAGCGTAGCACAGTTTCTATTTCAGGTATGTTCCCAGCATTCTGGTCTGTATCTCCCCGCTCTACCCCTAGTGCTTGACATAACTCAAGAGCCTTCAACGGCCGCTCGGAATGTGATATCCACATAAGGGCTTCCATTCCAAGCCTCGATTTGCTTCCACCTTGTGACCTTATCCGTGTGAGGGTTGGCGTGTACGCATCCCCCAGTCCCTTCCCTTTTGTCATCTCCTCGAGCTTTTTTCTTCTCTTGTAGATCGTCACCTCTCCCAAGATTCCGTTAATATTTAGCGAAACCAGTTGGAACCTAGCTACGAGTGTCAGTGAATTGCCTTTGCATGTGTTGCGGAAGTGCACGATATTGCTACTCACGACTCGGAAATCATTTTAGGAATCATTCTCATAATGTCACTCCTCAAATCCTCGTTCATTGCATCGGGCTCCGTGTCCCTGTCCAGCCTAGCATCCAAATACACCCTAATGCCATCGATTGTAGGGCTGACGGGTATTATAATAGCCTCAGTAAAGTATTTCTTCACTTCACCCTGAATATGGGATCTCCCGGTAAATAACATCCGCGTACTCGGCGACTCCCGAAAAATTTCTCGCAGTGACTCAAGCAACTCTTGACGACTCTCTGGTGTGCATTCATCTAATGCGTCAATGCATATATAAACTGAGGGAAACAACGCGATAGTCGTCTCTAGCATTCCCACTACATCGGGTAATCGTAGACCTTGGTCGGAAAACCGCTCTCGAAAGGTTTGTCGTACATCCTCCGGCACCTCTCCTATGCTCACAAGCTGCTTTAGGATGGAGCCTAGCATGGCCGTTGATGACTGCTCTTGATGAGAAAGGTAATCGTAATATAGCCAAGCGATAGCCAAATCCTTTTCCCTAGCCTGGTTACACAGGCTGTCAATCATGAGGGAACTAACATCCTCTACCTGTCAGCGACACCTGCTTTCTTTCCTTTTGTGGAAGAGGGGTATTGTTACCTTAGATATGTCTTTCCAACACCAGGATCCCCCGAACAAAATAATACTCGCTCGCGGTATCCATCCTCTCCGTTACTCCATTTCCGAAACTCGCTGGTTCCTAGAACCCAATTCCCTACGCCATCGAGCCGGCCGGCTCGCACGCCTCGGTGCCGCTGCTGAGGGTTTAGAGGCGATAGCCACTCCCGGATCCGATTATATTCATCAGATATTCCTGTGTTGGCGTTGATAACACTATTGAGGGAGTTGATATTGTCGGTGATTCCTATGTTCGGGGGTGGTTTTTGTGCCATCTTGCTGGGGATGCTTTCAGTCGGCACTGGCGGTGTGATCAAGGATGTTGTATCAAGGTGCTTGGGGGGTTCGGAGAATTTTAAGACATGGGGTGGGATGAGGCTCTGGCGTTTCACATGCGTCCAATCACCCAGCAGCCTCATACTAACAAAATTCCACAACGCCCCAGTCTCCCGGACTTACGATACAACCACCTGACTATCATACTCTCAGCCCTCATGCAGCACATCGGGGCACTTGCTCGAGTTACAACCTTACTTGGATATGCTCAAAAGGGCTTTTAAATACATTGAGAAAAGAACCAGTAAGTTGAATGCTATGGTTGCTCAATAAATATACTCGTGCCGTGCGTATCGTAGTACCATACCATCCCCACCGCATTTTTTCAACAGCTTAAACGTGACTAGATTTCGAATTCTTCAAAAATTTAATAAAATTTTAACCCAATTACTTTATTTTTAAACTTCTTTTATCATGGTAGAGAAGTCACTTTACTAGAGGGAAAAAGAAAAAAGCATTTATCTCGACAATATTTTTCTTTGGTTGCCACCCTTCAAACTCGTTTTCCCGGTCACAACCAGAAAAGCCCACATGCTAGTTATAGTAATACAACCACACTCAAATCTTCTCACCTGGCGAAACCGGGTAGCGCTGACTATCATCTACTTGCCAGCGCCGGCTATGAGAAGCCTTTACTCGCGGGGTTGATAATCTAGAAAAAGCTCAGGGCCGAAGCCGCTTTGGACAGGGCTGGTTAATCTCTATACTATACGGTACGGTATTATGTCTTCGTAATAACAGGTAGAACGTCGGCACCCTAGACAAAATATTACAACACGTGATCGAGTATGAGTTCGAACACCTACTGTAGCTTGTCGCCCTGGTACGAGGCTTCGGTCAAAAAAGATGAGCAGCAACGGCGAAGAAAAACTTTCCAACTAATACCAACGACACTTTCACATACCATATCTCCACCACAAATAAATAGAATGAAATAAGAATTGAATTAATGTAAGAAAGAAGAATGAAAAAGCTAAAGAAAGAATCAAAACTCCGTTTGCATGCCTTTTCACTTCTTGACCTGCTTGAGGCGATCAGGCATGCTATCTCTAGACCCATTCTAGCCATTGGGTTCCAGCTCATCCCATTCTTCCTGAACAGCCTTACACATTTCTTGCACTGTTCCTGGGAAGCGATCACGGGCTTTGATCCTTTGCTTCATTATAGGCCAGACATCTTCGATTGGATTGAGGTCAGGGGAGGCAGCTGGGCGGGGGTGTAAAGGTATACCCAAATCTGACTTCACCTCAACCGACGCCTGCTAAGTTCCATGAATTGGTGCTTGATCCTCAACATACTGAGAATCTGGAGAAGCAGTATAGTCATAAAGACCAACGAAAGCTAGTGAAACCATTCACTTCAGGACCTGTTCCTGATGATAGTCCTTTGCTATTACTCCTTTCCTTCCAGTTCCACAAAGAAAGATGAGTGGTGATTTCCAATCCTGGCTTATAGTACCTGTAACCGCCTCCTGGGCGGTGGCGGGAATCGATAGGGTAACAATACTATCTCTATACCAAATTGCGGTATCTAATAAGACTAAGTACCGGAGGCTTAGGATAACCGGTACGGGTTACTGGTTTGGTTTCGGAGTATCGTTTGATACTCAGTATGTTTTATGATTGAGTTTGATACTCAGTATGTTTTATGATTGAGTTTGATACTCATTATGTTTTATGTTGGTTTCGGAGTATCATTTAATACTTAGTATATTTTATAATTGAGTTTAATACTCATGATGCTTTAGGTTTGGTTTCAAGGTATCGTTTGATACTTGATATGTTTTATGTAATCTTTCAAGGCTACCTACCATTTTGGAGTCTTTATAGTTATTGTTTACAAGGCTTCAGTTAAGCCTGACAAGTGTATTTAAGACCTGCTATTCTCCGTACTTAGAGAAGGCAGACTTCGACAGACAGAGTTTTCAATATACTTCGTTGAACAGCTACTTCTTCAGTTCGCTTCGAGAATTCAGACCAAACATACTTAGCTATTAGAAACTACTTGGTAGTTGTGATATAGTAAGAAGTTTGTTACAACAACTTAGTCTAAGCGTTCAGTACTTAGTCTTGTTAGATACCGGACTTTGGTATAGAGATAGTATCGTTACCCTACCGATTCCTGCCACCACCCAGGAGGGGCCTACACTTAGACTAGGTTGTTGTAACAAACCTCTTACTTTATCGGAACTACCAAGTAGCTCTTAATAGCAAAGTATGTTTGGTCTTAATGGATTCTTGAAGCGAACTGAAGAAGTAACTGTTCAACCAAGTATATTGAAAACTCTGTCTGTCAAAGTCTGCCTTCTCTAAGTACGGAGAATCGCAGGTCTTAAATACACTTGTCAGGCTAACCGGAGCCTTGTAAACAATAACCATAAAGACTTCAAAATGGTAGCCTTAAAATGTTATATAAAAATATAAAAAGTATCAAATGATATCTTGACGATATATAAAACATACTGGGTATTAAATGATACTCTGAAACCAAACCAGTAACCTGTACTGGTTACAGTACCTGTCACAAACAGTGACTAAGCAAGGTAGATTTTCACATGACTAATAGTTATTAGTCATTGGTTGGTTATCTTTTATGTTATGAGATTAGTTGTTTTATAGACTTTCACATGACTAGACAATAGCGTGTCATTGGTTGATTGTTATTGGTTGTTTAGTGACATGATTTATATTTGTGGTTATGTGGTTTATGTTTTTTACATATGACTCAGTGTTATGAGTCAAGGGTTTTGCGCATGTGACCCCTTTGGGGCGTATGATGTGTTTCATAGTTTTTGATTGGTTGCACGATAGGGCGCAGCTGACTCGTACGAGTCAGCTGAGGTATTTCACACTATGACTTACTATGAGTCATGAGTCGTGAGATGTGAGACTATGAGTCACGCAGGGTTAGGGTTGAGGGAAGAACCCCAATATAAGAGCACCCTTGGGGCATGAGATTTGGGTCACGAACCATCTCCTCCATCAGGGAAATGTCGGAGTGTGGTCCAAGGAGGTCCTGAATGCTCCTGGTCCACCAAGGGGGGTCGTGGTCCCCGTGGTCCACCTGGTCTACTCCGATCCGCTCTGATCCACACTTTTGGAAATTTTACCGAAAATGTGGATCAGGGTGGATCAGGGTGGACCAGGAGGACCAGGGGGACCATAACCCCCCTTG
>Ga0307507_10012628_pt1 | contig 10406 bp, 15 predicted proteins | sample 7_EM_MG_FD_207223 | JGI IMG/M metagenome (GOLD analysis project Ga0307507, IMG submission 207223) | Populus trichocarpa ectomycorrhiza microbial communities from riparian zone in the Pacific Northwest, United States - 7_EM | ecosystem: Host-associated > Plants > Roots > Unclassified | place... | reverse complement strand
CGATTAACCAGGGCGGCCAACCCAAATTCTCCCAGAATGTTGAGCAGGAAGAAAAGGACCAGAGCCATTGCTGGCAGCGATGTAAAGAAAGCGATGTCAAAGACTGTGGGAAGGGTTGCAAAGTTAACGAGGTGTTTGATTGATTGTATAGAGTCCGGGGCTCGATGGGCGTATCGAAGGAATTCATGTGGTCGTTACGTATACATCTTAGGGCTCGGAAGGGGTGGAAGAAAGTACCCGAGTCGTTGAACTCAGGAATCTATATTGCTGGCGCGGGGTCCGATTCCTATTTGTATCATTCAACTGGAAAAGATCCAACCTAGACTCTAACGAGCGTACATACCTTTGTCGCACAGTGCATGCATGTAGATTCCAGAAATAATGGGTAGGAGATGGCAAACGCTTTATGTCCGCCGCGTGCATGTGGACGATCCAATAAATGGAATGATAAGAGGACTCGAATCCAAAAATGCTGGTCTTTCGCGCGTAGAGCATACGTAGTTCGACTGGGTAAGTGGTGGACGAGTAGCGTCTGCGTGATGACAATTGCGGAACTTGAAGGAGAAGCGTACTGAGCCGGTTGATATCGAGGGACGCTTGTCCAAACGGCCCACCATCGCCCTACGGTTTGCTGGTGTGTAAGAGGGGATAATGATGGGCAGTAGGTGTGGAAGTGAAAGAGACAGTTATAAATTCGCCGATCGTTTAATATTCAGATCGATTTGGGCATCCCACGTAAGGCGCATGGCAGCTGGTCCTGGCGACTTTGACCTGTTCTTCAGCGGGTTGACACTACAGATGAAAGATGCTATAAGCAACTCAGGTAAGTATAATACATGTCCAGAACTTGGAAGGGGTAAATAGTGAGTGTATTCTGCGGACACTCGCTAGAATCTCTTGCCCTTGCTACAAAGTATTTTGATATAATACAGGTCTAAACGAAGTCAGCGTAAATGAATGGAGCCTGCCTGCAGTAACCCGCTTGGTTGTCCAGCGATAGTCCATTGTTATAACTTATGACGGCATACCCCCCGACGAACTTACGTCGTCCCTAAGGCTATAAGCGTAGTCTGGTGGGGGCCGATCTGTCAAACCTTGCGACGAGTGCATCGCAAGCCTCAACCTTTCAACCTCAGCACGGAGCAGCTCAACATTCGACCTCCAATCATCCGCTTGCTCAGTTCTCAACGGAAAGTGCTGTGAGGAGGGTGAATTTTGTGACTGTAGCAAGGCCATTTCTCGCTGAAGCTCCTGCACTCGTCTATTCAGCTCTACTTGACGAGGGTCAACCGTTGTTCGGGTAGAACTTGAGGTATGACGCAGTTGTTGTTTTTCTGCGGGTCTGTAGAAAGAGGCTTGGCTTGGGGGGATGATGAAGGGGTCTATTTCAGCGGGTGTGGCCATCAAAGTCCTGGGGGTCTGAGGGCCTGCAGGAATGGCCTGATCCTTTGCCTCGACCTCGTGGGCAGTCGAGCGGTCACCATTACGATAGAAGTAGAAATAGGTGAAGGTGGTGAGGAGCGCAATGGTGGCGACCCCACCAAGAACGCCCCCTACGATAGCTCCGATCGGGGCAGGCTGATGAGTTGCGGTGGAGGATGTCGTGTGGGGAAGTGCAGTCTGTGATGAGGTAGCAGAAGATTGTTTTGTCGATTTTGTCGATACCCCAGTCGGTGACCCAACTGGGGCTGCAAGGGATGATGTTGTCTCATCGTTAGTGCTATTGTCTCAGAAGTTAGAATGTATATCCACTGCAATCCAGGGAAACTCACGTATAGATAACATAGTCGAACTCCAAGATAGAACGTCTGGGGCCTCCACTGGATATCACCAGCGTGTGTTTTCCGTAGTTTAAACTTGCATTGCCGTACACTAGCTGGTTGTAACCGTAGTCATTTCCGCTAGGAATAGAATCGAAATTGCCACTGAGATTCCCGTCAAGTGTAATGTTAAGGTGGGTTTCAATGAACGAACTATTGACGCTTGGAATTATTGGTGCGGTGATAAAGAAGGCGTAAACAGCAGAGCCTGTATCCTAAGATATAGATATAAGGAAACAACATTGACAAAAAGAAAAACTAACCTGTGAAAGTGACTGATACAGAACGTGTAGCGCTTCCGACGAAAAAAGTGGAATCATGCCATGTTCCGTCAAAAGGTATCGAGACATCTGGCCGAACTAGACATCTGGCACAACCATTGCCCTGCTGCCACAGATTTGCAGGGGAATAGATTGGAAATATGCCAGTAATTGGATCGCCAAAGTAATCATCGATGGTCCGATTAACCAGGGCAGCCAACCCGAATTCTCCCAGAATGTTAAGCAGGAAGAAAGGCAGGACCAGAGCCATTGCTGGCAGCGATGTAAAGAAAGCGATCTCAAAGACTGTGGGAAGGGTTGGCTGAAACTGCAACGTTGACGACAAGAAGCAAGTGTTTGATTGATTGTATAGAGTCCGGAGCTCGATGGGACTCGTATCGCCAGGAGAAATTGATATATTATTGGGTTCGAATTGATGGAAGAAGTTCATGTGGCCGTTGTCTATACATATCAATGGGAAGAACTCGAGTCGTTGAACTCAATAATCTATATTGCTGGCGCGGGGTCCGATTCCTGTTTGTATCATTCAACTGGAAAAATTCCAACCCAGATTCTGATGAGGTTACATACCTTTATCGCACAGCGCATGCATATGTAGATTCCAGAAATAATGGGTAAGGAGGTGGCAAATGCTTCATGTTCGCCGCATGCATTTGGACGATATAATAACTGGGAATGATAAGGGAACTCACCAAAATGCTGGTCTTTCGTGCGTAGAGCATACGTAATTCGACTGGGTAAGTGGTGGACGAGTAGCGTCTGCACGATGTCGTTGCAGAACTTGAAGGAGAAGCATACTAAGCCGGTTGATATCGAGGGGACCTTGTCCAAACGCCCCGACGATCGCCCTAGGGTTTGCTGGTGTGTAAGAGGGGTTAACGATGATCAACAGTTAGCGCGGAAGTCACAACACCGCGGTACCAGCGAAAGAGACAGTTATAAATTCGCCGATCGTACGATTTCAATATTCGGATCGACACTAATTCAACCTGGTTCATCAGCCAGTTGACGCTACAGATGAAAGACACCATAAGCGGGTCAGGTAAATATGATACATATCCACAAGGAAGGGGTAAATAGTGAGGACAATTGCTAGAATCTCTGACAATGGTTATTGTTTGTTATGTGACGGCCCACTTGAGGACGTTGTTTCGTCCCTAACAATATGAACGTAGTCTGGGGGCTGATCTGACGAGTCTTGCGAAGATTGAAAGTGCATCGCAAGTCTCAACCTTCTGACCTCTGCACGCAGCAACTCAAGGTTCGACCTCCAATCATCCGTTCCCTCCGTGCTTGAAGAAGGACGCTGTGAGGAGAGTGAATTCCGCGGCTGCAGTAAAGTCATTTCTTGCTGAAGCTCTTGTATTCGTCTCTTTAACTCTGCTTGATGAGGGTCAACCGTTGTTGGTGCAGTAGGTCTAATATTTGAGTTTTGCAACGGTAGTTTTTCTTTTGAATTTACGTGAAAAGGGGTCCGATTTGAGGGAATAACAAAGGGGTTTATTTCACCGGTTGTAGGCAAGAAAGCCCCGGGAGTCTGAAGACCTGCAGCAGCATCCTGGTCCTTTGCTTCGATGTTAATGGCGGTCGTGCGGTCACGGTCACGATTGAAATAGGAACATATAAGGAACATGATGATGGCAATGGTCACAATTCCGCCAACAACACCACCTGCGATGGCTCCAGGGGTGGCGGTAGAAGGTGAGGTCGTGACAGAAAGCGCAGTGGCGGTCGACTTTGCCATTGACACCGTTGACTCGACTGTAAGGGATGCCGTTGTCCCGTCGTCAGTGCTATGGTCAAATTAGAGTGTATATCCGCTAGAATTCAAGGAGACTCACGTATAGATAACATAATCGAATTCCAAGATGGAACGCCTGGCGCCTCCACTGGATATCACCAATGTGTGCTGACCGTTGTTTAAACTCGCATTGGCGTACACAAGCTGGTTGTAACCGTAGGAATTTGAACTTGGAACAGAATCAAAATTACCACTGAGATTGCCGTCGAGTGTAATGTTAAGATGAGTTTCATGGTGCGAATTATCGATACCTAAAATTATTGCTGAAGTGATAAAGAAGGCGTAAACGGCGGAACCTGTATTGAAGGATATCAGAAACAAGCATCGTAGGTGGGAGAAAAATCCGCACCCGTAAAAGTGACCGATACCGAGCGCGAACTGTTACCAACGTAATAAGTAGTATCATGCCATGTACCGTCAAACGCCATTGAGCTATTTGGCCGGACAGTACACCCTGCACAACCATTGCCCTGCTGCCACGAGCTCGAAGGGGAATAGACTGGAAATATGCCAGTAATGGGATCACCAAAGTAGTCGTCAATAGTACGATTGACCAGCACGGCCGACCCAAATTGTCCCAGAATGTTTACCACGAAGAAAAACAGGACCAGACCCACTGCTCGCATCGGTGTTGGGGGGGCGGAAAAAAAAGTTGGAATGACTGGTTGGACCTGTCTTTTGAAGGCGGAAAGTGAGTTCTTAAGTCCGGGGCCCGAGATTTGTGCTTTTAGAGAGACTCGGATTGCGAATGATCGGATGCAAATTTGATGGATTTCATGTGGTCGTTGTGGTGAAACCGGTGTCCCTGCAAAACTTCAAACCTGTGCATAGCTTTATCTTGCCAGCGCCGAAACCCAATGGCCGGGACATTTATACCTTTTGAATTATTGCATGCGCACTCAGGCTGGTAGGTAGAAAGTTGACGGGTGGGTTGATAATGTCCGGAGGAATGACGGCACTTGACGAGGAGCCTAGACTGATGGTAGTTGGGACTAGAATCTATGGCCGAGGGGGAGAGTTTGTGAATACTACCTTGTTTTCAGAAGCGGCAGCCTGTTGATTTCTTACGCCATGAATTGGGCCGGGACCAACAAACTTGGCGAGCGCGAGATATCAGAAAAGTACCTTGGGAGTTGTGCAACTTTATTGGGGGTAAAAGCGACGCCAATTACGGGTAACGAGATCATGCTATGAAAGGAAGATTGTCAAGTCACTCACGTCGTGGACGCATATACACCGTCTACACCCGCCATCTGCGTAGAATTCGGATGTATACTGCTGGAGCTGGTAAGGGATTGGCGAGGGAAGGGGTTTCCCCTCTGCGTGCATGTGGGTGGCAAATCCAATATGGGGACTAGTTTCGCAGATCATGCAACACTACTTTTTCGCATCAGGTGATTTGACTGAGTGAATGCTGTCGACCTTTTTTGAGGTAGCACTCTTGTGACGTCGATGGCAGCTGCAGAAAATTCATGAGGGACAGGCAAAAGTTACTCCGATTGAGAAACCAAATTACCAAGTCAATGATGATCCAAGCCATGTCTTTCATAGGCTAGGGCGAAATAGCACTAGCCGGGAGGTGGTTGCTGACTCTGGCGTCTTCGGCGTATTCTTCAGCGGGTTCAACTAACCAAGTCGTCATCTGCGAAACAGAACAAACGATAGTTGACGCACTTGGTTATGTGACACGATAAAGCACACAGGGGAGTATGACAGTGATCAGTCACTGCTAGTGCTTTCACAAAGGTTCGATTGAAAGAGACTCAAAGTCTCCCAGTCGAGTTCTATTAACATGTTAAAGCCAATCATACAGAACGATAGGGACCATAGGGTGGAAAGTCCGGATCAATCGATATCGCAACGACGAATGAAGATGGATACATTCACTGCAATAACAAGACCTCCACGTCAAGAGTGCGTCGAAAGGTGCACGCGTGAATAAAGAGGCACTCGGTGACTCCACCGTGGCTTTACTTGCATGCTGAGAGTATAAAAAGTGCTACTTACATTATAGAACAAGGCTGATGAGCGTCAGCACTCCTACCATTCAGAAGGGTTTTCGTCTTCTGGCGGCGAGATTAATTCTCTGATCAGAATGTGAAAGCTTTGAGGGAGTTGTCAAGACGCGAAATAGCTAGCCCTTAACAGCCTCAAAAAGTCATTCACCCAAATAGGAAATGGCCACTGCTTGGCACACTCACATTTCCAATCTTTTGAAACACGATAAGCCATTGTTATTTCAAGTCGTCGAACAACGTTATCGGAAAATGCTAACGACGGTTACACAAAGTCATCAGACTGGGCCTCGAGGCGGGCAGCTGCTACAATTGGAAAGTCAACACCAGCGGACAAGTTGTATCAAGAACACAGCAACCCCGGTCAACGCAAAAGTGGCTCTGATGTCAAGGCGGGTATACTGCTGGGTATATATTTCACGGAAAACTTATCTTCCCAACAATAACCCGCCCTCTATAGATTGCCTCAAAGCAATCCTTAGCGACGCGTCGACACCAGTCCTCTCCCAAACTACAGACATATATTTTCCTTCAAAATGCTTCTTCCTGGCGGTTCTAAAGCAGGTTCTTCATCAAACAAACACAAGAATTCTTTGCAAGCCGGAAAGCAGCTTACAGCAGTCGCCCAAGCGGCACAGAAAAGGTCGTTTTTGACGGAGAGAAAGCAGAAAGCCCAAGGTTCCCCATCAACTGGAGCGGCCTCAACCCTTGCTGCCACCATTGCTGCCGCTATTATATCACCGGCTGCTGCGAACCCTCCCAGTCAACCCCCTCCTGTCGTTCCTCCGCCCGTTGATCCCTCGCCTTCTGCACCCTTGCCTCAACAGCAAGCGGCGGCGGCTAGCAACGTGGCGGACTTGACAGGGTGAGTTCCGGTTTTCTTGACAACATCTCGATTGCTAACATCTGAGTTTCATTGTTAGGCAAACAGAAGGCGCGATACAACAAAACAATGCCTCCACGCAACCTGAGACTCAGGAAGGTCGCCAAGAGCATCTGCCTGGAGATTCTCTTGCAAGTAATCCACTTTTCCTATCGGGGCTGACTTCACTTGAGGACAAACGAACACAACAATACGCGTCAAGTTCAGCTGTGAGTGAAGGACGAGCTCAGAATCGCGAGCAGCCATATGCATCCACCTCCAGTGAACGCCAGGCGCAACAGTCGTACGCTTCGACTTCCGGCAAGGCACGCGAACACGCACCCACTCTACCTGAGGCGCCACCTATGCATTCAGATCCCTCCGACCTTTTCCAGTTTCCTGACGCGATAAATATTTCAGTGCAACATCTCCCATCGTCTTTACATTTTCCGACTTGCTCGCTCGAGGTGCCTCCGCAAGATTTTGGTGAGATACCAACGTCTTGGGAGGAATATGCATCACAGCAACCTCATTTGTCGTCAGATCTTGAATCCTTGCACAACGCACTTTTGGCGCATTTGGAATCTCCGGCGTCATTTCCTCCCCTTTTAGACTCTGAGCCCCCCTCTTTGACACTGGATCAACCCATCCCATCATCTGTGAATGTCAGTCTGGGACAGATGCCATCGTGTGCACAGTCAAACCCCAATCCTACGCTCGACCTTTCTAAATTTCTTGACGCGTTACCTGCCGCTCCTTTGGCCCAACAGCACCCCCATTCATCTAGCGCCTCGCAACTCCCTTTCTCGTCGCAAGCTCAGTCGTTATCCCACTCTGATGATCATCAGCCATCATCTTCGACACCCAATCAAGATATACCATCGGCTATAGGGGGTGTTGGTTCGGATGGGGACTATGTCATGGACTGCGACGACGACATTATCCTGAAGAATGACAGTCCAGGTGGAGACGCCGTCATGGACATCGATGACCAAGGTCCCTACGAACCCCTATCCCATCATCCCTCTGAGGTCAAGGTTCCTTCTTATACTACACCGACTACGTCTATCGAAACCCTGGCACAGATTTATGATTCGCCACCGGCCCAACCCTCGAGCTTTATTGCATCTTACCAACCTCCAACCCAACCCTTGCGCCAACCACCAACATTTGTGCAAGATCCACTTTACAACAGATCGACATTTGAGCGAGATGCACTCCACTGCGAACCGACATTCATGCAGGAAACACCTCTTTGCAGAACTGTGAGTGACTTACCTGGTACGCCTCAGAATTGCGGCTAATTTCGTTGTTTTGAAGGTTCCTGAGCTTCCGAAGACATCTGGTATAATGGACCGATGCAATAGTTGGTTGCCGCAAGCAGTGGTTTCGCCATGCGATTCGGGAGTATCCTACACACCCCGTGCGTTGGCGCCTCTACAGCCTGCTAGACCGACATCCTTGCCTTCTGTACCAATCCAATCTACATATTGGTGTCAAGCTCCGAAAGCGCGTGCTCAGCCTCTGAGAGATTCCACGAACCGCGCTGCGATGATTGGCTCTTTGCATGCAACGCGTTTCATCAAGGATATTCGTCAGTCCGCTTTCGAGCAACCGAGATGGTCAAAGTGGGTTGAAATTAATCAAGACTACGAAATACAGGAGGCTGTGAGTTAGTTACATTCTCTCTCTAGTTCGTCCACTGAACCAGCATTACCATTTGCAGCAAAAAGGTCGATATCATGGTTCTTCCATGGATCTCTCATTCCAAGAAGAACCAGCTTCATCAGATAGTCTCGCGTCTTCCACTCCATCCAATTCAAAGCTAGAACGCGACATTCGACCACTTCCTTCTTTCTCTCGCCTGGAAAGCCCCATGAAATTTAATTCGATCGCTGAATACAACCCTTTCCTCGTAAGTTTGCGCTTTCTTTTTCATCTTTCTACACTTACAGAGGTTCTACAGACGACACCTCAACCAGCACTCCGATATCATTCAGGAGTAGTCTACGATTCGATGCCCGTTAGCTCTGTTTTCTTGGATCGATCGGGGCAACGACGCAAGCGCGACATAGACTCATTTGAGGAAGACGCAGAAGGGCTAGAGAATGGACGGGATCACTCGAAACGGTTCAAGGCATCTCAGGCGTCAGATGCGCAGCACGCTAGGCCGCAGAAGCGTCGCATGCCTGGCCACTTCCCTCTGGATTCCGATGCAACCTCTGGCCAACCCTATCGGAAGACTTCATGGCGCAGGAATATCACGAATTGTGGTTTCTGTGATGCTATACCTGTAGTAGGCGCATTTTTGCGTTTCTTAGGAATGCCTTAGGACCCATGACGCAGTGTCTTGACTCGCCACACTAAATTCTACGGTTTTGCTTGCGATTCGAAAGCTCGCCGGCCCATCATATTTAGGTGGGATTCACAGCACCAACCACACCACCGGTCACGGACAAGATGAAAGCGGTGGGTCCAACGACCACCACCGTTCCCTTGTTCAATCCTCATGGCGACGAGGGTGAGATGAAAGCGGCTGATAACGAGGACAGCCGTTCCCTTGCCCTCTCCTTCCTCTCTGCCCCGAACGACGGAGAGTTGGGCGCCTACAAACCTTGGTGTCTGTGATTCCCTCTCTGCGTCTGTCTATTCAAGACAAAGACGCTTTGGGCTGGCTGAGATTTTGAAGCCTAGCTGCACGCTTTACATTGGTGGACGACGTCATTCTGACAGACCTGCCTCTCCCGTCACTCACGCTGTTCATTTATGCGTCTCCTCCCACCACCGCCGCTTCCACTGTCAGAGATCCCTCCTCCGAGTCTTCTATGGTCCACGACGATTCTGCTTCGGCCGAAGCACGTCACGATCCACTGCGCAGACACACCCTTCGTGGAGAATTGTATTCTGTTTTTCTATTTATCCGTTTCTGGTGTCTTTCTCGTCGCTGCATCCTTTTCTTTTCGCCGCTGTAGATATATATATCCTTTTTTCACTACTATATCATATCCTTCTTTTCGCCGCTGCATTAGTTTTGTTTCGTGTACCGATTGATCTGTGTAGACCTTGGATCTGGGTGCTGGGGATGCACGGCTAACTAGGCCACTCTTCGGTGGCCACTGGTGGCGGTGGGCCGTGGCCTTCTGCTTTCCTCTTTATCGCGGCCACTGCCATGGGCCACCATGCATACGCAATTGTCTTCCGGCCAGTATAAATATAAACCTTGCTCACTCCTCCGGTTTCTTTACTCACCTTGACTCACCTCACGATCCCTTCTTTCCGTTTCTTGACCAACGTCACTATAACCCCCACTCTTTTATAAATGCAACACTTCGACATCTCCGATGACATCACCGAGATGGAGCGTCTCAACAAGGAGCTGTGGGATGCCGTGAAAGCCATAGATGCCCAGGAGGCCCAATACGACAACAGAGATCTAGTCAGGCTGCCACAGACCAGGAGCTCCTGTGATTATCAGCAAGCCTACATTGGACTCGTCGCCTATACAGAGGAGGTCCGAATTCAATGGCCACAACCTGCTGCGAAGAAAGTTCAAGAATCTCCTAGCTATACCCTTTGCGCCAAGCACCGAGCTTTGGAACGTCGAGCCAAAAAGGCTGCCCGCGAGAC
>Ga0307507_10012627_pt1 | contig 10407 bp, 8 predicted proteins | sample 7_EM_MG_FD_207223 | JGI IMG/M metagenome (GOLD analysis project Ga0307507, IMG submission 207223) | Populus trichocarpa ectomycorrhiza microbial communities from riparian zone in the Pacific Northwest, United States - 7_EM | ecosystem: Host-associated > Plants > Roots > Unclassified | place... | reverse complement strand
GACATATCAGTACGTGTAAAGATTCGTTTGGGCATTCCATTGTTATTAAAACAATAAATATATTTTTTTCTTAAAAAAAAAATTGAGTAGTTTATTTGAAGTCATTTCATCCATTTTTTTTTTTTTAATGTTTAAGACCAAACGACTGTATAGTATTCTATTGACAAAATTGAGTTTAATAAAAGGAAACTAATCGACGGAGGATGAAGTTGTAAGACAAAATAAAGTACAAGGATAGATTATCAAGATTTTGAAAGTTGGACTCTTTGAACGAGTGTGGAGGCTGAGGAGTTAATCAAAGTTCCTGCTATTTTTAGGGTTTCTGTGCAGAGGATGCTTTTTGATCTCCTTTGCTTTTTCTAAAGTTGATGCATCCATGTCTATTTATTTATTTGATAATCACGTCTTAAGGGTGGAGGGAGGAAGGTGAGGCTGCTTTTGTACGCGAGGCAGGGATTCCTTCCCGTTTTAAATTTGTTTAGGACCTTTAGGTGGGGTCGTAAAATGGCGTCCACCATGAAAATTCCCAACTTTAGCTCAACGGCAATGACCGGTGCTGCGCCGGAGTGAAACGGATATTTGAAATTTAAAATTGTACTCATTGTTGTTTTTTAAAATATTTTTATTTAAAAATATATTAAAAAAATATATTATAGAAATTATTATTAATATTAATATATTAAAACTATCTAAAAAAATAAATTTAAAATAAATATCTTTTTTAAATTTTACCTAGCTCTAATTTGAAAAGCAATACTAAATAGTAGTGATTTTTGAAAACAACGTTACATTCCAAGTCAGGAGTTCTTACCTTTCTTTCTACCCTCTTCTTTGTTTTTTGTCAGAATGTGTTATGTGATATTTAATTTGTTCGATTGTACTTTAATTGCGCAAGTAACATTTGTTCACTAATTGATTATTTTGCTAGTTAAAGGATTTTTTAACATTTTTTACGTGTCAATATTATTATTATTTTGGTTAAAATACACTTTTACTAATGATAGTAATCTTAATTTAAGGGTAAAATTATAATTTTACTTTAAATTATCTATGAATTTTCAGGGATGTATGAAACCCAATATTCATACTTTTACTAATTAATGATAGTAATCTTAATTTAAGGGTAAAATTATAATTTTACTTTAAATTATCTATGAATTTTCAGGGATGTAAAAAACCCAATATTCATACTTTTACTAATTAATGATAGTAATCTTAATTTAAGGGTAAAATTATAATTTTACTTTAAATTATCTATGAATTTTCAGGAATGTATAATTAAAACCCAACAAAGACATAAAATTAACCTCCGCATATATATGTTACGATAAAAATATTATTTATAATATGATAAAGTTATTATATATTGAGAAATTAATTATCAGCCGTTCATGACTTTTTTTAATATATATTTCTTAAAACAATTAATAACCTATATATATGATATTTAACGGTTAAATTATATGTATATAATATATAATATAAGATAGGCGGTCAATTAAAATGACTATCATTTTATGAGAAGTTTGCGTGCAGGGGAGGCACGCAACATAGGTCGAGGAGCCATCGCCCATGGGCTCCCAAATGTTTTTTTCACTCTAGTCTCTGATTTTTAGGCATATATATATATATATATATATATATTCATTAATTCTAGACCTTATTAAGCCCTTTTTGTACCCAATAATCAATTCCACCCTCCCCAACTGTTTGTAAGTTTGCATGACAACTGAAAAGGCATACGATATATCCATAGATAATGTATCTTTACCCTGCAGCATAAGCAGATAATAAAGCACAGCATATATATTTCATGTGGCATATGTAGAATTACCAGCAGCTAGATATATAACACAGCAACATGATTGGGAATTATTGCATGCACGAAGGAATGAATGTTTGTGTGTACAGAGAGGGAGAGAGATGAGGTTAATTTTGACTTCCAAATTAAGGCCTGTTCATATATAAGAACCCACCTGATGAACCAGAAGCAAGAAACGACAGAGAGAGGTACTGCAGAACAGAAAACTGGGGTTGGCGTAGACGTTTGACAAATACTCGAAGCTAGGGAAAGAGAGACTAATCACCATCGGTCTTACAAAATCCGATATTCCTTTCCTGGCAACAACATAAATAATGTTATCTATCTCTACTGTGCATAATCCCTTGCTTTATTTTGAAGAAATTGCCCACACAATATTATACGTATAGCAGTACTCATTGCAGTGCATACACGTCCCCTTTGGATTTCTCCCATCACTACGATGAGTAGCAGTATATTATTTTGCCTATATAGGGAGTAATTAATAAATTATCAAGCTGGAAAGTAACTAGCAGGAGTAACACAAGAACAAGGAAAGTATAACCACTCAAAGATCATAAAGATTTATCAACTTCTGCTCCGAATCTGATCTGTCTAGTAGTTTAATTAATACCCTCCTCAATCTTTTAGTTGATATAATAATATATAATTCTGCTTTCTAGCTAGAGGATCATTACTACTAGGGTAAATTCCTTTTTTCTCTTTTCTTTTCCTCCTAATGCTCCACTTCTAACCTTTGTAACATACAATTTCTCAATCTTACCCTTTTAGTTTCCAAGATATTCTTGTGTTACCCTAACCATTAAATATAGGAAATTTTAAATTTAGTTTTCAAGTGTGTTTTTTCGATGATAACTTTTGCAAATAGGGATGGTAATGGATGCGCATGTATTTGTTATTGTTTTATCCATCCCTAAATTTAAAATAATTATTCAAACTCAAACCTAAATGAGTATATGAATTTTTAATATATATTTGAATCAATCCCGATTAAATTTTGAGAACAAAAATGCTATAATTTAAAACTATTTAGTACATAAATAACTTGGTATGCATGCAATTTTTTCAAACTTTGAATCTATTTACTTATCTAGAGCTAGTCGGGTGAACTTATATCCATGCTCATCTTCAAATTGAATATTTTGTCCATTGATTTTATCTTTACCCGATCTAGTCTATAAAATTTATATCCATTCAGTCATTTTGGGTTTTTATCCATTATATTCAAATATAATTACTATAATTTTTTAACTTTTTTATTAGCTATCCAATAGTAAAAGGTGAAATATTTGAAAATTCTTAGAACAATATATATAGAAGTGGAATTGAAAAATCTTAGACTATGAACATTGAAGTGGAAGATTAATGAATCTATAAGATAGTTAGAAGTAACTTAAAAAAAGAGTCGACATATATATAGGTGCCCATTTGATAAAAATACGAAGAAAGGTGAGTTTTCTTTAATAGTCATGTAGTAGTAAAAAAAGGATGAAACTGAAACTTCTTAAAAAATTATAGGGGTAATATTAAGAAATTTTAAAATATAAAGAGCAGGAGTGTAACATTCAATGAATGTAAAGGATATTTTACGCAAATAACAAACTTGGTGAAGAAGTTACTGGATGCAACCAGGCTGTGATCTCTAGAGAGAGAAAATAGACCCAACGTAAAATAAAAATAAAAAGCAATGAGAGTAAAGAGAAGAGAGCTTGAGGGGGGCAGATTCCTTTGGTTTGCGCAGAGAGGGAGAGGGAGGTGTATGTTTTGGTTTCTTTCTCACTTTGGGAGAGACTAGCTTTTGCTTTTTTGCTCTCTTTCTTTTTCTCTGCCTTCATTCACACTCACCTTTATTACGTTGCTTGCTCACCAGGTGGACAGCTTGGTTCTTTTCTTGGTTGTCGTACTACGCTATATATAGCACCACCATGTTTCTTACTGCAGTTCCTTGTACCTTTTCTTTCTGCTAATTTCACTGCTCCAACCCTGTTTTCTCTTGCTAATTAGTACAACTATCATTTCACTCACCTTTCCTTTGAATCAGGGTTTGGCCTCTTATCTTATTAGCTGGTTTTCTGGGTTTTCTTTCTTTCTTTTTTTTGTTCGTTTTGGGAGATTGTGACATCTGGGTTTTAGTGGTTTGTTATTTGTTGTTAGGGTTTTACTATATATATTTTTGTGAGAGATTTGGGATAGAAGGAGCAAAAGGATCAGCAAAGAGAGAAAGGACATGGCAGGAGGTGGAGGACCCGCGCCACCACCAAAGCAGGAAGAGCTGCAGCCACATCCTGTTAAGGATCAGCTTCCAAATATTGCTTACTGCATTACTAGCCCTCCTCCTTGGCGTCAGTCTCTCTTTTATTTCTTTCTTTTTTTTGTATATTATGGAATATTACATTTTTATATATATTTAGTAGCCCATTGCTATGCATGTTATCACCCCATTTGATGCTTCTGTTTACACTTCCCCTGTTTTCCTTGTTACCACCTTTTAAATTTTCCTATTCCTGTTTATAAATCCCATGTTTTCTGGTTCCCGTGTTGTTTTATTTGGTCATTATTGTTCTTTTTTATTTGAATCATTTTTGGGTGCTTCATGACTGGTTCAATTGTTCTGAGTGCAAAATCAGTTAATCTCTACATTCTGAGCATTGGGGTTTCTAGTTTTCTTTTGCTTGTACTGGCATTTGTTGTAGTTTTTATGAATTTGATAGAATCCATTTAATTTGCATGTTTATTTGTTTTTCCCTCCGTTTGTTTCTTGATTTGATGATACTTGGGTTTGTTTCCAAAAATGCAGCTGAGGCAATTCTACTTGGCTTCCAACATTACTTGGTCATGCTTGGGACAACAGTGCTCATACCCACTACTCTCGTTCCTCAGATGGGGGGCAGAAATGTAAGCGATTCTGCTCTTTGATGTTTATTGTTCCTGTTATATCAGTTCTGATGTATTTGTTTCTAAATTTATGTGAATTCCTTACTGTTTTCAGGAGGAAAAGGCGAAGATGATTCAAACATTGCTATTCGTGGCTGGATTAAATACGTTTTTGCAAACATTGTTTGGTACTCGCCTGCCTGCTGTTATTGGAGGTTCCTATAGCTATTTGCCTACTACCATTTCGATTGTCTTGGCTGGTCGATACAGTGCCATTGTGGATCCTGTCGAGGTTAGTACCTTTGATTTTTCCCTTGCGTAGATACGGCCTTACTAAACTTTTTGTACATTGAACATGATATATATGATTCTTATTCAACTATCTTTTGCGTTGCAGAAATTTGAAAAGATAATGCGTGGAATTCAAGGTGCCCTCATTGTTGCCTCAACTCTTCAGATTGTTGTTGGCTTCAGTGGCCTTTGGAGAAATGTTGCAAGGTTTTATAAATTCTTGTTATTGTTATTTAAAATCATTACCAGTTGTTTTTTGCAGCGTTCTAATTGAAGTTCACTCTGTTGGACTGCTCTCCTCTCTCATCTAGTTATGTTTTTGTTTTACTTGATTTAGTTCTGAATTGTAATGACTTGGGCATGATATACTAACTTGATTTGCAAATAATTATCAGATTCTATAATTGGGAAAGTCAGTATGGCTTGGTTATACCGAAGAAGTTTCTCAAAATAACATCAATCACTTTACGTTTTGTGCTTCTCTTATACTTGGCCAGGTTCTTGAGTCCATTATCTACCGTTCCTTTGGTTGCTCTATCTGGATTTGGGCTTTATGAATTTGGTTTCCCCTTGGTATGTATTTAAGCTCCGTTCCTCCTCTTTTTGTCTTGTTTAAAACTGCTACTAGCATTCATTAATGACTTCGGCTTTGGGATTTCTAGCTTGCAAAATGTGTGGAGATTGGACTGCCACAGATCATCTTTCTTTTAATATTCTCTCAGGTATAAATCCCTATGTGCTGTGCATTTAAGTGCATTAGAGGACTTTAATGAGAACATCAATGTTTTGGGCTTACTTCTTGGAAGTTGTGTATATTTGAGTAAATAATCTTTGACTACTTTTGCAGTACATGCCCCATTTGATACGAGGGGAGAGGGCTGTATTTGATCGGTTTGCTGTTATATTCTCTGTGGTCATTGTGTGGATTTATGCTCACCTCCTTACTGTCAGTGGGGCATATAAGAATGCAGGACCCACAACCCAAACTAGCTGCCGAACTGACCGAGCAGGAATTATAGGTGCTTCTCCTTGGTAAGGCTCTTACAGAATCTTCATTTAACCTGAACATACCTTGACGTAACATCAAAATTAACTATATGGATGAGTAACTAGGGTTTTTCCTGTAAGCGACTAATTACAGTGTTCAATTGTAATCAAAAGGATATTCCCTTAAAGTCACAGCTCTGATTATTGGCTTCAGTATATGTTAGTATGATATGAGTAGATGAATAAAAGGTCAAAATGTAGTATAATTTTCTGTGCTCACCGATCCTCATAGTTGTTTGTATAATGTTGTTTGGTGTAGGATAAGAGTTCCATACCCTTTCCAATGGGGAGCTCCTACTTTTGATGCCGGAGAGGCTTTTGCAATGATGGCTACTTCATTTGTTGCACTAGTAGAGGTTGGTTGCTTTTGGCTAGCTATGACTCAGATGCATTACTAAATATGAATTGGTGCCTTCTCCATTTAGTGTTCCAAATTTCTTTCATTCCTTCAGCTCATGCTTATGGAATCGAACCCAACAAATTTTGAAGCAGGCAGTTTCTCTTCTATTAAATAATTAGATTGCCTCAAATATATATGTTATTTCCCCCCGCATGTTTTAAAAAATTTGGAATCACCTTACGTCTGCCTCTTGTTGAACACTAGGAGAAAACCTCTGTTTAACTTGAGTTTTTTACTCCGTGAAATGTTTAACTTGACTACGACACCTTGTTAGGACTTGACAGCTTTTCTTGATTCATTATCTATGAAATTTACTTGCTCATTTTCCACTTTCTGTGGTCAAACAGTCAACCGGTACCTTCATTGCTGTATCTTGATTCATAATCTGTGAAATTTACTCGCTCATTTTTCACTCTGTACTGTTCAAACAGTCCACTGGTGCCTTCATTGCTGTATCTAGGTATGCAAGTGCAACTCCAGTTCCACCTTCCATACTTAGCCGTGGTGTTGGTTGGCAGGTATAGCTTTTATGTTTTGCTATAAACTTTGCAGTGTACTTATTTCACACGTACACAAACAGAAAATATAGAGGGTACAGTTCTCTTTTAATCAAATTTCTATTGATAGTCAATCAAGCTCAAATTTTTACGTGCCCTTTCATATTTTGAACGTACTATACAAGTTGAAACTAAATGATATGACAGTATGATACGATCTCACTGAATTTTCCATGGCTGAAGCTGGACACTCTTTGTAACTGCAATCTGATTGGTTGGCTGGGTGATTTTCCGAAGTGTTTTAACCCTTTTTTTTATTATCTCTTTCATGTTGATCTCAGGGAGTTGGAATTCTCTTTTCCGGCATATTTGGAACTGGGAGTGGATCATCAGTATCTGTGTAAGATTCATGCGTAGAATCCTCCTTTTCTTTGAACTGAAAAGGCTTTTTAATCTCCCAGCAAATTTGGTCCTTTTCTATTTCTCCCTTGTACTGGAATCAGAAACTTGCTTCGGTGAACTGCAGTGAAAATGCTGGATTGTTGGCATTGACACGTGTTGGAAGTCGAAGGGTTGTTCAAATATCAGCAGGGTTCATGATTTTCTTTTCCATTCTTGGTGAGTGAATCATGTAACTCTCTCTCTCTCTCTCTCTATTAAAAGTACAACACTGCTTACTTGCTGTTCCCTGCAGGAAAATTTGGAGCTGTTTTTGCTTCAATTCCAGCTCCAATTATTGCAGCTTTATATTGCCTTTTCTTTGCCTACGTTGGTATGTCCTATTGAATTTTTTGATTTCTTACCACATAATCCAGTTCAAGGCCAAGAAATCACAGTTCTTTCATCACATGAACAGGTTCAGCAGGTCTCAGTATCCTCCAGTTCTGCAACCTAAACAGCTTCAAAACGAAGTTTATTCTTGGGTTCTCTGTTTTCATGGGCCTTTCAATACCACAATACTTCAATGAGTACACAGCAATTCATGGTTATGGCCCAGTCCACACTGGTGCAAGATGGGTAACTGCTTATGACTCTCTCCCTCTAATCAGATTTTTTGACCAATTTTGTCCCGTTCATTGACGAAGAAGCTCATGATATTGTATCTTCTGACAGTTCAATGACATGATCAACGTGCCATTCTCATCAGAACCTTTTGTTGCTGGCTTCTTGGCAATGTTCTTGGATGTCACGTTGCATAAAAAAGACACAACAACCAGGAAGGACAGAGGGATGCACTGGTGGGACAGGTTCCGGTCATTCAAGACAGACACAAGAAGTGAAGAATTTTATTCCCTGCCTTTCAATCTCAACAAGTTCTTCCCGTCAGTGTGATCTTCCGACATCTAATTTTGAACTTATATTTGTGGCTCTCATGCCCTCGCATGTCTCGTTTTGGGCACTACACTACTAGATGAACCTTTTCTCCTCATTTCAGATCAACAAAACAAGTAAACTTCGTGGTATAAATGTATGTATAATTATTGTTTAATTCTTTACTTTTCTTCTAGCTGTCATGTTTCTTCTTAGATCTCAAATTGTTGTAGTAGAGCTTGGTTAGCATTCAGTACTACTCGGGTTGGGTATTCAACCCGCACCCAACCTGGTATTTTTATTATCTTCTATTTTTTTTGTTAGTATAAATAATTATTACAAACCTTATAAACCAAAAATAATTTTTTAATCTTCACTTATTGACTAAATTTTATTTAATAAATAAAAAAAATCCTTTTCCTTAATTTTTTAAATATATAATAACAATTATTACAATTTTATTTTTTAATTTTATTCAATTCATTCAAATATGGGCATTATAACCAAGTGGATATTTTTTAGTCTTTGAAATTAAAAGAACTCACTGGATAAATTTTAAATTTTTAAAAGGCACTCACTCAATAAAAATAAAAATAAAAATACATACACTCAAATCTAAAATAAATTAATAAATCAATAAATATACATGTGGTCAACACATCAACAATTTAATGATTATGTAAGCATGTACTTAACAGAATCTAATAAAAACACTTGATTAAAAAAAATTAAAAGTTCACACATTTAAATAATAAAAATATAAATTGATATTCTCGAATAAAAAAATTAAAAAGGTATACATACCAAAGATATCATTAACTCCATGTTTTGATGCATTTTGAGAAAATAAATTGAAAGATGGTTTTGCATGATGGTCGGCAAGCTAAGAAAATCAGGACAGAAGCCCCACCTGAACGACGCGTCAAAGCTTCGCTGCTTGATGATGTGGGAGCCTTCTTTTCCTTATTTGATGCTGCAATTGGGCCGGACTGTGTGCTAACCTGCAACATGGACTAAGTGCTCGGCCCATCTCGAACTTTTGCCCACCTCTCTCTTTCTCTCTTACTTTTTTTTTTTATGAATTCATTCCTATTTTCTTTCTGAAAATTATACCAAGTCATGTAAATATTTACATATATTTTCTTCTCTGCGCTCTCATGATTTTTTATTTCATTTCAGAGCACACAATGTTATAAACATTGTTATTTGAAATTAATTTAAAATTCGCTTTCTTTTTATTTTGGATAAACATATACTCATAGCTAAATTTGATATTGAAAAATCATAATTCCTAACTTTAATAATGTTTTATACTAAAAATCCATCCATAATATATATATAAACTCATTTTTATAATTATTATAATAATTTAGGCTTGGTGATTCGTAACCAAGTAATAAATTTTTTGACAAAAACCTCAATTTCAAAGTAAATAAAATCGGCTTTTATGAATCTTTTTGCACCATTTTATGCCATCATATTATAATTACATAGTTTTAAACCCTTCAATACCACTACCCATACCATGTTGTAATTACATAGTTTTCTTATACTTTTTTTTTTTGTAGGAATTTTATGTTTATAGTACACCACATAATTGGAGAACTCCTCAACTTCAGTCACCCTCTATTGATTCTATGTTGCCTCTCCATTCTTTAGGAGGAAGGAATCTAAATATTTGTAGGAGAACTAGACTTCGGCACACAACTCCATTCCTAAGTATCTAACCTCTTTTCCATTCCTTTTAGGAGAACTAAACTCGGTGCATGTTCTTTGTCCTGCTTCCACCGAGCTTTAAAATCCTTACTTTTAAGGGTACTCTTCCATGGCTTTTCTTGTTGAGTCATTCACTCATTTTAAGACAGATCCTTGATGCCACTGCAATGTTCCCAGGACACTTCCAAACTTCAATAGGGAATACCGTCCGACCACATATTTTCCCTATTGCCATCTTCTTCAAGGCCTCATTGACTTTAGGAGACCTAATTCTACTGGTGCAGCTGAGGTCCCCATCCTCCTACGGAATCCTAAGTTTCCCAAAGTCATTTGCATGAGTGGAATCGAATAGTTGATCAAAATAGCTCTGCCAAATCTCTTTGATCTCGGTGTCTCTCCTGTAAAGAAATTTGAAATTAATCCTTGACGCACGCCACTTTATTAGGTTC
>Ga0307507_10012626_pt1 | contig 10407 bp, 10 predicted proteins | sample 7_EM_MG_FD_207223 | JGI IMG/M metagenome (GOLD analysis project Ga0307507, IMG submission 207223) | Populus trichocarpa ectomycorrhiza microbial communities from riparian zone in the Pacific Northwest, United States - 7_EM | ecosystem: Host-associated > Plants > Roots > Unclassified | place... | reverse complement strand
GAGATATAATTAAAAAAAAAATCATCATAAAGGAATGCAGGGTGGTACAAACCCTCCTCCCTGTCCTGATACACCTTCCCCTTTCTCCCAAGCTCAGACCCTAATTAACCCGAATCCTGTGAGAGAGTGACAGACATGGATCGGAAGTTCGGAACCCTTACACCTTACATTCAACTTCGCTTGTCACTAATTCTAATATATGACCTTATATGATTAACAGAAGTAAAACCCTTAAAAGGTTTAACGTAGTCTTTTATTCAAGGCAGCTGGTGATAAATTACAAAGTGGGTTGACATAAACCCACATTCTCCACACAAGGAATATCATATTTCAGGACTCGGAAAAGAAAAGCAGAGAAAAAACATTGGTTCTTCTCTAACATTTCAACCAATGACATATGATATATATGCATCTGCCTTGGCATGTTTGAAGGAAATTTCCAGACCTTTGAATCAAAATTATTAATTTCATTGCATGGGCCCAAGCCATACATGGACGCAACTTGCTATATCTGTTTGCAACAGGCCTTGTTGTATAAATAATTAATATAAGATTTAATGCCAATAAGAACCATACCTTCTAACACTAACCAAAAAAGGTTTCACTGCAATCAATGATATTAAATCATCCAGGAAGATCAGGTTGTTGGTCGTGTCATTGTAGACAAACCACGTCCCACAGGTATGCCTCCCTGCAAACCATCATCTGTTTCTTCCACTTCTAATGGAGCTGCAAAGTATGAGTTAATCAAATGGGGAGAACAATTTAAGAAAAGCTCTTAAATAAATGAAGCAAAAAGAGAGGACAAAAAAGAGAGAACAAAAAAAAAAGAAGGAAAAAGAGACAGATGCAAGCAGTTCAAAGAGAATATGCCACTAAAAATCCAAACATGAAATGGCAAAACAAGATAAGATGTTCCTTGTGCCTGATGTCCAAGAAAAATGACATAACAACTCATTTATGAATTAATGTGCTATTTTAAGTAACCTTGTTAATTGGCTTCTAAATCAATACAGATTTCAATTATTTCAATTCAGTTCATAAAATCAATGATCATTGCATTCTGTTTATTCTGGTTTATATTAAATCAAATACACTGTAAATAGGAGGAAACATTGGACAGGGAAATTGAATAATTTCAACTATGGCTGTTTACCATTAATCTCCTCTCCAGCTTGTGTCCCAGCAACCCCAATGCATGAATACAGAGAATCCTCATCTACTTTCAATTGTTCATATGCAAGGTATATGTCCTCAATTGTGGCAGCTTCATAGAGTGAAGTGAGATCTTTAATACATGAGACGTCCTGAACCCCAGAACCATAAAGAACAGGTCACATGAAGTCATACTTTGTTTCTAGTTGGAAGATGAGAGCTAAAGGATGGAAAGCTAAGCTTCAAACATATTGTTTTTCACCTTTCTCGGAACAGAAGAGGCTTGCAAATGAGCAAGCAATCCAAGCCAATAGGCATTGGACTTAATCTCAGCTTCATGTCTCATTAGCAGCGTCCGTCTTGCCTGTAATTGCTAAGTGTTAAAATGGAAACATCCTACACGTGCATCAAGACATAAGATACATGCGGATATAAAAGACAACTCTACTCCATTATGCAATTAGATATCCCCTATTAAGGAAAAGTAAAAAACAAATCCCAGCAGGGAAGTTAATTTAAGCAAAAGCTGTTATGAAGGGGGATAACAAGAACGAACTTCTAGAAAAGTTTTTCATCATTTCCATTAAACATGTTTGTTTCAATGAATCCTATGTTCCGAGTATAAATGCTGTCAATCACAGAAAAACACAAACAGCATTCTAGTAGTTGAATAATATCTAACCCTGTCCAACTCTCTCTGGGCAACCTTGTTGCTATGCAACCCTCTAAGAACACTTTTGCATGCATCAACCGCTTTATGTACCTGCATGTTAATAGAACCCAAAGCTAGTGAATACATCAGAACTAACAGAAAATATTAGATGGAATATAGGGAAATGAACCCCCACCTTGCCTGGAGTTGATGTTACTGATACAACATACCAACCAAGCTTAAGCCTATCAAATAGGCTTAACTCAAACGATACATCATATGTCAACCCAAGAGAATCCCTAACTGTGGTAAAAAGCCTGCACAAAACAAAGAATTGCTGCATGAAAATACAACAATTCATAGCTATGGTAGCTACAAATATTTTAGATTCAAGGCTGCATAATTTTCAAAACTAAAAGATTACTGCCTCATCTGCTAGTCAAGAAGTGTTAACAAAGAGTAAAATGGACAGATCATCCATGGTACAATATTGAATTTTATTAACTTCCCAAAGTAATTTTACAGCATTAGATGGGTACACATTTTTATTTGTTTGTTTGTTCTTAAGGTAGCAATCCTATGGAGAGGCAGTTTTGCAGAGTATGATACAACTAGACTAAATTCCCTCAGGAACAGTCCAGACAAACACTAGAAAGAAACAAACAATAACACTGGTTAATGCACGCATGATAGTGAATTGCTAAACTATGCAGTGATATCATATAGATGAAATGCTTTCTAAGCAAGCCTGTCAGGAAAATCACCGAGAATTTATGATCTCAGCCAGTAGCCCCATTGTTATGCCAAAGAAGAGTGGATGACAGCGAAGTTTTCCTTGCATATCCTTCTGAACATCCATCCCGTCTATCTGTTGTGTTTCAGATATTGGTTGTGCATCTGCAAAGCATTGGCCAGCTGAGATTATGAGTCACACTTCAGTTTTTTGGGAAAAAATAAAGTTGTTTTCCACTTTCTATGCAGAGAAACAGTTCAGAAGCGAGCCAGACAATGTTCACAAAGGTAAACCTGAATAAATTTACATTTTCTATAACATGTCAACCAGCATCTTTTATAAGCAGACAAGACTCGACAGTATTCAATCCAAAAGAAAAGCAACATGAAAATTGAATAGACACATTGGAAACCAAACCAAGTGGTTATCCATATAATCCATGCCTTCTGAAAAGAGACCCATTTCTTGCAATACTTTGAATGCTATATTAAAAATGCAGTGAATTAACTAAGACACGTATCCTATTTACAAGATTATCTGTCACAATTAATTTTGCACACAGATTTTAGAAGAGCAATTAAAAAAAAAAAGCCCGCGAATATAAGCTTAACATGGATCATGATAGAAGGGCTAAACAAAAAGGAATTTTTGCGGATATATTTTTTAGATAAGAGAAGATTGTAGTAACAGCAAAAAGAACTACAAAAGCTTGCTGGAGAATAAGTCGTCCTCCCAAATAATAAAGCAAAACGGATATCATTAATGAGCAGCCAAGTTCCACTGGAAATCAGCTAAAGAAACTCCCTCAAAGCACCTGAAAAAAGGAATACTATCCTATCCCCATCTTTCCAGCCATACAGCTTATCCAACCATTTGCAACTAAGTTCTTCCCTTTTTTATTTCTCATTTCATTCCATTATTCCCTCACAACTCTTAAGAAATCTTACAAGAATCAAAATACACATCAAATTTATTAATTTTACTTATAGAATGAAAACTGACCAGCTGAAACTGAAAAGCCACTCATTGACTTGAACAGGTCTGTTCCATCAACAGTGAAACCCCAACGATTTGGTGCAGGACCAGCAATATATGCACATGCTCTCTCATCAGTATCCTTCAAAAACACCTGCATAAGAGCACAGATACTCTAAGCGCTCTTGTCACATAAATGCACAATGACCCAGGTTACTTCCATAAACTTCAAAAAGAAAAAATCAAACTAGGAATCTGGTACGCATTAGGGCTTCATCTAATAAGCCAAACCAATTAGTACTTGCTTGCAGGGTTGGCTCAGTCACATAGATGAAATGCCCAAACTTGCTCGAGCTCAATTTGAGCTCCAACAAGCCAGCTCAAGGTCAAGCTCAGAACACATCAACTAGCATGTTTTAATGACCAGCCTCCACAAGCACAAATTTGGAACTTAGATGTGGGCAGCTCAACCGAACTTATTTAATTCACTTGTTGTTAATCTTCAATCAGAACTTATTTAATTCACTTCTTGTTAATCTTCAATCAGTCATAACCTATGACTGAATCTCAAATGGCAACCCAAAACAAGGATACAAATTACAAATAACAAATGAAAAGTTGAAGACTATAACCACTAGCAAATTAAATTACTAGACAATCTTCGCCAACATAAAAATACTCAGTTTCAATCCAACACTAAATCTCACCCTCAAAAGGATTCAGGACAACAATCACTCCAAAAACAAAATAAATTCAAGTTTTTTAAAAAAAAATCAGAGAGCTGTTTAATGAGTAACAATGCTTGCACGGAATGACATCCATGAGACTTGAAGTAAAGCACATGCTTGTTCGATTCAGCCTTATTTCTAAAACAAGCTGTGTTTACAAACCAGCCGAGCAGTGTCGTTAGCAAGCTCAGCTCATTGCAAGCATACTAACAATATTCTGCATGAAGATTTTCCTGGCATTTTAATTCTCAAATGTGAGAATTTTCAAGTAAAAAAAATTGTTTTGATCCTTACTTGTTGAAACTGCAAATCAGAAGGGGATGGTCGAAACATGACAGGATTAAATTCTTGTTCCTGATCAGAATCTCTTGTTGCTCTAACTGTGCCCAGGTAATCAATAATGCAAGACTGAACCTCCTCCTCTGAGAAATCTCCAACAATACTTACCTGAAGAATGAAGACATGCACCTTTTAGATGATGAAATATCTGTTTCCCGATGTGATATGCAGGATTAACAAGCAGATAATCACACACCTCCATGTTTCCACCAACAAACTGATTCATCACTGCATCTTTTACGGATTTCAGTGTTAAATTTTGTAATGATTGTGGGGTTGGCTCAATGAACCGCTCATCCCCATTCAACATTGCTGTCATGAGCTTGTGAGCAGTTGCCCGTTCTAAGCTTTTGGGAATGGACCGGTAATATGACAAGTAGAGTTGCCTTGCTCTGTCAAATGCATCATCCAGCCAGACACTATTCTGGGATTCAGCAATTTCAGGTATCAAAATATCAGTATATGAGGTCAACAATGTGGCATCCATCAAAAGCAACCAAAAAAACCAAACACCACCTAAAAATGACACTAAACTTTTACTGGTCAGCATATATTGGTTATTGATGGGGTACCTCAAGTACCATATGAAGTAATTCAAATGCTGCTTGCATCCCATTGTCTCGCAGAGTGAAGCGGAACTCCATACAAATAAATTCCTCAGTTGACTCCAAAGAGCAATTTATTAGGTGATTCACACAAAAAAGTTCTACCTGAAGAAGCATATAGCACAGTAATGAGGGTAAAATGAACTACTGAGAAAACTTCCCAGCACGCATAAAAAAAATGATTGCATGCAGCTAACTTCACATAATGCAGCAGCAGTTCTAAAAAACTGGAAACCCATTATACTTAACACACTCACGCCTGATAATTGAAGATTTTGACTATGATTTCATCTTTAGAATATTAATTTCTCAGTCCCATAATGAATTATTAAACACAAGCATATTCATATACACAGATCACATTCTATATATGTTTTTCCTCCAAAATTCTTCATGTTTCATTAAGAATTTAACTGCAATAAATCCTAGTCTGCAAATGATTCCTTATCAAAGCTAATTTACTGATAAAAAACTTCAAAAGATCTGCTCTGTAAAAAAAGCGTATATATGCAACATGAAATCATATCTGAAGAAAAATGTCACCTATAATTCAGACAATTTATTTATTTATCTGTTTTGATGGCTTTGATAATATTCTTGACAAGCTATCTAAACTGCTGCTTAGTTTCACTATGTTTTGAGATCTCTCTTTATTGCTTTTCATAACTCATACAGCCTCATCCTGGTTTCAATTTTTTTTTCTTGATCTAAAAATATAGGGGAATTTGCCACAACAAAGGTCCGTGTTCAATTCTCAAGTGCGCGCTCTACATTAAAAACCATAAAGGGTAGGAGTGTCTCCAAATTCTCCCTTCCAAGACTGTAATCTAATAGGACCATGACTGTGTAATTTCCTTTAGCAAAAAGATTATCCAAGGTTTCCTCAAGTCTAAACAACCAGCCTGCACTACCATTTAACCTGATTTTTTTATGGCAGATCTTTCAGATAAAAATTGAAAATTTTAATAAGACGAAATAGAGGACAAGCACCGCTAGTAAAAATGATATTGATGACTTCTTTTTGACATTCATTTCATAATCAATAGTCTAACCCACACAATGAACTTTCTAATATTTAATTTTAAAAAGAAACATAATATATAGTACTAGACTTACCTGCTCTCTCGAAAAGCTACCAACACGACCACCCTCACTGAGAGTTCGAACACCCACAACAACAGCTCCTTTAGACTCGGAACTTTCAGCTGCTCGGCCCCCACCCACAATAAGCCGCATGACACCTCCCCGGGATTCACTTTTGGATATCTGTACACAGCGTGGGATTAAACTAGAATTGAAATAGGTGGTGCTATATTAAGCATATTCCCAATATGTATCTATCAAGTTTTTTATTACCATCCAGATGCACAAAATGAGGATGAAAGATGGAACAGACAAGAAGTATTGTTTTGCTTTGAAGTGAAGATTAAAACCAAAATGCAACATGTCTTCATAAATAAATACCGCAAGCACTGTTACACTACAGTAACAGATCGTTATTAGGGATCACCTATATATATATATATATATATATATATATAATTGAGTGGAATTGCAAACACGAAAGGAATCCAAATTCAATGGCATATTAAACAACATCAAAACATCAGTATAATGAAGTGACCAGCTGAATATAAACATGCATAAGGATACCTTGTAATTTACAGCAATTCCATTTGAAAGACGACACTGAGTGATGCCTGTTTCTTGGTCATGCAATTTCGTATAGCCTGCATCTGGAAGTAAGGGAACAAAGGATGGCCTACGTTCTAACCTTAACTCCTCTAACTGTGTTGAAGATATCAATTCTTTTGGCACTTCAAGCTGCACATAGAATCAAATAAATGAACTTGTCAATGAAGTTTATTTCAATAACTGGCTGTTTATATAAAAACCAAAAAAAAAGTAAAAAGAACAAAGCATGCTAAGTTCCATGTGGACACCTCTGGCTCAGCCTCAATTGCTTCCTCCAATCCTGATTTTATGGCAGCTGTAATCTCACTTGAGGATATCTTGAACTCGGTTTCACCCAATCCATCAATATGCACTTTTGTAGGAACACATGCAACGATTGCTGCAGGAATGGGCGCAGTAGGTTTTCCAAAATCAGAGATAAATTCTAATAACTTGGCACCAATAGAATTGACCTATGAGAGAGAGAGAGAGAGAGAGAGAGTTAAAATAACTAGAAAAGGTCATGAAAAAATAATAATTTCACAAACAAAAGAGTGAATATACAAAGGAACCTCAAAATCCTCATTCTCAACTTCAAAAACTTCAGAAAGCACACCAGGCTATGCAAAAAAGCATTACATTCACAAAGCATCTACTACCAAAGGCAAATATATCACAATAATAACCACGAATATTTCCAATAAAACCTCATCAACAAACAAATTAAAGTTAAGAGACAAGAAATCAAGGCATTAGATAAATGTTAATGGCAAAATTTGTGAAGCATCAAAACCATTAGAAAAATTAAGTATCTTCTAGAATATAGTATTTTGGCACAATACTAACTATGGCTCTGTATTAGTCTCTATACTAATAATAGCATGGCAGTTCTAAAGCAAGTTCAGGCTATATACTGAAACATAAGGGGGGAAAAAGGCGCGACAGTAAGAGTCAAAATCAAAATATAAGCACACATGACAATGATGAAGTTATGACTTCCTGGATTACTAGCACACACGTTACATAATTTCATTTTACAGGGATAAGAGTGTGCACAACAGGCAATAATAGTTAGGGCCACTATGGGTGAAATTTACTTCTTCAAGTGTGACCATTCCAGCAACAGCAAACAAACTCTCATGTCCTTGTCTCTGATCCATCACAGTATGGCCAAGAGCATCACTCTCCATGATAAATTCCAAATTATCAACAGATGATACATTATCAATCATAGCTGCCAGATGTTCGCTATCTTTTAAAAGTGCATCCATATAGCGAGTTAATTCACCCTTTGTGACACCAAATTCTTTAAGCCTTCGAACCTGCATCAAACAAAATCTATAAAATATTTTAACCAGGAAAAGATGAGAAAAGGAAGAAGATCTAAATTTGATTGAGCAAAGTTGGTAGCAGCATCAAATAAGATTCAATGCTTTCTGTCTCCAGAATTTTTGCCAAAAAAACACAAATAGATGCATGGCCCACTGAAGACTACTATTAATAGTTGCAACTGCTAATGTAATCTTATTAAACAAAAAACCATGCCCTCTTCTACAGTTAGCAAATAAGGGAAATAACAACAAGAAGAAAAAAAAAGAGCTTGTTATCTGATAATAATTCCAACCTGAATGAAAATAGCAACGAAAAAATTGATGCAATGGAATTGCATTAACAGTAGCAATGAGAGTGAAGACAGTAAGAACAGAAAAGTACAAACCTCCTGAACAGAAACTTTAATTGCATTTTGCCAATTCTTGGGTTCTGCAGTCACTGTAAGAGTTGTGACAGTGCATCCTTCCCTTCCAGAATCACTATGATCCAATTCAACTGAAGTGAATGGTGGATTTGAACTCTGAAAATTTTAACAAATTAACAAAAATTTTGGGAGGGCTAATGAAACTAAGAGATATGGACCTACACATACAGAAATCAATACAATATAGACAAATTTCCAGCTTCTGTCATTTTCTTTACCAGCAGTCTGCAAAATTACTATATGTTTGAGTTCAAATCTTAATTGTTAAATTTGCACCGACTTTCATCCTGACAATTTTCCAGCTTCCATAATTTTTTTACCAGCAGTCTGCAGAATTACTATATGTTTGAGTTAAAATCTTAATTGTTAAATTTGCATTGACTTTCATCCTGCTCTTTGAAACAAAAGCATAGCTAAATTCATGATCGATAGTCAGAAGAAACCTTAAGCATTTGTCAGCAATAAAACCATCATCATTCATAATCTATGTTTACTAAAAGGCAATTCCCAAACAAACACGCATGTAAAGCAACAGAACAAATTAAAATTGATATATAAGGAAAAAACAATTAGAGACCAACCCAATCACAGGTTAAATGGTGACCAATAGGAAAGCAAAGGAAAGAAACAAGTGCGGCAAAAGGCTCAAACTATATATAACATGACCAGCAGAAACCTTGTATCTTGTATTAATTCGGAAGTGCAGTGCAGATAGAAATATTCTCTTCATCAAAACACTGCACAAGTCACCATACGTTTGGACCTTGCTCACCGGAATCTGCAGCAAAATACAGAGCATGATGTCAATCCCAAACCCGAATAAAGGGGGAAAAAAAACAATGAATCAAGCCCACTTTTCCAAAGGCTAGTATTTCTGCATGTTGAACATTGAATACTAGTCCCAAAGGGAGAAACACATAAGCAAAATTTTCTACATGCTGATAAAGAATTTAACAGCATATAACTGCAAGTGTCTTAGACACACCAGATTTTTCTTAAATTACAAGAAGGGAACCAGAGAAAACCTTCATGTTTTTTTTATGTTTATGTGAATGGAAAAGTGTTCTTCAAAGTGGCGTGCCATGAAAAGTGGCTAATGGGTACAGAATGAACAGCATGGGAAGGCGAGATTATTAGTAACCAATTGATTTTCTTTCCTTTGACTAAGATGTAAAAATGATATTCTCCTTTCAAACAGCATTACAAAGACTTGCTTCTATATATCATGCATCAGATTGAAATATGACATATATGAATGAATAGAATCTAGAATCCATGTCCTCTGTGGGGAGTTGACAGGCAGTTATCTATAATAACACTAAATCCAAGGCACACTTTATTAGTGCCAATGCTTCACAGTCTCACCATTCTAAAGTATGAAATAAAAAATAAGTGGCATAGCACAACACTAATGCATATAAACTTGGGTTATTGAAGGGTGTTAACAACCATCAAGAGACCAATTCAGAAAGAGACACAATTTATTACTGGAACAAACTCGTGAAACACACTTAGGTGGTAAAACACTGGAAAAAAATAATCCAAAGATCATATATCATTTGGTTTGGAAAATTTTATTCATGTTCATAATAAACTTTGTTCTTTGTAGGTCATCAATTATTCGTTGGGATAAGCAATGGTCTTCTTAATTTTTACAATACCCAGCTTGAAATCAAAAGCAAGAAACAAATTGCAAAAATGATTCCCATAATAATCAATTTGCACCGACTTTGGTATAATTTGTTGCTCATGAGTTGACTTAAAATGGCCTGTTACAGAATTCAGAAGAT
>Ga0307507_10012624_pt1 | contig 10407 bp, 11 predicted proteins | sample 7_EM_MG_FD_207223 | JGI IMG/M metagenome (GOLD analysis project Ga0307507, IMG submission 207223) | Populus trichocarpa ectomycorrhiza microbial communities from riparian zone in the Pacific Northwest, United States - 7_EM | ecosystem: Host-associated > Plants > Roots > Unclassified | place... | reverse complement strand
TATTTAAATCTAGCTATTACAATCTAAATAAAAATTGATCAGGAATGGGGAGAAATTCTGTAGCATTGCCAGCAATACAATATGAACAAGTGCCACTGACATTTACCTATGAGGGAGCAATTCAGGATAGCTCTAGGAAAGTTTTGAGCAATCACTTCATTGCACAATATAGATGCATATGCTCTTCTGTACCCTGTTGGAAAAGAGGATCCACCAATCTGCCAGGCTGAGAAATTCCTTATCCCACATGTCCTCAAAATCATAGAATGGAAATGGAATCATACCATAGAGATGGGAGGGTATCATATAGATGGGATGGTACCATAGAGATGGGATCATACCATAGTGAGGGAATGGTACCATACCATAGAGATGGGATTATACCATAGCAAGGGAATGGTACCATACCATAGACATTGGATCATACCATAGCCATGGAATGGTACCATACCATAGAGATGGGATCATACCATAGAGACAGAACCATACCAGAGATGGGATCATACCTTTGGAAGTCATGTGACTTAATTCTTATCAACCAACTCAGACTTTACACTAAAAACTTAATCCTTATGACATTTACATTTCTAAAGACAAAAATCAAGTATAATGGGGATACTCGACGCATCTTCACCGTCGTTCCTCATTCCTCATCTCGTCCCGTTCTTGGCCATTGGCATCGTCTGCCGTCGTTTGGTGCCGTGACATGGCCATCGACGGGCGGCATGCTTCGGGGAGGGGTGTGCTAGCTGTCAACCGCCAGAGGGCGGTCGACAGTGGGTCGTGTTTGTTAAGTGGTTGTTCGTGGCTCTGGGGCCATTGTGTGGGCCGGTCCTCGTTTTTCCTGGGTGCTTGTCATCGTTTGTCGGTCACTGCATGTCGTTGTCGTGTGTTTCCAGTGGTGAGCATGCGTGACGTGGCATGATGGCGGGGCGGAGTTACCATGTTGAGGGTGACAGGCGGCAGCGGGGGTGGTGCTAGCCGTCAACTGCCAGTGGGCAGTCAAAAGTGGTGGTGTCGTGTTAGTTGTGTGGGTGGTGATAAAGGTGCTGGCATTGCTTACCATAAACACAATGACGACAATGTTATTGTCGTCATCGTACCTCGTCCATCTGTGTTGCATGGTCACCACGTTGCTGACTGCGACATGGCGCAGCTCGCTCATGGGGTCATTCGTGGCCCTGGGCTGTGGCGTGTGCCAGTTGTCGTTTTTGGTGCATGCTGGTCCTCATTTGTCGGTCGTTGCGTGTGGTTGTCATTTGTTGTTGGGCATTCACAGTTGTTTGTTGTGCTGTTGGTGTCATGCCAGGTGGTGGTGGGTTGAAGAAAGCAACAGCAACATCACAACCTGTGACGTTGGCTTCAACATTGTTGAAACTCGCACGATGATCTCATGTGACCATCACGCCCAAATTTGTAGTGTCCCCTTTTTCATTACAAAAGTTGTGGTTTATTATTTGCCTATGTTTAAAACAATTGCTGTTGCGAAGTCATCATCCAAACCCATCCTCTTGCATCCATCCAATGCGGGCATGTTTTTGATCGGGAAATTGATGGAATAGATGCTTAAATATTATAGGAACAATAATCTATTTTTGGTTTGTGCTATATCAACCAGAGGAAGACAGAACAGCCAAAAATGTGAGGCAAATGCTGATCTTGGAGTTTGTTTACATATATTTACCACCCAAGTAAGTTTGTAGTGTTCTATTAGCAAACTTTGTAGTGTCCGCTTTTTTCATTATAAAAGGTTGTAGTCTCTGCTTTTTAAGGACTACAAAATTATTACTCCGCTTTTTCAATAGAAAAGTTTGTAGTCTCCGCTTTTTTCATTAAAAAAGTGTGTAGTGTCCACTTTTTGAGACTACAAAACTTTGTAGTGACCGCTTTTTCTATTACAAAAGTTTGTAGTGACCGCTTTTTTCTATTACAAAAGTTTGTAGTGACCGCTTTTTGAGACTACAAAAGTTTGTAGTGACCGCTTTTTGATACTACAAAAATTGTAGTGTCCGCTTTTTTCTATTACAAAAGTTTGTAGTCCTCATTTCTGATATCTTCTCATGTTTTTGCTTCATAGGGATGTACTTCAGTGTTTCAGAGTAGTTGACTTCAGCCAAACAGCCCTCCATCATTCAATCTTCATACTTTCCAGAGGATTACAGTCAAGACTGACTATATGGAACACTACAAACTTCTGTAGTCTTGAAAAGCAGACACTAGAAACTTTTGTAAGATTTTTGTAGTCTATGTCTGACTTTTGTGATCATTTGTAGTCTTACTTTGTAGTCTTTTGCAGTCCAGTAAACTATGTAGTCTATACCTGACTTTTATGAGCTATCAGTGATCTCTTGTACTCTGTCAGTGTCAATTGCCCTTTTAGGGTATGCACCTTCCTTTTTTGGTAAATTTCCCATGGTACATTAATTGTAGCCCCTTCTTTTAGCTTTCTAAATGTGTTGAAATCATGTGATTTGGTGTTGTTTTCATTTATAAAAATGAAAAAAAAAAAAAAAAAAACGCAGCGCTTTTGAAAATCTTTTATCTCATATCTCCACAATGGAAGCACTTTAGGACATAATTCAAACTGATTCTGGAAGCTAGAGTGCAGGGCTACAACTTTCATTTTTTTTTACCATTTTTTGGTAATTGGTCATGTGACCATGACCCCAACACCCCATTGGATGGACCCTGACAGGTATAATCATCCTTATCTTGTTTTTCTTTGCTTTTTGGTCAAACCAGATGAGATTTCCTTTCTTGGATAAATACAGTGGACCCTGAAAGCAGTACCTAAAATCCTATACACCATTCCTATTTTTTCCCACACTCAGGGCTACAATAAAATCCCTAGGGATATAATTGAAAAATTGCAATGAAATGTCCAGGGGTACATTTGAAAAATCACAATGAGATACCCAGGGATACATTTGAAAAATCACAATGAAATACCCTGGGCTACAATTGAAATTTCACAATGAAATGCCCAGGGATACAATTGAAAAATTGCAATGAAATACCCAGAGATACATCTGAAATTTTGCAATGAAAAACCCAGGGCTACAATTGAAAGATCGCCATGAAATGTCCAATGCTGCATTTGAAAAATCGCAATGAAATACCCAGGGATACGTTTAAAAAATTGCAATGAAATGCCCAGGAATATAATTGAAAAATCAGAATGAAATACCCAGGGCTACAATTGAGAAATCGCAATGAAGTGTCCAGGGCTACATTTGAAAAATTGCAATGAAATGCAGTGGGAATCTATTGAAAAATTGCAATGAAATACCCAGGGATACATTTAAAAAATCGCAATGAAATGCCCAGGGATATAATTGAGAAATCGCAATGAAATACCCAGGGCTACAATTGAGAAATTACAATGAAATGTCCAGGGCCACATTTAAAAAATCACAATGAAATGAAGTGGGAATCTATTGAAAAATCACAATGAAATACCCAGAGGTACATATGAAATTTTGCAATGAAATGGGCTGGGTATCTAATGAAAAATCACAATGAAATATCCATGGATACAATTGAAATTCACCCTGGGCCACAATTAAAATTTTGCAATGAAATCTGCTGAGTATGTAATGAAAAATCACAATGAAATGCACTGGGTATCTAATAAAAAATCACAATGAAATCTTCTGAAGCACCAATGAAATATTCCAATGAAAGATACCAGGTATCTATTGAAAAGTTGCAATGAAATATGCCATTGAGATGCCTTGACAGACTTATGAAATGCCTTTCATACAATTGCAAGCATTATAGATATGGGCCTCTAGGCTTAAGCCTGATTTATATGATAAAAGTGGTAGCCACCAGTCGAACGACTGATCCCCAAGATGCAAGCAAAAAGCATGAAGATGAAAGCCATGAACCAGTAATTTCCCTTCCACTCTGGGCATGAGCAGTGATCGCTCGCGCTTCTCACTGGGAGGTGTGGCAGCGGGGTAATCTGGCGATGTGGGTGACGAAGGAGAGTGGGGGGAAGAGCGAAGCTCTGAACGGCGATTGAATGATTCTGAAAATTTGGTAATCAAGTCGGTGGAAGACAACGGCAGGGAGGCTGTGTGATATGTGGGAGTGGGGGGGGGAGGGTTGCAAATGCATACCACAAGGATGGCAAGATAATCCTGAAACTGAGCTGCATGGCTTTGTGGAGTCATCAGCATGGGAGAGTTTGGGTGAGCTGAAACTGTAGACTGATGCCCGCCAGGCATTGCTACCATCCATCCACCCTGCGACTGCTTGACGTGGCTCTGCAAGTACCCTGTAGTTTCCATAGGTTTTCTTCCTGGCAGGCTTTGGGCACAAAGAGTTGATGAGGCGGCCAACCACCATGATACTGCTGTTGTACTCAATGGGTTGGAAATCTGAATCTGAGCTGCTGTCATCAACATATGTCGGTGCAGGAGGAGGCAGTGGTGGGAAGTTGAGGAGAGCAGCAAGTTTCGCGATGGATGGAGTCAGTGTGGCTGTGGATTGTATGGATGATCCAGTGGCATCACTTTCGAGGTCACTGACGTCCATGGAAAAGGTGTTCATTGGGGTACGAGGAGAAGAGTGCTTGTGGTTGGGATTGATAAGGAGACCATGGTTGAGAGTGCGTATGTCAGCCGTCTGACATGCGTCTGAGCAATAGAGAGGAATAGGGCTTTGTGGGTAGCTGGGGAGTGGGCTTTTCGATAGAATCAGTTCACTTAATGGTGCTGTTTGGCTTGAGGTGACCTGTGCCCCACCTTGTTTTGGTCGTGCAGAAACCTTTGACCTTTGTGATTTTGTGGCTATGCAGTAAAAGGATAAATATTATAGGAACGTACTGGATGGCTGGGGAGAAGATGGAGGAGTAATGGGTGGGGAGGGTTGAGTTGGAGCCACAGGAACTTGATAACATTTAGGGAGTATCTGCCTGTTGCACATGCGACACCAAGATGAGTCAAAGTTGATGGTGGCGAAGGAGACAAGGAGAATGAGAAGGACAATCAACAATTGATGGCTTCCTGTGAGATTGTGAAGACATTCGAAGATTCAATTTCCCGCCCATGTATGTAAGTATGTTGGAAAAATGCAGTGACAAACATGTCTACATATAGAATGTTGATGTTAACATTGTTGCTTGGATGGTTGCCTGCTTATCGGCTAGTGCTCAATCATGTTCGTCTTTCATCAAACATCCACCACCCCACCAGCACCATCGAGTTGCCATCGAGTTTCAGGAGATCACTCGTAACGTTGGCAGCAGCTGTCGGGATAGCTGTCACAGCAGTACACTTGGTACTATCTCCCCCCGCTACCCATCGCTATCCTATTTCCGAGGGTAGCTCTAGGACTGCCAGCAGATCCTTTTTCTCCTGAATCAATAATGTCCACCGAAGAGCTCGAAGGTAAGCTTCAAACTTTGCTGTCGCTCCAGAAGCTCAGGTCGATGCCCAACGCCGATGAGTGGAAGAGCCTGGTGTGTAAATAATTTGACCGCAGGTGCCTTGCATGGACCGGGTAAATTGGTGTTATACTATCTGATTTGGGCAAAGAAGGATGGGAGCGAGAGGGCAGTCTTTTTACATTTAGGGAGGGATGTTTGCATCCTTGATGTGATTTTACATGGAGGGCTGTTGGCTACACCTTTGGACGAAACTCTGGTTCGGACTGTGAGTTAATACTAATATGATTCTAGATGATGATGCTCTTTTAAGCGATCACGAATCTTGCCAAGAAAGTTGATGTCACTGCGAACCTGTCATTAAATTACCGTGCGCCGACCATAGCTGACCAGGTAAATTGTCTCATTGTTGAGAAGGATGTGTTCTGATCTTATTTATTTATTTTTAAGTTTGTCATCATAAAGACATCCCTTCAAGAGGTGAAGGGACCCAAGGCAACCATCACATGACAGGTTGAGTATTTGAATGGAACTCTCCCTGTAGAAGCAATGTAAGGCCCATTTTTGTGATCCTATGAAGCTCTAACATCTTCTATAGTGCGACATTTGTTCAACCACATTATGCAAAGGTTCTACATACTGTGCAATTGAAGAAAGCTATGGGAGAACCTCTCAAGTCGGATGAACCTATACTCTTGGCAGATGGACAGGACCTGAACCCCAAATATAAACACCGTTGAGAACTTATGAGTGCTTTCCCTTTTGGTTAGAACCTGCTTAGCGACATTTAGATGCTAGATTAAACCTATAGCTAACTAATTAATATCCAACCTATGTTTCGCAGTTAAACATCGACTGTGCCTTTTTTTGGCAGGGTTGAATCTTGAATCCCATGCCCCCAATTTTTGGCTCATTGAAAATCCAATGGAATCGATTCAGGTAAATCGTGAGTAAATTTAATTTCACCACCTAGCCAACCAAAAACACATGATGAAACCTGACACAATGAATATACTTGGGTTATCCAGAAAGAATAGGCCGCCATTCGCGAATAACGTGGTTCTCCAAGTTGCTAAGAAATGCTTACCTCATGCCACTCATGACTCCTGGCATACAAATGCATGCCACGTGTCTCCCAACTCATTTCATGTTTCGGTGCATTGAACTCCATGCAACTCAAGTCGTATCCCTTGCTAAGTTTCTACGATTTTGTTACGAGCTGCGCTAACATACTTGCGACTAGTATTTTGGAACCTCAGACTCTCCAGACATACAATTTTTGTCTGGGAAGACATTAATGTGTTGTAGCATACAGGCTCTCTTTCCCGCAATAGGGGAGGGTATGTTCTATTCCTGCACTCGGCATTCCGCGTGCTGATGCCCATGGCCACTGGGAAATTTATATATCAAATCCTTCCGTGCTTTGGCACCAGGAGACAAGTCATGGGCTTCTTCTCACGGTCTGATGAAGACTTGATGGTAGATCAAGTTTTCTTCCATGAGGTCACTTATTCTATGCATAGAAAGAGCTACCAAATCATGATTCTGATCAGATCACGCCAATATATTGACACTGCAGCACTTGTCTTGCATCATTGTTTGGGGGGTCAGTCCAGTCGTTTTTCCCTGGAATATTCTTCGTTTCCGGGATTGAAAGAATTCTGCTTGGCCCCCACTGTGACACCTGGATTGGTTGGCTTCTATATTCAGGCTATATACTGCGACGTTTCGGACAGTACTTATCAGTCCCCCACAGAGTCCTGCAGGACTCAAAGGATTCCTGAGGAATCCTCAGGACTACACTATGATTTTGATGATTTTGAGTTGTAGAAGAAAATTTCTGGCAAGTCCTCAGGATTCCTGAGGACTACATAACATTTAACATATTTAAAGTCTTCCTGTAACCAATAGATACGGAAAGAACAATGCTCTGCCATATAAGCACACCTGTGTATCAAAGTTAATAAGCTTATGTACAAATGCTATAAGGAAGTGGGTGGGCGGGTGACGAAAAGACAACTGTAGGATACTGAGTTGACAAAGCAATCTGTTATCACGATAGCCTTGAATAAAGGGTTGAAGACATACCTGGCTGAGGGAGTGAGATGTTGAGACAAGAGCCTTGTGGAAAGGGGTCATCTCATCTCACTCCTCAGCCATAAGGAAGATTCTAAGAATAGGTTAGTATCAATCCAAGCATGGATTAATACTAGTTGAGCAGTGGCTCTGGTTGGTTGAGCAGCAGCTCTTAGTTGTGTGTCAGCAGACATGGTGACTGTGGTTGTACGCATGCGAAACTAGCCCTGGTCAGCTTATATTGGACTTGAGTAAACTCAGTTTAAACTCAACCAATAACACCTGGGGTAATGGGTGTTTGCAGAGGTGGTTCCTGAGATGGACATGAGGAAAGATAGCCAAAAATCAGAAATTGGGCACGGCGTGCACCCAATTCCGATGTGTTTCCACTCGAGGTATGGCTATATTCCTATATAAAGATTGTTAAGAGAGAGTAAGTAAAAGAGAAAAGGGTTTGGAGTGTGATGAGGTCACATAGTGGGCGATGTGAGGAGCGAGGGGAAAAGCGCAAGGAGAGAGAAAAATGCAAGTTCGTATTGATGTGAGAGGTCCATATCCGTATGTAGGTGTGTGGGAAAGGGATTCAGGAAAAGTCTATATTGATGGGAGAGGTCCATATCCATAAGTAGGTGCAGGGGGGTAAACGATTCAGAAAAAGTCTGTAAAATAAAATAAAATAAAATGGGAAAAGTCTGTAAAAAACCAGTCAGGATTCCAAAGTGTGGATAAAGGAAGATTGGGCGTGGGCAGTTTGTCCAAACAGGAGCGCCTGGATGAGGACAGGGTTTTTTCATATATAAATCTTGAAGGCATGGGAAGCCCATCTACCAATGGCCTGAATGATTGAAGGGGGAACTCCATTCTCTGCAAGTGATGTGGCGCCTCCAGCTTGTAGAGATTGTCCAGCAGTGTCAGAGTTGAAAAAATGACATAAGCATTTGATGAAGAAAGAGCATGTTGGTACGACACCCTTGCTTGTAAGCCAGAGGGGAGAGCTGAGGGGGAATTTGTCATCACGGATGCGAAGGTAAGCTGTGAAGAATTTGTGGGGGTCAAAAATGCGGTGATTCTTTTGGACAATAATTCTGTTCCCTTCAAAGAATCTGTCAGCCTTATGGCTAGGCAGAAAGAATTGAAAGGATGTGTCAGAGAGTCGGACGGAGTTGCGTTTAGTGACTTTTCTAGGGTCACAAAGTTCAGGGTTGTCTGGGTATGTCATTTCACCCAAACAGAATAAAGCAAAGAAGCCAGTGAGCAATTGTGCTATAAAGAGGTGATCATCATAGTCCGTGGAATCACCTAAAGTGTTTATAACTGTCTTGAGGTCACCCAAAGTCAAGGCACGTTTGCGAGATGTGGGAACTGCATAACAGTGCCTGCAACCCTGCAATGTACAGTGTACAAGAGTAGAGTTACGGGCGGAGCAGATGTTTGGGAAGTAGGGTTCGAGTTGTTGGCAGATGCCCGAAAGGTATGTGGCAACTAAGTTGGGTTTGATGTGGTGGGACATGTATACGGTGAATAAGCTGAGGGTTTCTGAGGTGGGTTCTGAGGGGAAGTCATGCATTTTGATATTCAAGTAAGAATTGAGGGCAGAGCCATAGTTTTTCCATGTGGAATTGTCAATGGCCTGTCCCAGAGCGATAGCTCACTCCCAGAAAAGGTGCTCACGTGTCCAAGGCTGCCAAAGAGGTTGCCTGGAGCACACAGAGGAAGGGATCATTTTTTGGGTGCCCCCAGTGGCAGTCGAGGGGGTATGAAAGATGATATGACAATATCAGGTACATACTGGTGTGCGAGTAAATCAATTTCATCGTCAGAATCACCTCCTGAAGGTTGTACTCTTGATCTCTTGGAGTCTCAACTGATTTGGGAGATGAGTTCGTTGATTTCATCATGGTTGCTGAGTCTAGAAGATTCCGTTCGGTTTGTGTTTCTTCCCTTTGATTCCAATGCATTTTCGATGATTCCACCTCTCCTAACTGCTGAAGAAGATAAGGCTTGAACCTTGTCAAGTGTTTTTGTGTAGTATTCCACGGCTGCATCTTTCGCTCCCTCAGTCCTGGATGGGTTGAGATCGAGGATTGATATGATGGTAGAGAGTGCTTTGAGCTTAGTGATTTTGTTGGACCTGAAGCTGTCGACAATGTTGTCCATTTGCTCGATGGATTCTTGTTCAATCTCAGTTGGTCCTCCATCATTCGGATCTTCCAGTTCGTCATCTCCATCCTTGCTAGCAGGACTGGTTCTGTGTTGTCCACTGTCTGACAGTTCTGGGGTGTATCGTCTGACATCATCTCTAGTCTGTCGAGTAGCGACTGTTTCTGTGTGTTGGTCATTCCCATTCTCTCCAGTAGTATTGGAGGATCCATTCCCTGGTACTGCAGATGCAAAGAGTCTTGCATGGTCACTCATAGGAGAAAATTGAGGAACAATGAATGCGTAGTATTAAAGAGGTGATGAAAAGACAACTGTAGGATACTGAGTTGACAAAGCAATCTGTTATCATGATAGCCTTGAATAAAGGGTTGAAGACATACCTGGCTGAGGGAGTGAGATGTTGAGACAAGAGCCTTGTGGAAAGGGGTCGTCTCATCTCACTCCTCAGCCATAAGGAAGATTCTAAAAATAGGTTAGTATCAATCCAAGCATGGATTAATACTAGTTGAGCAGTGGCTCTGGTTGGTTGAGTGGCAGCTCTTAGTCGCATGTCAGCAGACATGGCAACTGTGGTTGTACACGTGCAAAACTAGCCCTGGTCAGCTTATATTGGACTTGAGTAAACTCAGTTTAAACTCAACTTACTGTACTGAACTCTCCCCTCATGTTTTCCCCATCCTTACAACATTCATAGATGAATACATAAAATGCAATTATATTTAAAATAACTACAACATAGAAGTTACTTGTATGTTATAAGAAAGGGGTACAGAGAGGGG
>Ga0307507_10012623_pt1 | contig 10408 bp, 5 predicted proteins | sample 7_EM_MG_FD_207223 | JGI IMG/M metagenome (GOLD analysis project Ga0307507, IMG submission 207223) | Populus trichocarpa ectomycorrhiza microbial communities from riparian zone in the Pacific Northwest, United States - 7_EM | ecosystem: Host-associated > Plants > Roots > Unclassified | place... | reverse complement strand
TCAGGATAATAATATGGAGAACCCAAGAACACCACACCACACCACGATCATTGATTCGAAATGCCTATATCGGTTCCTCATCGAGGCTAATCTCGAATTGACTAGTGAGGAAAGTTTAAAGCTTCGTTTTTTTAGTTGAATAATAAATTCGGTTAATTAATGATTCATATAGCACATTAAATTCTTTTAAGGAAAGAGTGATATCGGTGAAACATGCATAGATTGTGAAGCAAAAGAGTGTGGATGTGAATTCGCATCGTGTTCTACTTTTTATTATTATTATTTTGGTTATTTTTTCATCTCAGCCTGTCATTTTTTTTTAAATTTTTTTTTTATCTTTTATTGTTGTATTCATTTTGATTTTGAGTTAATAATTGGTTTTGATTCACATATTATATCATTATCACAATCTTTAGAAACATTCTGGTATTAGGTTGATATCTGATTTTATAGAAAGAAATTTAATTTTGTTGTTTTCAAAAAAATAAAAATTAGAGAACTAAAATTAAAACAAAAAAATAATGACAAACCTTTTATTTTTTAAGATAAAACGGTGTCAACTCTAGTCTTGTTTCTTCTTCTTCTTGTTGTTTTTTTTTGTCTTCAATCATCATTTTTTTTTTCAATTTGATCCTTCAATGCCGTGTTTATTGAAATTTTGAGTTAATACTTTTTTTTTAATATACTCTTACATGGTTAAATCATTCTTGAAAAATATCCTAGTATTGAGTTGATGCTTGATTTTAAGAGAAAGAATATGATTTTATTGTTTGAGAAAGATTGAAAAAGAGAGGACTAGAATTGAATCAAGAAAAAAAAATGAGGCCTTTAAAAAAAGAAAAAGAAAATGTGTCAATGTGTTTTTTGCCTTTGGAAATTTGTCAAAAATCCTTTTTCATCCCTTTAGTTTGAACATGCAACAATTGGTCTAATACTTTATTTTGCTCACATTTTAGTCATTAAATTTGAGAGATAAAAGAGTCGTTGAATTACGATAAAAGTGAGAAAAAGTTGACCAGTGACCACTTTTCAACAACAAAACTCATCATTCTTAGTGTAAATAGATTCCATTTGACGAGATGAGTTTCATTTACGTCATTTTCCCTTTTTTCTTGCTAAAAAAAAAAATAGATCATGCCTTGTTATTTATTTGGATTCGGGTTAATTTTTTGTTTGTTAACCAATTAAAAGCTAATTTAATACTAGAAATGGTTTTTTTTAAGGTGCCTTAGTGGTTTTTAGACTTTTTAGTTAAAAAAATAGGTGAAATAAATTTTTAACACCTTGAAGTTAGGTTTCAAGATTCTAGCCATCTATGATGATTGAAATCTGGAAACAACATATAAAGTTTCACCTGTTATTTTTAATTTTGAAGAAGTATCATGTCATCCACTCTATATGAAGAAAAAAAAAAAAGAATGAATTAAGCCAACACACTTGAGTTTTTTTTTTAAGACCTAGTAGTGCTAACCTTTTTTTTTTCTCCTAAAAGATATTTTTTATTGATATTTTTTTCATCTCAATTGCATATTTAAACATTTGGTTGTTTTTGAACTAATTTGTTTTAGTATGCTTTTTTTTTAGATTTATCATGGTTTCAAACAAATGTTTTGATATTTGATTGGTGTTCAATTTTGGAGTATTTATTACTTATTGTATAAGAAAAAAAATAGAGTTTTAGAATAAAAAAGCTATTAAACCCAGTAAGATCTATGATCCGGACAGTAACTTTAAGAGGTTAACTTGGGTTGTTGGGAATTATGTTTCATAATTTTTTTTTGTTTACTTTCTATGATACTATCACAATCTTAAACAAACATCGCAATAATGGGTTAATGCACGCTTTGTGAATATATTTTATTTATCATTTAATTAAAAAATAGTTTTAAAAAAGGTTTTTAAACCCAGTGAAATCCATGATCTAGGTTACGGGCTTTACAAGTTAACTTAGATTGATTAAGAATTTGCTTTATGATTTTTTTTTGTTTGATTTGTAAATGGTCATCGCGATCTCAAATAAAAGTCCTACCATTGAGTTGGTGCTCAATGTTATGAGCAAATATTTATTATTAAATAAAAAATAGTTTAAGAAAAAAATTACAAAACTTGGTAGAGACCATTACCTAGTTCATAGGTTTGGCTGTTAGGCCACGAAACCTAGGTGGATCAAATATTTTTCCATCTCAATATTTTTAAAAAGTAATGCTTTTTTTTTAGATTTTTATTTAAACCCAAATTATATTTTTATTGGTCATCTAAAATAACTTTGGACCTACTATGTCAATTTTGTCACGTTGTGACCACTCTCAAATGATTTAATTTGAAACATGAGCTAGGAAAATTGTCAAATTGAGAAGTTTTATAATTGATCTGTCTACTAAATTTTTTCCACAACTTAGATATTGTTATTGTAATAGCCCTAATTTCCAGGACAAAACACATACTTAAATACGAAATTACTAGGAATTGTTTTTCATACATAAATTCCTTTCAGCATGTACGGTAACCTTTTAAAATTACTAAGTACTCCATTATAATTTCTACCTAAATTCTGACAGAGTTTTCTTCATAATAGAACATTCTAAGTCATCGACTTAACTTGTTTTACTTTTACAAACAAACACAATTCATTGATCCAATCATCTTGGAACATGATTCACATCAACCATATTCCAGTAATTTCAACTCATCCAATACATATAATCAATTATATAATATATTAATTATAAAGTATGAGAGTTTATATAAAGTTCAGCATGAATGAATAAAAAATGGATAAATATTAACACACACACACAACAAAAATTAAGCATTAATGTTTACATACTTAAACAAAATACATTACAATCCAAAATGAACTTATTATACCTAGTCTATGTAAAAAAAAGAAAGATAAATAAGTCTACTTTTGGCATGTATGAGATGGCCCTGAAAAATACAATAAACAAACATATACAATTGACATAATTTATCTAATAATATTACATCAGATAAAATGTACCCAGGCTTTATTTTCTTTATCCTATGCTGATAAGTAAAACCTTTTTATCCCATTTATTTATCATCCTTTTATCTTTTATTTTAATTTCCAACATCTAATATTATATTATCATTTGTCACCCATAACCCGATCAGTTAATCTATGTCGATATCAATTTCAAATTAATATTATTAGTCATCACCTCAAGTATGGTTAACAAAGGTGTGCCGATACCAAATCCACCTAGTATCATTAGTTTCCATTTTATTGGATAACTAATCAAATTTTATAGTACATGTCGATGCCAATGAACCATTTGACATCATTACCCTTCCTATTTTTAGGGAAAAACCAATCAAATCCATTTCCATGATGCCAATAAACCCATTGACACCATTAACCTTTTTATTTTTCGGGAACAACTAATCAAGTCCATTTTCATATATTCATTTCATGTTTATGCCGATATCAATGAACCCATTAACATCATTAGCCTTCTCATTTTCTAGGAATATCTAATCAAGTCCATTTTCATATATCACTTTCATGTACATGCCGATGTCAGTAAACCCATTAGTATCATTAGCCTTTCTATTTTTCAGGAATAACTAATCAAGTCCATTTTCATATATTCCTTTCATATTCATGTCGATGTCAATGAACCCATTGACATCATTAGCCTTCCCATTTCATAGGAACATTTAATCAAGTCCATTTCCATACATTCGTTTCATCTTCATGTTGATGTTAATGAACCCATTGACATCATTAACCTTCCTATTTTCTGAGAGCAACTAATCAAGTCCATTTTCATATATTCCTTTCATGTTCATACCGATGTCAATGAACTCATTGACATCATTAGCCTTTCTGTTTTCCAAGAATAGCTAATCAATTCCATTTTCATATATTCCTTTCATGTTCATGCCAATGTCAATGAACCAATTGACATCATTAGCCTTTCTATTTTTCGAGAAAAACTAATCAAGTCCATATTTTTTTCATCCTTTATTCTTTCATTTATTAATTATGAATTATAAACTTAAAGAGATTATAGTTAAACAATTTAAGTGATACAAATAGAAATATCAAGGTGTAGAACACTTATTTGCTGCATGTGAAGTTTCTACTTCTACTCCAGACTATGGTCTGGCTGCGGTGATATCCCCTGTCAACATAGCATAAATTTATCATCATCATCATCATCATCATCATCATCTTATTACAACATTTGGATCCATACTTAGATCCTCGAAATAACACCCTTCTATTATTTTAATATATATACATTTTCACACTCATAAATTTGTATATCCATATTTAAGTTTCATTTTATCATTTAATTCATCAACATTATGGTAAACCAATTCCACATATCTAATTCTTATTTTTCTATCTTGGCCAAATGGCCACCATGATTATCCATGGTTAATTTTCTTCATCTCTTATTTATAATTCAACATTAACTTAACACAATTATATTCAAAACATATTTTCATAATAATTCATGCATGTGCTTTGTCAATTTATCTTCTATCTTTAATGACCACTTTAGCTAAACCTTACTCGTACGAAACCATGGGTTTCTTTCAATTCCCACACATCTAACTCATCATAATAATTCATCATACACCTATATAAACATGATTTAACCCAAATATCATCATAATTAAATTAATTAAATTCACTTTTCTCCTACATGCCAAATATCATATAAGAAAAAGAAACATGATTTCTTTCTAAATTCACTTTTTTCCAGTTACCCATCCATTATTGAAGTCTAAGAACACAATTATACTTAATTTACACAACAATTAAATCAAACAAATTCAAACTTTTAATCCTCATATTGGCTAAAACTTCCATTTAAAAACTTCCATTTAGGGTGGAGGTAGATTTTCTCTTCAATTCTTTTAATTAACACTTATCTAGTCCTTTTTCTATCTATATTGCTATATTTAGATATATCCCATCCATCAATTAAATAAAAAACTCCATTCCTTATTTCCTAAGGTTTGGTTGAAACCCTTAAAATAAAAAGGGTGGATTTCCTTTTCAATTAACTTAATTCATGCTTTACCCAATCTATTCACATACTAATAAACAAGATTAACTCATAAAATCATGAAACCAATGATCCAATTTCACAAACTCATTTTCCATAATACAAATACAACATAACTAAGCTTGAAAATATAAAATAATCAATAATTATCTTATTAAAAGAGTTTTTTACCTTCTAAGAACAAGGATTCAAGAGAATTTCCTTTACCCCTGCTTTTCTCCTCTCTAACCTGCCACTATCAAACCTTTAAAACCCTAAAGTTTTTTATTTTATTTTATTTCTACCTTAGTTCTCCCCTCAACCTCTCTTTGATCCCTTAATCTACCTATTTTTAATGGTTTGACTAGAAGAAATCAAGAAAATTCAAATAATAAACCCTATCTTTATCTCCAAGTTTTGGCTAGCTATCAATGGCTTCCAAGAAAAGCCAACAAGGTATTTTTATTACCCATTTTATCATTAATTATAACAAGATATTTCATCTTAGCCTACTTTTTAAATAACATATACAAAGGTTTTTAATCCTTAAAACTCATTTCAATCTAATTAATACGTTTTTATTTTATTTTATAATTAACCCATTTTATTCCCTGATCAAATTTAATTTTTTATTAATACTGAAAAATTCAGGTTTGGATTTAATTCTCCCCTCCTTTAAAAACTTCATCTTCGAAACTAAACCACGTACCTGAGTCCAAAAATATTTTGGGGTATTTCTTTTTTATTTTTTACTTTCTTTTCCAAGTTTCTTCTTCCACTTGAGAACTCCTCCATAACAGCTTTACAATCCACACCTTTTTATTTTTCAATTATTTCTCACTATGATTTAAGATTTGCACTAGCATAACTCCAAGCGTTAAATATTTCCTGACCTCAACAGGAACTTGTGGTAACACCCAGGAGGGGTCAACCTCAGCTTTACAAAGCAAGGATACATGGAAAATATTATATATTTTGGATAGATATGGTGGTATAACCAATCTATTGACAACAAGTCCTATTCTTTCAACAACCTCAAAATACCAAATACACCTTGGTGCCAACTTTCTCTTCTTCCCAAATCAGATGATATTTTTCTAAGGTGCCACTTTCAGGAACACTTTATCTCACACCTAGAACTTCAAAGACCTTTTTAGGTTGTCTGCATAATTGTTTTGCCTATCCTAGGCTGTTTTCATCATATCCTTGATATTTTTTTCCTTATTCATGGTAGGGTGCACCAATCTAAGCCCAATAAGCTTCATGTCACCAACTTCCTCCGAACAAACTAGAGTTTGGCATTTCCTACCATATAAAGCATCATTGGGAACCATTCTTATTGTCATAACTTGATTTTGGGTTCCCTAAATTTATCAAAAAATAAAATTAAATTGTGTAGGACACGTGACTTGGTTAGCAAGAATAGGCTGGAGAAAATGTATAAGTGAGAAATGGAGGAACTAAACTTGATCTTTGATAACATTAGAAACTCAATTGCACACTTAAAGAATCTAGACGTAAAAGACAATGCAAATCCAAGGTGAATTTAAATGAATATTAGATGAATTTGCATAAAAATTAAGTCTATGGACTTAATTATTTTTTTAATAGGCTCAATTGATGTACTTATGAGCCTAATTAAAGATTTAATTAGGTTTAGAATTAGCTTAGGCCAAAATTAAAATAATTAATTAAGTGCAAGGACTTAATTAGACTTTTAATAGGTCAAATTAATTTATTAAGAACTTAATTAGTGAAAAATTAGGTTTGAAAGCCTAATTCAGGCATAATGGAGAAGAATGGAATTTTGGAGGACCTAATTTAATTCTTACAAGTTTAATCAGATTCAATCAATGACTTAATTTAAAAAAAATTAAGTTTGGAGGCCTAGTTCCGAACAATTCATAAAGATCAAAAGATTAGGGACAATTGAAATTTTGAAAGGCTAAATTGATGCAATCAAGGGTTCAATTGAAAAATATTTAAAGATTGAAGGCTGATTGAGGGTCAAATTGAAGAATATCTGAGACTAGGTGCCATATTGAAAAAGGCATCGAAATTGAGGGTCTAAATCAACGTGACCAGGGACTCGATTGAAAGAGAAAATTAGGAAAATCAATTGAATTTAATGAAAATGAAAAGACTGGGGACTATTTTGAAAATAAAGAAAAAAAATGAACAAAACAACTCTGTTTGACGTCACTGTTCATTTTATCCTTCATTGTCCCTATAAACAAATTTGGTGAGAGACCTTTTTGTAAAGCCATTAAATGCCCTTCCACGCCTTCGTTAAGAAAAAAAGGGATGCGTCTCTGATAGACCTGACATCGTACAATGTTTCCAGTATGATTTCTGTCAAGTTGTCACTTGAGAGCTACTACAATGAATGTCTAAAACCTCTGACTCAGTTAGCCTTTGAAAGCTTGATGAGAGGGTATAAGGTTTGTTGGTTTGTTATGAAGGGCAAGGATTGGTTAGAACGGGGTTGAATGGTGAAGATTAAAATGATGAAGAGAGTTGAAACCTTTATAAGGATCTTTTATAAATAAAAGTAGTAGACATATTGAAGAAAAGACCAAAAGCAGCACCCAATCCATTACACCAGTCGAAAACACAACATTATCTCCCCTGTTCCAATACTAAGTCCACCATATAAGACACCACACCAGCACCCAATCCACCACACCGATGACCACATAACCTGTAAACCCTCTGGGCGAGAGGATGTTACACAACCTCATCTCCCATGTTCTAGCTAAGAACAACAACTAGAGACCATTGTAAGAACCACCATAACTACCACTTCTTTTCCTCCCCCAGTTCATAGTAACAATATCAGTGTAGTATCCCCCTCAACATCAATGTAGCAATCTAATAGTAGCAAAGTCCTCTTTAACAGCTGCAACATCTTGCGGGTAGCAAAGATTTAAAAATCTCAACAATACTCTGACATGTTGGTTTCAACACCAGCACCCAATCCACCACACCGATGACCACACAACCTGTAAACCCTCTGGGCGAGAGGATGTTACACAACCTCATCTCCCATGTTCTAGCTAAGAACAACAACTAGAGACCATTGTAAGAAAAACCACAACCATCACTTCTTTTCCTCCCCTAGTTCATAGTAGTAATATCAGTGTATTATCCCCCTCAACATCAACGTAGCAATCTAATAGTAGCAAAGTCCTCCTTAACAGCTGCAACATCTCGCGAGTAGCAAGGATTTAAAAATCTCAACAATACTCTGACATGTTGGTTTCAACACCAGACTGACGCCATCAACTTTAGCAACTCAAGGCCAGGTAAGGTTTCTCCCTTACCACCTCAAGTTATATGCTATTTTAGGATTAGTTTTAGTTACTTTATAATAATAGGAACTATAGGTTGATATGAGAATAAAGCTTGTAACTAAAAAAGGCATGTTGTGTATATGGTTTTTAGACAGTTTTTCTTATATCATTTTGATATGTCAAATATTATGTATTTCATATGGGTGATGTTTTTGGACCACGATTATTTTCCTTTAAAAGAAAAAAATGAGGCTAGGCCTTTTACTTGAGCCTAATTATTCTTTAGGTCTACTTTTTTCCTTTTAGGTTGAGCTCTAGTTCCACATGCTAGGGTTAGGAGACATAGCCAACATGGCTGGTCTAAGTTCGCTAGTTTAAAGTAGTGTTTAGTTGTGCAAAATTTTATAAAGGAATTTTTTTTTTTATCTTAGGACATGTTTGGCAAACATGCCTTAACGAATTATTGACAATTTTGATTTACTGATCATTCCTTGCTTTATAAAACAAAGTTTTTTTTTATTCTTTTAAGGATATATTATGTAATTAATTTTGAGTTCTCCACTTTATTTTTACTCTTTCATATTTAGCATTTAGGATTGTAACTTACACGAGAGGTGTTTTTCCAATATTAAATAAACTTGTTTCTTTATGCAAAAACAACAAAAATCTTTCTTTCAAAAAATACAACTTTATTATAAATTGCATATGGCCAAATTCAAAAAGTTTTCATGCATATTTTAAAATAAAATAAATTGCATTTTTATCATACTTCAAAAAATACAAAAAATCAATTAAAGAGTATCATAATAAGTTTGTGATTATCCATTAAGATTTGACTAAAATTTCAAAAACATCATAAAAATAAATTTATTTAATTAATATTTGGGGTATGAATTTTACAATATAATGCATGTTTCCGGTATTAAATTAAACGAATTGGCAAAAATAAAATGTTAGGAACTAATTGTAGACTTTAATATTTAAGAGTATGAAATTACACTATAAATATATCCAAAAGTATTAAAGATATAAAATAGAAATAAATACACCATTAAAATTTAGACTTTATAATGGTTAAGTTTTAGTCTGATAAGATAAAGACCTTTTTATTGAGGAGGATCTGTCTTAAATCTTAGACAGACCAATAAATAAAAATATAACCTAGAAAAAAAATCAATCAATAATACAACTTACCATATGTATGGTGCACTAGGAGTGATGTATCTTTCCTATGCACAACTAGTCTCTTTACCCAGATTCTTGCAGACTAGTAGGTTTTCTAGTAACCATAATACTAAGTGGCGATTCCTTAACCCTTCAAATCATAATTTTATGATTAACCCCAACACATCCAAAACCCCCTCGATTCAGAAGGAAGACCCGTCATTTGACGACGTGCATGCTATGACACCTATGGTAGCCTGATAATTGTTATTATAGTTACCTTTGAATTCTAGTACACAGGCTCTAAAAAGATCCTCAAGAGTCTATATAGTTATTTCAGATTGACCATTCATCCGATGATGCAATGCAGTGCTCAAATTCAACTTAGTTCCCAAGGACCGCTGCAAACATGGCTATAACCTCGACGTGAACCTTGGATCTTGATCTGATACAATCAATATTGGTATTCCATGCAACCTTGTCACCTCATTTACATATAGCCTTGCTAATTTATCCATGAAATCCATCATCTTTACCAGTAAAAACAAGACAGATTTTGTCAAGTGATCTATAATCAACCATATTACATAGTTACTTTTCTTTTTCTTGAGTAATCCAGAAATAAAATATATGGTGATATCCTCTCATTTCCATTCTGGAATCAACATTGGCTGCAACTTTCTAGCACGTTTATAATGTTCTATCTTTATTTGCTGGCAAACCCTATAATTTGCCATAAATTATGCTATTTCCTTTTTTCATGTTAGACCATCAGTAAAACTCTTTCATATCCCCATACCTCTTGGTACTTCTAGGATGTACTACAAACCTGGATTCATGAGTTCCCCATAACACTTCCTCTTTCAAAGCCTTGATATCTGACAAGTAGATTCATATACCCATCACCATTAACCTGTCATTTAGGAC
>Ga0307507_10012622_pt1 | contig 10408 bp, 4 predicted proteins | sample 7_EM_MG_FD_207223 | JGI IMG/M metagenome (GOLD analysis project Ga0307507, IMG submission 207223) | Populus trichocarpa ectomycorrhiza microbial communities from riparian zone in the Pacific Northwest, United States - 7_EM | ecosystem: Host-associated > Plants > Roots > Unclassified | place... | reverse complement strand
TATTTGGGGCAAGTTATTTTCATATATATATATATATATATATAACCAGAGAGTTGTTTCTTACCATTGATAATTACTTTGAACCGACAATTTAACTTAAAAAGAATTTTCTGTCAAAGAACCATCTCAACCTAAAAGTTTAAGCTATTGGGTTGAGATGGTTCTTTGACATGGTATCAGAACCTTGATGAGCAAGTGATTTCAAGTTCGAATCTCATCATCCCTATTTATTTGATAAAAATTAAGTACAAGGTAATGTGGACCCATGCAAGTTTTAAGTTTAAATGGCTTTTACTTAAAGGGGTGTGTTAGAGAATAATATAAATCATATCCTGGAACTTCACATAATAGCTTAAACTATTGGGTTGAGATTGTTCTTTGACATCCTTTTTATTATATTTTTCAAAGACATATATCCTAATCGATTTAATATATATCTCCCACCGGTAAATATGAACTGCCCATACGAAATTGAAATCCTCAAAGTCTAGGGTCTTGTTGTTATCTTTTGACTTAGTTTATTCTTATCATATAAGATAGTTCTTCAATTTATTTTTAAAAAAATTAATTGAAAAGTCATTTGATACAAATCTAATCATATTCTCTCTCTTTTTCTTACAAAAAAAAATAAAATAGCAGGAAATTGTGTAACTAAAGACCCTATGACCCTATCCTTGCGAAAAGAGAAGGGAAAAACTTGTGTAGTTGTGGGACCTCGTTTGTCACGTGTTTTGTCGGTGCAAGGAGAGGTTCAGACATGAGGTAAGCACTTACGCAATTGGCTTAGGCAAAGACTTCGTCACCCACTTCTTGAAGTAGCCAATTGCATAACGCCATTGTAAACACAACTCTAATTGCCCAATTTTGTATGAATTATTCAGGAAACTGTAGTAGATCTAATATTTTCTAGGAAAGATACATCTAATCATTCTTCAATTTTGTAAAATAATATAATACGAATAGAGTTAATAATATTGTCGTTGATTGTTTTTATATTTAAAATTATATTTGAGTTCGTTTTAAAAATATATTTAATTTAAAAAATATTAAATTAATATTTTTTTATGTTTTATGATAGTTTTAATATGCTATTGTAAAAAAAACTTATTTTTAAATGAAAATACATTTTTTAAAAAACTGTATATTAGATTTTTAAAATTTTTTAAATATGCAAAAATAATAATAAAAATTTGGGTTATGACAATTATATTCAAAGTATTTATTCTTTTGGGGAGGAGAAATTCAATTTCTAATACATAATTGAGAACAAGTTTTTTTCAAGTATGAGAGATTGACGATTGACGTAAAATAATTATTTGAGGAAATTATGAACCAAATTAACAAGATCAAATCTGAAACAAATTCTATAAAAAAACCTGGAAGCATTGCATATGAAATATGAAGCTACTATTTTTTGTTTCAATTATTTTTCTAATTAATTTAAAATTTTAATTATTTATATCTACCTAACTTATGACTTTTAATTTAATTAATATTTTACTATTTAAAAATTCTAATACTAGATGAATTTTATTAATTAGATAAGTTTTAATTAGAAATTTATTTTATAAAAAATTTTAGGACTAATATAAATAGAAATGTTTAGTATATTTTATGGAGATTAAAATTATTATTTAAATTTAATAAAAATATGAAAGAATGTTTTTTTAAAGTTTTTCTATAGTTAGATCTCTGACTTTAAAGTTTAATAATTCTAGATTTATCTTTGCAATAAATTGTGTCATGAAAGTATAAATGATGGCTCGGCCTGGTACTTGGCAGCATGCCTCATTGCCCCGGTACTTTTCAAGCTACCCACAGTTCTGTATTTTTATAGAACCTTTTTGATTATTTACGTCATTTTTTAATTTTAGGACGTTTGTTTTTTTGTTGTAAAAATATTTTTTTTATTTTAATTTAATATTTTTTTAGTATTTTTAAATTATTTTAATATGCTATATAAAAAATAATATTAAAAAAATAAAATAATATTATTTTAATTTAATTTTAACTACAGAAATATTATTTAGTTACATTATAAATATTTGTTTAAATTGGTGGCCTAGTCTTTTCTTAGGTTGTACGTCGGTTATAAAAACTCTCACAGGTGGCCACAGTAGGAGGTCCCATTCCAGCTCATTAGTCTGTTTGGCTCTGCGTTAAACCTGCTTTTGATTAAATTTTAATTTTTTTTTTTACTAAAATTAAGTGCGATTTGTACTTTTTAGATCGTTTTGATGTGCTGATGTTAAAAATAATTTTTAAAAAATAAAAAAACATCATTGATATATATTTCAGCACGAAAAGCTATTTAAAAAGCAACCACTACCACACTACGAAACACTCTCTAAAAAGATTTTCCACCCATTTAATTCAAAATTTTTCCATTATAAATAAAGTGAATGGTGGGAGTCCAATATGCGTCCAGTTTCTATCTAAAAATCAACCAACCTCCTCCAAGAACGAACATGGGATCTTTTATAGAAAGTCACATTGGCCAAGTTGATGAAGCAAAAGATGAAAACTTTGGATATGCCATGCAACTAGCGTTGAGCTCAGTGCTACCCATGACTATGTATTCTGCAATTCAGCTTGGCATTTTTGAGATAATAGCCAAAGCAGGTCCAGATGCCAAACTCTCTGCTTCAGATGTTGCTGCCCAGTTGCCCACAAAGAACCCAGATGCACCCATGATGCTGGACCGTATACTAAGGCTCTTGGCTAGCCACGATGTGCTTGGTTGCTCTGTGGATGGCTCGGAGAGGCTCTACAGTCTGGCTCCTGTGTCCAAGCACTACGTGCGTAACAAAGATGGTGTTTCTTTGGGCCCCTTCATGGCCTTGATTCAAGACAACGTTTTCTTGCAGAGTTGGTTTGTCACTCAATTCCTATGGTCGCATTTTTTTATATTCAGTTTTTTTAACTTCTATTTGTTATAATAGTATATCATAAATATTGTACGTACCTCTACTTTCCTTTTGTTTCTGCTCTCTTTTGTTGATAAGGGTAGCTAGCTAATTTCAATGTCTAACCATTCACTGTTAGGTCTCAACTAAAAGACGCAGTTCTTGAAGGAGGAGTTGCATTTGACAGGGTCCATGGAGCTCACGCCTTTGAGTACCCTGGCTTGGACCCTAGGTTCAACCAGGTTTTCAACACAGCAATGTACAACCAAACTACTGTAGTCCTAGAAAATATGCTTGAGGCATACACTGGTTTTAAGAACCTGAAACAGCTGGTTGAAATTGGAGGCGGCATGGGACACACTATAAAGGCAATAATCTCTAAGTATCCCCAAATTAAGGGTATCAATTTCGACTTGCCACATGTTATAGAGCATGCTCCATCCTGTCCTGGTATGTCTTGTTCTTCCTCCCTTGCATGTAATTTATGGTAGTTGTTAAATTTTATGCTCTGCTTAAACTAATACTTGGAACAAATTAAATCGAAAAATTGGGAGAATTTAGGAGAGATGCTCCGTACGTTTGAATTAATCTGCCTGAAACTTCAAACCTCATTTCACCAAAATCTAAAAGTTGAGCTGCCACGGTCTAGAACTCGAGAAGCCATAAAAAGAAGTTCGCCGTAAACCCCCGGAAAAACAAGGAAATAAATTAGATAAGATGTTTGCAAAGCATCACGGGCATTACAGAACAGGGAAAAAAACAAGACATTGAAAGCCCTACTAAATCTTAATAGAAGTGGTTGGTTTCTGATTCAGGTGTGGAACACGTGGGAGGAGATATGTTTGAAAGTGTTCCAAAAGGAGATGCTATTTTTTTGAAGGTACCAGAATTTGATCGGCATCTAATCTTTTTTTGCTCAGTTTTGGACCCCAAAATCACTAACGACGACTAATATGGACATTTTGTAGTGGATACTTCATGACTGGAGTGATGATCACTGCTTGAAGTTGTTGAAGAACTGCTACAAAGCTATTCCAGATAATGGGAAGGTGATCGTTATGGAATCAGTTCTTTCAATCACCGCCAAGACAAGCCCTGCTGCGAGAGCGATCTCTCAACTTGATGTGCTGATGATGACTCAAAACCCAGGAGGGAAAGAACGGACCGAACATGAATTCATGGCCCTGGCCACTGGAGCTGGATTCCGTGGAATCAAATACGAAGCCTTTGTTTGTAATTTTTGGGTGATGGAGTTCTTCAAGTAGATTATTGCTTATAAATTGCATTTGTGGAAATTGAAGGATGTATCCTCACTTTCTAGCTATCAGGCTTGAAGCTTTCTTTGCCGCCCGTGTGGATCGAAATATATGAACCAAATAAATAGCTGCTGTTCATCAGCCTTTAGCATTTCCAAGGTTGCAGTTTGACGAGCTACATACTTTACAAATAGATATTGTATTTTTGCTGCAACAATGCATTCCTAACCCTGTTTGAAATCAAATAACTCTCCTATTAATTAATTTCTACAACAAGATTAATCAACAAACGAGAAATGCTAGAATTCCATACAAATTAATATGTTGAATAACAAAGTGGTGATCCTGTATCCATAACATGGGATTTCAGTACCAAAATAAACGCAATCCTCTTGAGCGTTATTATTACATGGGGTTGCCCTAGAGTTGGTAGAATGATGTAAAATGAAGTAACTGTTCATGTTGGTTATATGCTCGTATTTGAGAATGCTATCCTACCTTGACTACGTACGAGGAACCTGTTCCAACTATTTTGAAAAATTCTAGATTAGCCGTGTGAAGACAAGGGACTTGTTTTTTTAATTTGTTGAACAATTAAAGTATGCTGACAGGATCAAGGAAGGAGATTTTTCTTGGAGCCCATCATGCAAAAGTTTATATATTGAAGAAATAAAATGATTAGTCAATGGTTAAGAATTTAAAATAATCCCATCCCATAAAATTAACGTGACAGAATAGTAGTTCATAATAATAATGCTGATAATAATAACAAAATAACTTTAGGATAGTCCGCTGTAATATAGTAAAATAATGATAGTCTATACTAATAATGCTGATGATAATAATAAATAAATAAAAGCTTTAGGATAGCCCAATATAATATAGCAAAATCAGATCGCAGTTCATAACGCTGCTCATTATCTGTGTTTATCAGAACTTTTCTTCTCTTTATATATATAAAGAGAATTTATACTATTTCCATTTACTACTGGCAGAGAATTGTTTGTTACGAACTTACATTTTATAACATTTAATTGTCATGCACATGTTTAGAGTGTTATTTTAATTTAAAATAATTCTCCTCGACACAAATCTGAACTCAATTCGTCACTCAATTCGTCACTCAATAGAAGTTGTTTTCATGATTCATAAAACAATTATTTAGGTCAACATAATGAACAGGAAAACAATTATAAAATCTCAAATTAATTGATCCTCACGGGTATAAAATACATAGCCCTGAGATCATGGGCCCTATCCTAAGCTTAAAAGGAACCCTCCAACATATTTGTGATTTTCATGATGACATGAGATCCGTTTACATGTGCCAGGAGGAGACATTGTTTTTGAGACATTGTTTTTGGTATAATCATTTTTTGAATTATTTGATAAAATATAATATAAATTATATTTTAAAATTAGATTTAAAAGTTTAAATTGTTATAATATTAGAATTTGGTTGATTAAGTAGTTACGAGTTCGAGTTTTATCATCACTATTTATTTAATAAAAATTGATATTAATCTGTATTAATTTTAAATTTAAATTTTTTTATTTGAATAAATATATTAAAAAATAATATAAATTATATTTTAAAATTTTATTTAATAATTTAAACTTCTTTCATATGAGTGGATGGTGGAGGCCTCAGGAGTTCTTTACAGCAAACAGGTAACGTACTATCATAATTTAGGCACTTCTTGTTGGCAACGTGCACCGACATAAAGTTTTAGAACGATCTTGTTTCTTAATGGGCCAGCTAGACTTGGGCCTAATCCTGGGCTATGGGTTCTGTCTCTTCTCGATGACAAGTACCTTCGTATTGTTATGTGTTACTGTTAGTGCATCATAACAATTCTAATGTAGCTTCAAGTAGTGCACATCGTCCCGTTTATGAAGCATACGCTAAATATATCTTTGAAAAAAACATTAATAAACATTAAAAGTAAAACTTCAACTAAAGACACATTTTTCTGTTTTACAAATTTCACAAGATGGTAATAGGGCTTGAAGCCCAATATATTCAAACAATAAAAAATCTCAAATAAAGCCCATCTAAGCTAGATTTGATAAGATCAAAGCCTCAGGACTTTGTACAGAAACACGAAAGCCTTTTATTGCAGCAATTCATGATAATTATAATTTTTTTTAAAATTTTATCCTTACTTTTTCCCCAATTTAATGATTTTTTTTATTAATTTATTATAGAAAGATAAAATTCAATAAAAAAGGACTAATATGTAAAACAAGGAGAAATCATATGTTCGATCTCACATTCACACAAAAAATTCTTTTTGATTCACGTACTTTTCTTTTTCTTCGTTTATAGTTTTTTTAGTTTTTTGTTAAAATTTTAATTTTAGTTTTAATTTGTTCATTTTCATGTCTATAGATTTGAGAGAGGAGAGACAAACTCGCTATAAAAAGATAAGTGAGAGTAAAAGTCATCGATTGGCCGTATTCTAGCAATAAAAAAGCTGATTTTAGGTACTAACAAGTTTTATTTGACAACCTGAGTTCTATTGAAATGTTTTTAGATCTTGATTTTGCTTGAAAATTATATTGGGATATAAAGAGATTCGGTTTGATTGTGTTCTTGGAACAATTCAGAGGTGTTTTGAGACGAGAGATTGATTTATTGATGTGATAAGGATGTTTGCTAGGTATTTTTAGATCAAAATGAGTTAAAAATAGATTTTAGAAAAAAAAAATCCCAGCTTGATTTTCGACCACCTTTTTGGTGGCCAAATTCCAGTAAGTAGATGATGATTTGTCTGTCTTTTATTTTTTAAAAAATATTGAACGACATGTCGTATGTCCCTTAAAGATAAAAAAAAAGGGCCTAACTCATGGACCTAGCCTTGTAAGCCTATGCGTGTCTGGCCTTCGATATGTTGGATCTTGTGCTAGGTCCTAATCCCTTTGTATTTTTTTTGTTTTTTTATTTACATTTAAATGTACTATAAAAAATTAATATTATTTTTCAATTATTACTTTCATATTTCTCAAATAATATTATAAGTTTTTAAGAAAATGTTAACCATATTATTCCAATTATTATGTGCCTTATATGGAAAAAAAAAAGCTCATGAAAACTCAATTAACATAAAATTTATGTTGTTTAAAAGTTTTAATATATTTTTGATATATTTATATCATATTTATCAATTTATTTTTTGTCTATAATCATATACAAAATACCGAGACCGAGTTTTAATTTCCTTAAAATTTACTTTTAAAACCATGTTGGATTTTTTATTAAAAAACGCACTTGCAATTTAAAAACATGTTTTAATAAAATCAAGCCTGGAATAATTATTTGATTATATAGAAGAAATGGTTTGAGACCAGCTATCCTTGAAACCTTGTCGTGGAACAAACTCATACTAGGAGAAAGGATATGCTTCGTTCATCGCAGGTAAATTATCCGGCAACATGTGCTAGGCCATAAACCCTTTAGACATGGCGACCATCACCATCATCACGATTGATTGATAGCATTGGTGCGAGTTAGCGCATAATAATGGCTAGCTAGAAGACACAGTATCCGGTCCACAATCTTAGGTGCTCGCTGGGGTTATAAATTAAGAAGACACATAATGGCCCTGCTTTTGATAATCTCTCTAATAGCTCACCTAAGGGAAGACCAAACTACCTGACAGTATCATGGCATAAAAGCAGTCCTCTTCACTTGTATCCTGTACAGTGAACTTCTTGTGTGATTTTTTTGAAGCCATATATATATGTCTTATTGTTTCTGTATTTTATGTATGCTTGTCCATTACCAGAGTTGAAGGCAAAGAAAATAAGTATGATTACTTTGGATTGCGATGAAGTATAAAATTTTTGGGATGAGTTATTGATCACGAAAATGACTGTTCTTGCTTCAAATGGCATGAAACAATTCAATCGACGGAAAATACAAGCTGTGCTAACCACAATGATCTGTTTCCTGTGGTGGTGCATCACCTCATTGTTTGTCACTCACCATGTTTATTGTTGAACGAATTCAAGTTACGCTCAGAAACTATTCGCAGGTTGTAGGATAAGGAGCAGAGTGCAGACTGACAGAAAAGTCTAATACAAGCGACAGCTCTGTCCAGAAGAAGAGGAGACCAGCAAAAGGATTCTTACAGATTATATATATTGCACAAGCTTATTTATTCTTGCCTTGCGCCGAGTGGAGTTCCCATCCGTAGCATATGTAGAAGGTTTTGCCTCTTGTAGGATATAAGAACGGCTTCAGTACCCTACCAATCTCTTTCTAGCTAGAAACTCACTAATATCTCTAAACCAGGCTGAAATGACGGATGTCATACAGGGGATTTAGCATGGATGAAGCTGATACAGAAGGCTAGTGTCTCCTATGTTATTACAGATCAAGACAGACATTTAAACATACAAAATCACTTATTTGTCTTCACATACAAATGGAAAGCTTTATTACAGTCTCATACTTAACAGCTATGGTAAATGCATTTAATTTGCTCCGCATTACCAATCCAAACTCCAAGGTAGATGATAAACATACATAAGCATGGATGAAGTTACATTGGAAAGGAAAATTCAGTTCTTAAACATGCCCAGACAGGTCTCAGTTGCAAGCCCATGGTTCCAGAACTTCTGGTAGTACTCACTGTAAGCAAAGTTCCTATACAGAGCAGGGTGATCATCATCAATTAGCGATGGGGCTGGTCCAATAACTGCATCATGTGATGGGCAGTAGAATGTAGGGATAGAGATCCTCTCCTTGTCGCGGTCCACCACGGCCCGATGGAGCACACTCCTGTAACGATCATTGCTAATGACCTACAAAGACAGAAACTTAGATGGATCATAAGCAACAGTTTACTGGTTAGCAAGGCAAAACAAGATAACTATCTAACAAATATTTTCCAAGTTTCTAGATTAACAAATAATCTATGATTTGATTCTGAAATGGCAGCCTAACTCGCCCGCAAATGGTTTACCTTAACAGTTGACTGGGTTTGAATCAATGGCAGTCTAACTTTTTTTTGTTTGTGTCCTTTACAAACACAGATATTTTTATATCAATTTACAAAGTAAATTTCTTTTTTGGATCATCCAAATTAATACACATTCTACGCACATCGACATGATGGTGTTGTCTTCGTTGTTTTACAGTACAAAGATGCCATTACCTAGTTCGTCGTCCCTTGAAACCATGGAGTTGTTTTCATTTTTGGATGTTGTGTCCTCCACCGATTTCTTCTACTTTATCATCCTCTTTGGGTCAAAACGCATCCTCTGACCTCTAGGGACCCGTGTGAGGTTTGCCTTTGTTTCATTTTTTTCTCCAATACTTTTCTCTATTTTATTTTTTCCATCTGATTCAATTTATATATTTTTCTTCATTTTATTTTCTAAGAATTTGTTAAAATTATATATATATGTTTCTCTTTCTTTTTCCAAGCGCTTTAAATCTTTCCCTTCCCTCTTGCATTTCTTAAAGACAGCAATGTCAAAATAGTTAGCGAGTATATTGTTTTTTATTTGAAAATACCTCTTCCCTTACTTGCCTTTTCTATATTTTATTTTTTATATTTTTTAAGAATGCACTTAATTAGAAAAATAATTTTCATAAATAATTTAATATGTTTTCCATTTATGAATTAATCAAACACACGCACAATTTCTTGAAAAATTTAGCAAACATATACCGTAATATATATATATATATATTACAAATCAACCGACTATAATATCCAACAACCATTTTTTTTTTCATATTTATGTAAAATATTGTACCATTTTTTTCAAGTTGAGTTGGACGTGGGTATGTGTACGAGACACACACCTTTTATATTAATTAGATCCCGAGTCTCATCTTGTTTGGGAGTGTAGTTGTAATTGTTTTTTAAAGTGTTTAATTTTCACTCAGAAATATATCAAAATAATATTTTTTTATTTTTTAAAAATCATTTTTAATATCAGCGCATCAAAATGATATAAAAATATCAAAAACATATTAATTTGAAGTAAAGAAAAACAAAAATTTAAATTTTTTCAAAAACGTTTTTGAAACGCAAAAATAAATAAGGCCGAAGTGTCGTGTTCAAACAATCGGAGAGATGGATGGGGATTTGGGAAATGGCTCGTGGGGTCGCCCGAACCGAGAGAAAAAAGAGTTCATAGGACCAAAAGGTAATTGAACCATTCCTACTGCAGTACTGCAGGTATGGATCATGGACTGATCATCTAGAGTTGTGTGTGGAACAAGGAAAA
>Ga0307507_10012621_pt1 | contig 10408 bp, 9 predicted proteins | sample 7_EM_MG_FD_207223 | JGI IMG/M metagenome (GOLD analysis project Ga0307507, IMG submission 207223) | Populus trichocarpa ectomycorrhiza microbial communities from riparian zone in the Pacific Northwest, United States - 7_EM | ecosystem: Host-associated > Plants > Roots > Unclassified | place... | reverse complement strand
ACGGCCCACGCCGCCGCCAGCGGGCCACCCGAGCGCGTGCTCTGGATCGTCGTGTTCAGCATCGTGTACCCCGGCCACGACGCACTCGCGAAGTAATGCGAGCGCCGCAATTCCGCCGAAGCGTGCAGCAGCACCGATGTCCCTTTAGGACAGTAGGCGTACTTGTGCAGGTCGACCGAGATGCTCGTGACGCCGGGGACGCGGAAGCCGAACGGCGGGACGTCCGCGCCGAGCCGGGCGAAGTACGGCAGCACCCAGCCGCCGATGCAGGCGTCGACGTGCATCCGTACCCCGCGCGCCGCAGCGGCCGCAGCGATTTCCGGGATCGGGTCCATCACGCCGTGGGCGTACGAAGGCGCACTCGCCACCACGAGCACCGTGGACTGGTCGATCGCCGCCGCCATCGCCGCCGCATCGGCCCGGAACGAATCGGGAGACACCGGGACGTCGATCCGCCGCAGCCCGAACAGGTGCGCCGCCTTGTGGAACGCCGCGTGCGCGGTGCTCGGCAGCACGATCGACGGCGCCGCGATGTCCGGCCGGGAGTCGCGGGCCGCGAGCACGGCCAGCAGGCACGACTCGGTCCCGCCCGAGGTCACCGAGCCGACGCCACCGCCGAGCAGCGCGCCCGCTTCGGCGACGAGGTCGTTCTCCATCCGCAGCAGGCTGGGGAACGCCGTCGGGTCGAGGCCGTTCGCCGAGGACGCCAGCGCGTGCGCGGCCGCGCCCAGGGCGTCCACTTCGGACAGTCCGGAGTCGTAGACGTACGCCAGGGTGCGGCCGCCGTGCGTCGGCAGGTCTCCGGCACGCAGCTCACGAAGCGCAGCGAGGACGTCCTCAGGCGGGTTCATGGCGGGGCTCCAGCACCGACCGCCGCAGCATCGGCAGCGCCAGTGCGATCAGCACCCCGGGGATGATCGACGCGCCGATGAGGATCGCGACGATCGCGCTGTGCGGTTGGTCGGCCGTCGCGTCGGTGCTCGAGACGTAGCCGCCGACAGCCAGGATGATCGCCCAGAGCCCGCCGCCGAAGGCCAGGCCAAGCGTCTCGCCCGCGGTCCACACCCCGGCGGCGATGCCCGCGCGGGTGGCGCTGGTCCGCTCCTCCTCGGCCGAGATCAGGTCCGGCAGGATGGCCAGCGGGAAGACCGAGATCCCCGCGTAGCCGACCCCGCAGAGCGCGACGAACACGAAGGTCAGCACGAGCGGCACCACCTGCGCGAAGACCAGCCCCAGCAGCCCGATGGCGAACGCGCAGGTCGCCAGGCGGAAGCCGTTCAGCTTGCCGACCCGCTCGCCCAGCCGCGGCCACAGCGGCATGGTCACCAGCGCCGGTCCGACGAAGATGACGAACAGGATCGTGCTGTAGCCCTCGTCGCCGAGGATGCGCTGCGCGAAGAACGGGATCGCCGCCAGCACCGTGCCGATGCCGAGCGCCTGGATGAAGTACGTGCCGAGCAGCCAGCGGAACGGCCGCCAGGTCGCCAGCGTCTGCGCCAGCTCCTTCAGGCTCACCGTGTTCGGCCGCAGCGACCCGACCGGCGCGTCCTTGAGTCCGAAGTAGACCAGCAGCGTCGCGGCCAGCACGATCAGCCCGATCACCAGGGCCATCACCCGGTACCCGGTGACGCCGCCGATCGCGCTGGTGATCGCGGGCGCGCCGCCGCCGCAGATCAGGATCGTCACCGCGAGCACGCCGATCCGCACGCTGGTGAGCTTCGTGCGTTCCGCCGCCGAATCCGTCAGCTCGGCCGGGAGCGCGTTGAACGGCACCTGGAAGAGCGCGTACGCCGTCGCACACGCGGCGAACATGACGGCCACGTACAGCGCGTCGGGCAACGGGGTGCCGAACCCGGGGTGGGCGAACATCGCCGCGAACAGGATCGCGACGCCGATCCCGCCGATCAGCAGGAACCGGCGGCGGCTGCCGGTCTTGAGCAGGTCCGCGTCGGACAACCGCCCGGCGATCGGGTTGAAGAAGAAGTCCCAGGCCTTCGGGACGAACACGATCGCGGCGGCCCAGCCGGCGGGCACGGCCATCGTGTCCGTCAGGTACTTGACCAGGACCAGGCCGGGGACCGTTCCGAAGGAACCGGTGACGAAGGAGCCGAGTGAATACCGGAACCTCGTCTGCCGGGGCAGCGTCGCCAACAAGTCCTCCTCGGAATACGTACCGGGTGCAGGCCATGAGTATTCGATCTCGGCGTGCACCCGGTAGTGGTCGAGGGGAATCGTGCCACCGTCGTGACCAATCCGGGCCGGTTCAGCCCAGCGCGTCGGCGATTTTCTCCAGCGTCGCCGCGTCGCCACGCAGGAGCAGCGACGTCACCACGGTGTCCTCCCAGGCCTGCAGTTCCTCGCGGATCTTCGCCGCCGGCCCGATCAGCGACGTGTCCTCCACCAGCGACGTCGGAATGGCCCCGACGGCCTCGTCCTTCCGCCCGGCCAGGTACAGCTCCTGGACCTTGTCGGCGACATCGGCGTACCCGAGACGCGCGAAGACGTCGTGATGGAAGTTGACGCTCTTCGCGCCCATCCCGCCGATGTACAACGCCAGCGACGGCTTGATCCAGCTCGCCGCCTCCTCGACGTCGTCGTGCACGATCACCGGCACCGACGCGGGCACCTCGAAGTCGTCCAGCGTGTGGCGGGCGCCCGGTCGCGCGAAGCCCTCCTCCAGCGCTGCCTTGTAGAAGTCGTTGCTCTTCGGCGAGAAGAACAGCGGCAGCCAGCCGTCGCAGATCTCCGCGGCCAGCGCGACGTTCTTCGGGCCCTCCGCGGCGAGGTGGATCGGGATGTCCTTGCGCAGCGGGTGCACGGTCGGCTTCAGCGGCTTGCCGAGCCCGGCGCCGCCCTTCAGCGGGAGCTGGAAGAACTCGCCGTCCAGCGTCACCGGCGCCTCACGCGCGAGCACCTGCCGCACGATGTTCACGTACTCACGGGTCCGCGCCAGCGGCTTCGGGTACGGCTGCCCGTACCAGCCCTCGACGACCTGGGGACCGGACGCGCCGAGGCCCAGCACGAAACGGCCGCCGGAGAGGTGGTCCAGCGTCAGCGCGCTCATCGCGGTCGCGGTCGGGGTCCGCGCCGACATCTGCACGATGTTGGTGCCGAGCCGGATCCGGCTGGTGGACGAGCCCCACCAGGCCAGCGGGGTGAACGCGTCGGAGCCGTAGGCCTCGGCCGTCCACACCGAGTCGAACCCGAGCTCCTCGGCCTTGAGGACGGCTTCGAGCGCCCCCGGCGTCGGCCCGCTCCCCCAGTAGCCGACGTGGAATCCCAGCTTCACCGTGCCTCCTGCGGTACGTAGTGCTCCGGCTTGCCGCGCTCGGACAGCGGCGGCAGGTTCCTGCTTGGAGTCTCGACCAATGGCGCGTCCGCGGCTACCTCGCCGCGTTCGCGACGCCAGCCCGCACGGGCCCGCGGGTGGTAGCGGCGATCGTGCGGGACGAGCTTGAACAGCGTGTCGATCACCCGGCCGACGCGCCGGTGCCGCCGGGCATCCCGCGAAGTCCAGGTGAACCCGAGCAGGTCGCGGACCTCGGGGTCGTACATCCCGACGGTCAGCCAGACGAAGTTCCGGGCGATCACGCGGGCGACCGGCCGCCACAGCGCGTCCGGCACCCAGCCCGCGAACGGCGGTTTGCCGAGCCCGCGGATGTCGAGAACGTCCCGGGTGGCCTTGTTGTCCTCCAGCACCTCGGCGCACATCTGCTTCCAGTAGCGCTGGAAGTCCTCCCAGCTCTCGGGCACCGGCCGCATGCTCATGTCGTACATCCGCCACCACTGGACGTGCTCGTCGAACAGCCGCCGCTTCCCGGCCTCGTCGATGCCGCCCATGAAGTGCTCGGCGATCAGGATCGTGCTCACGAAGAACGTCGAATGCGCCCAGTAGTAGGTGTCGGGGTCGAGCGCGTGGTAGCGACGTCCTTTGCTGTCGACGCCCTTGATCCGCTCGTGGTAGCCGCGGACCTCCAACGCCGTCTGATGCGCGCGGGCCGTCGAACACCACCCCGCCGATCGGGTAGAGCGAGCGGAACAGGCGCTGCCAGCGCTCCTCGAAGAACTTCGAATGCTGCTCGACGCCGGCGCCGAGCCCGGGGTGCATGTTCTGCATCGACCCGGCCCACAGCCCGATCAGCAGCCCGCGCCAGTCGCCGAAGTACTTCCAGGTCAGGGAGTCGGGTCCCAGTGGTTCCGGCGTCATCGGCGACACTCCTCGGGCGTAGAGACCGACCACGGCTGTTGTCAGGTGTCACAGTCAGGCTATGATCTGACAACGGGCGTAGTCAACTGAGGAGTAACCATGCCGGGGCGGACCTGGGCGGGCACGACGCTCGACGATCGCAAGGCTCAGCGCCGCGAGCAGCTCGTCGCAGCGGGCCTCGACCTGCTGGGCACCGAGGGCAGCGCGGCTGTGAGCGTCCGCGCGGTCTGCCGCCACGCCAAGCTCACCGAGCGGTACTTCTACGAGAGCTTCACCGACCGCGAAGAGCTCGTTGTCGCGATCTACGAACACGTCGGCGAGCAGGCGAAACAGGTCCTCGTGGACGCTGTTCGCGACGCACCGAGCCCGACCCGGCGGGCCGAGGACGCCGTCCGTGCGTTCGTCGAGCTCATCGTGGACGACCCGCGCCGCGGGCGAGTGCTGCTGCTCGCGCCGATCACCGACCCGGCGCTCACCCGCCGCGGCCTGCACCTGCTGCCGGCCTTCGCCGCGCTCGTCGGCGAGCAGCTCTCGCGCGGCGACGAGACCGAGCGGCAGCTGGTGTCGATCGGGCTGGTCGGCGCGCTGAGCAACGTCTTCATCGCCTATCTCGACGGCTCCTTGCGGGTCTCGCGCGAACGGCTGGTGGCGCACTGCGTCCGGCTCGTGCTCGGCGCGGACGACCTCTGACCCGGTCACCCTTCGACGATCACCGCCGAATCCGGCACACTCAACCCGTGCGTACCACTGGGCGGAACGAGGGTGACGGACTGGTCGCGGGCCGGTTCGCCGCGTTGCTCGGCGCGTTCCGCCCCGGGGACGGCGCACTCGGCGTGTCCGAGCTCGCCCGGCGGACCGGGCTGGCCAAGACCACCGTGCACCGGCTCGTCGGGCATCTGGCCGAGACCGGCTTGCTGGAGCGCGAAGGCACGTCCGTGCGCCTGGGGCTGCGGCTGTTCGAAATCGGCCAACTGGCGGTCCGGCGGCCCGGGCTCGTCGAAGCGGCCCGGCCGTACCTCGCCGATCTGCGCGAAGCGAGCCACAACACCGTGCACCTCGCCGTCCTCGAAGGCACCGAGGTCGTCTACCTCGACGTGCTCCGCGGACGGGACGCGCCGAATCTGCCGTCCCGCATCGGCGGCCGTTTTCCCGCGCACGCCACGGGCGTCGGGAAGGCGATCCTCGCGTTTTCCGCGGAATCCGTAGTGGCGCGGGTGATTGACGCCGGATTGCCACGGTTGAGCGCCCGGACGATCACCGCACCCGGCCTGCTCCGTCGTCAGCTTGCCCGGATCCGAGACGAAGGAATCGCCTTCGAACGCGAGGAATCCGGCATCGGCGTCGTCTGCGCGGCCAGCCCGCTGCTGGACGTCGACGGAGTCGCGATCGCCGCCGTCTCGATTTCGGGCTGGGCCAACCGGATGCGGACCGAACGGGTGGCCCCAGCCGTCCGCACGGTCGCACTCGCGTTGACCCGGACACTCTCCGAGTCCACTCCATACAGTGGGAAATAATCATGCGACACAAGACAATCACGATCTCTAGGCCGTCTGGCTGACGTCAACTCCCGCTGCTGGCAAAGCGATCTAGGCCGACTACGATCCGCCCAATGGCCCAGCACAGCTGGGGGGGTACTTTTCCGGGCCACTCCCCCGCGACCCTCATCGGACGCCCGGGCGCCCACCCGGCCGCCGCCCGCCGCCTCCTCTCCCTCGACATTCTCCTCGCGCTCCTCGCCCTGACCGGCGGGCTGCGCGCCGTCTACCTCGCTACCACCGCGCCGTCGCTCCCGGCGGAAGCGGCGAACGTCGCGCACGCCTACGCGATGGGCCACCTGACCTCCTTCACCGACGCCGGCGCCGCCGGGGTGAGCCGGTTCGGCTGGCTGCAACTCGCCGCCTACACCATGGTTTCCGGCGCGTTCGGCCGCGCGGACACCGCGGTCACGGCGGTGCGCGAGACGATGCTGGTCGCCGCCGTCGCGAGCGCCGTTCTCCTGTGGATGCTCGCCCGCCGCCTCGGGCTCACCCGCTGGGCGGCCACCGCCGCCGTGGTCCTGATGGCGGTTTCCCCGCTCGCACTGGGGATCCAGCGCCTCGTCGTGGTCGAGCACATCGCCGTGGTCTGGGCACTGGCCGGGCTGGTGCTGATCACCACCCGCAACGCCAAGCCGTGGCACGACGTCGTGGCCGCGCTCTGCCTGCTGGCCGCGATCCTCACCTCGCCACTGGCGTTGTTCGTGCTGCCCGCGGCGGGCTGGCTGCTGGTGCGCCGGTCGCCGCCGCGCGCGGCACTGGTCGCGGTGCTGCTCAACCTCGGGCTGGGCATCGCGTTCGGCCCCGCAGCCGCGTTCCTGCGCCCGCACCTGGCCGCCGGCGGCGGTCCGCGGGTGATCGACTGGCTGGCGTACGACCCGACGCTCGCGCTGCTGTCGGTCGCGGCGCTGGTCGCCGGGTTGTTCGTGACCGCGCTGCGGCCCCTTTCCGTGTGCGGGCTGCTGCTCGTCGCGGCCCTGTTCGTCCCGGGCCTGCCCGCCACGGCGGCGTTCGCCTTCCTGATTCCGTTGGCACCCTTGCTGATCGCGGGGATCGTCCAGGCGCTGACCCGGCAGCGGCGGCGCCCGGGCCACCTGTGGCTGCCCTCGTCCCGGCGCCGGGCCGGGCTGGTCGCCGCAGCCGCAGTGCTCGTTGCGGTGGTCGCCGCGAGCTGGCTGCACGGGTTCACCGTGCTGCGCCCCGCATCCGACGCCCCCGGCCCGCTCGAGGAAGCGCAGAACTGGTTGCGGGACAACGCTTCCGGCGCCCGACTGCTGGTCGACGACGCCGCCTGGTCCGAGCTCGCCGTGGCGGGCTGGCCGACCGGGATGCTAGGTGCGCCCGCAGCGTGCGCGGACGAGTGCCCGCCGGCCGAGTGGGCCGTGCTCACCGGCGATCCGACCGCCCTGCTATCCCGCTATCCCGCTCTCGGCGGCGCGGTGTTCGGCAGTGCGAAGATCGCCGTCTTCGGGTCGGACGACGGACGCGTCACGATCTCGCGGCTCGGCCTGCCCCCGCTCGACCCGGCCGCACCTTCGGAAGACTCCGCGCGGGCCCACGCCGGGGCCGCGCTCGCCGAATCCACCCGGATCACCTTCGCTGCGGAGGCCGCGGCCGTGCTGCGCGAAGGCCGCGTCGATCCGCGGCTGATCGCCACGATCGCCGCGCTGGCCGCGTTCGGCCAGGTCCGGATCGCCGGCTTCCCGGCCGTGCCGGGTGAAGACGCCGCCGGGCAGCCACGCCGTCGCGTGCTGCTCACCGGTGACGAAGACGGCGCTGCCGCGTACTACACCGGGCAGCGCGACCTGTTCCGCCCCTCGACGGTCACGCGAACCGCCGACGGCGTGCTGGTCACCTACCCGCTGTTCCCGCCGACGGGACTGCTCGTCCCGTTCACCTCCCCCTGATCCCCCTGACGAAAGGCACCTCCTATGCGTACCCGACTCCTGCTCAGACCCGCGGCGGTGATCGCCGCCGCCCTCCTTCCGTTGTCCCTGACCCCGATCGCTTCGGCCACGGTGACCGCACCCGGCCCCGGCGTCGGCTGGATCCGCGTCGGTCACCTCTCGCCGAAAGTGCCGCCCGTCGACATCTACTTCGCGCCCTTCGGACAGGCCGAGAAGGTCGTCATCCGTAAGGCCGGGTACGGCGCGGTGACGCCGTATTCGTCGCTGGATCCCGGCAAGTACACGCTTTCGATGCGCCCCGCGGACGCCGCCGCGAGCACGCCGGCCGCATTGAGCGCGACGATCGACGTCACCGGGCAAACCGCGTACTCGCTGCTGGTCTTCGCGAACGGACCGGACAACTCGCTCAAGGGCGACCTGGTCAAGGACGACCTGACCGCCCCCGCAGCGGGCAAGGGCCGGGTGCGGGTGGTCGAGGGCTCGGCCGCGATCGCCCCGGTGAGCGTCGCCGGTCCGCAGGGGATGTCCCTGGTGAAGGACTCCGCGTACGGCGCGACTTCGCCCTACCAGGACGTCGCCGAAGGCCGGTGGCCGCTGGAGCTCACCGGCGGCACCGTGAAGTCGACCGCGGACGTCGACGTCAAGGCCGGCACGTCGACCACACTGCTGATCACCGAGAATTCCGGGGCGCTGAAGGCGAATCCGATCTCCGACGGCGCTGCGCTGCCGAGCCCGCCGAAGCTCGGCGTCGAGACCGGTGGCGGCGGAACCGCGCCGGGGACGCCGTGGTGGCTGACCTTCGGGGTCCTCGCGGGATTCCTCTTGCTGGCGATGTGGCCGTTGGCGAAGCGCCGGGCGGCCCGTGCGCGCTGAGGCCGTCCTGGTCGCGCTCCTGCTTCTTGGTGGCTGCGCGTCGGTGGTGGCCCCGGTCCCCGCGCTGCCCCCGACACCGGCTTCAGTCGCGCCATCGGCGTCCGGGCCGTTCCCGCTGCCCGCGTCGACGGGGGTCCGGCCGGTCCGGCTGCGGATCCCGGCGATCGGGGTGGACGCGGGCGGACTGGTGCCCTTGGCGTTGAACGCCGACCACGCCCTCCAGGCGCCGGATCGTTTCTCCGACGTCGGCTGGTACGCCACCGGCCCGGCGCCGGGCGACGCGGGACCGGCGGTGATCGCGGCGCACGTCGACTCACGGTCGGGCCCGGCACCGTTCTTCCGGCTGCGCGACCTGCATCCCGGCGACGAGGTGCTGGTGTCGCGTTCGGACGGTGTCGAGGTGCGGTTCGTCGTCGACAACGTCCAGCGATATCCGAAGGACGCCTTCCCCACCGACGCGGTCTACGGCCCGGCGCCGGGCGCGGCGCTGCGGCTGATCACGTGCGGCGGCAGCTTCGACTCTTCGAAACGCTCCTACCGGGACAACATCGTCGTCTACGCCTCCACCCGCTGGAACTAGAGCGCAGCGACGTTCCGCTCGGGACGGCTCGGGCGGCGAAGCGCCGGGACGTCGGCGAGCAAACCGCGCCGCGCGAGCTCCGGTCGGACGCCGTCGCCGAACCAGTACGCCTCCTCCAGGTGCGGGTAGCCGGACAGCACGAACTCCGTCACGCCGACCGAGTGGTACTCCTCGATAAGGTCGGCGACCTCGGCGTGACTGCCGACCAGCGCCGTCCCCGCGCCGCCGCGCACCAGACCGACCCCGGCCCACAGACCCGGGTGAATCTCGAGCCCGCGCACGCCCGCGTCGTGCTTCCCGCCATGTAGCGCGACCATCCGCTGCTGCCCCACGGACTCGCTCGCGGCCAGCTGCGCCTGTGCCTTGGCGACCTGCTCGGGGCTCAGCGCGTCCAGCAGCTTCTGCGCCTCCGCCCAGGCCTCGGCCGACGTGTCACGCGAGATTGTGTGCAGCCGGACGCCGAAGCGGATGTCTCGATCGCCCGCCAGTTCGCGCACCTTGCTGATCTTCTCCGCGACCTGCGCGGGCGGCTCACCCCAGGTCAGGTAGACGTCGGCGTGGCGCGCCGCGACCGGGAGCGCCGCCGGGGACGAACCGCCGAAGTAGATGGGCGGCACCGGATTCGGCGCCGCCAGCGTCGTCGCACCCTCGACCCGAAGATGCTCGCCCTCGAAAGTGAACGGCTCGCCGGACCAAACGCCGCGCACGATGGTCAGGAACTCGTCGGTGCGCGCGTAGCGGGCGTCGTGGTCGTGCCAGTCGCCGAAGCGGCGCTGCTCCACCGCGTCGCCGCCGGTGACGATGTTGAGCAGCACCCGGCCGCCGGACAGCCGCTGGAACGTCCCGGCCATCTGCGCCGCCAGCGTCGGCGAGATGACGCCGGGGCGGAACGCGACCAGGAACTTCAGTTTCTGGGTCTCGCGGATCAGCGCCGCCGTGGTCAGCCAGGCGTCCTCGCACCAGGTGCCGGTCGGGGTCAGCACTCCCTCGAAACCCTGCCGTTCGGCCGCGCGGGCGACCTGGGCCAGGTAGTCGAGGTCGGGATCGCGCTGGGCCGCCGGGCCGGCGGACTTGTTGGCGTGAAAGCGTTCCACGATCGTACGGCCGTCGCCGCTGGTGGGCAGGAACCAATGCAGCTTGACGCTCATCAGCTGTTCCTCGCCTTCTCGAGCTCGGGTGCATAACGCTTGTCGACGAAGGCGGAGAAGTCCACCTTGCCCGGCAACGTCTTGTCGTCGCTGAACGCGTCGGCGAGCTGCTGCTCCGACTGGACCACGGTGTCGTCGAGCGCGGCCGGGAGGTCGCG
>Ga0307507_10012620_pt1 | contig 10408 bp, 2 predicted proteins | sample 7_EM_MG_FD_207223 | JGI IMG/M metagenome (GOLD analysis project Ga0307507, IMG submission 207223) | Populus trichocarpa ectomycorrhiza microbial communities from riparian zone in the Pacific Northwest, United States - 7_EM | ecosystem: Host-associated > Plants > Roots > Unclassified | place... | reverse complement strand
AATTACTATGCAATTTTAATAGAAGCTGTAAAGCGTATATAAAAGTCTAAATCTAAATTATTAGAATTTATTATTAAGTGGTTGTTAAGATATTAAAGTATGAATTTCCTAAATTTTGGTGTATTTTGACGTTGGACACTTGGTGGGTTGGACACTCGGTGGTGGAATACGTTATATACTAAAATGTTATTAATATAAGCAGTATAGAAAACGTCCACGTAAGGTTATAGGGTATTATTTATAAAATATTAAAACAAACTTGGGGCATTTGTAAGGCTAAATAGCGTTACTAAGTATTTAAATAGTCCGTATCTAGTACGGAATGTGGTAAGCTATTTATCTCCCTTTATAATACAGAGGCGGTTAAGTTTTATATAGTAGTAAGCCTTACTTAATTAGTTTAGTGTTTTTTAAATTAATAGGAGCGGGTATTAATTCTTAATAGTAATAGCGTTAAGAGCTTAGTAGTCTATATAGAAGCGTAGACCGCCGCTAAGTTTCTTAATAAAGATTATAGGCATAGCTATAGGCGAAGAGCTTATTCTAATAAATTCTTTACTTAGGCGCTCATCTAAGTACTTTTATAGTACTTTAAGTTTGTTCTGGGATATTCTATATAGGGGTCTAAATCCTAGCTGTTTTCCTTCTTTAAGTATAATCTTATGGTTATATGGTTAGTATTCCACTAACTTATTAGCTTCCTTTTATAAGAATACCTCTAGGTGCTTATGGTGGCATACTAGTACTTTTATAGTAGGGTTAGTGTGCTTTTTTAGTGCTAGGGCTTTTTTAATATTAGCTATTGTAACGGCAAAGATTATATATTTAGGTTTCCTAGCAAGTTATGCTAATAGAATAGCTCCAATTATATAGATATCTAAGGTGTTAAGCGAGCTTAGGTTATCCTTAGTTTCTTATATAGTTTTAGGTTTAGTATTAGGTATGGAGTTAGTGTTAGATTTAGGTTTGGGTTCTTTAAGTATCCTTTTTATAGTAGAATACCAGTTCTTCTGGTACCTTTATATATTAAGCTTAAGCTTCTATTTAGTTTAGGGTGCAGCGGTTAGAGTTAGTTTATATAGTTTAGTGTAATTTCCAGGTTCTTGGTAGATATTAGTAGAATTCTTATATTAGTGAAATTTAGTGAAATTCTTAGGTTGGTGGAATTGGGTGGACTTTTTAGGTATAGGGTAGATATTAGTGGAAATTTTAGACTAGTGGATCCTGGTGGATTTTTTAGATTTTAGTTTAGGGTTTAAGTAGTAAGTTATAAGGCACTTCTGCTTGTAATAGGGGGTGGTAAATAGAAGCTTAAGGTTGTCCTAATTAATAGTTATCTTATATACCTTTATTTAGGGTTATTTAAGAATTACTAGATAACCTAGGATAGTTATAAAGAGCTTAATTAATTCTTTACGGTTTAGGTATTAGAGTTTTAGGGCTGCTATATAAGTAATACGGCCTAAGATAGTATGTTTGCCATTAAATCTAAATATATTAATATGCTGGTTAAGGGGTGTTAGGGTAAATCTATTATCTTACGCAAAGATCTTATTAATAAATCCTATACTGCTAGCTCCTGTATTAATTAGGACTTAAGTGTTAGCCTATTAACCTTTTTACTAAAGACGGTAGTTAATGGTTATACTATAATCCTAAGAGTTAGGTTTTATAATATCTAATATATTTAATAAGATCCTGTAATATAGCTGTTTTAAAAAGTAACTTAACTCTAGGACGTACCTTTTAGTAGTAAGTAGGAAGGGGTTCTTATAAAACATTAGTTGTAACTTTATCCTTATAAGTAGTGCTTACTAGATATAAAGTTAGAGCTAGATAAAGATTAGGGCTAGTAGCTAGAAGATTGGTATGGTAAATGGCTGCTAGTATTAATTATTTATAGATATTTTTAGAAGGGGGCGGAGTAGTAGTTGGAGAGGTAGGAGCTACTTCTATATTTAAAGCAGAGGCCTAGCTTAGTGTATTGTTTTTGTTTAAAGGACCCTAGTAGGGCGTATTCTAGGGTCCTAGTGTTAATATTTATGGCGTTGGGGTGCTTAGGCTAGGATAATAACTTAGTAGACATTTATAGGGTTGTTATATTATATTAAAGAGCGGACTTTGGTGTTAGGCGTAGTATATTATTATACTGTTTATTAATAACATTTGTATAAGCGTTAAGGGCTCCTAGTAGGTCTATACTAATTAGGGAGGCTTTTAGTTTAGGGCTTAAAGATTTAATAAGGCTGTTAATTAGTGTAGAGTTATTTTAGCCTGTTTCCTTCACATAGCAATTAAATTTAAAGAAGTATACTAGAAAACTTTTCTTTTTTTAAGTTATATAGTTTATCTTCCTTTAAACGGTAGCTTGGCGGTTTAGGTTACTCTATATAGCTTTAAGAAGTATAATTAGACTTTATACTAAGTTTGGCTAAAGAGGTTTAATAAGGTTAACTACGTCTCCTCCTAGTCAACTTAGGGCATAGTAGAGTTAGTTAGCTTTAGTTAGGTAACGGTTAGTATTACCAGTTAGCTTATTCTTAAGCCAGCTTAAAAATAACTAAAGCTCTTATTGTTTGCTAGTAAATACTAGAGGGTCTAGTAGTTTTTTAAATTGTTATAATATAGTAGTTGGTTCTACTAGTGGGATAACTATTGTTAGTTTAGGGCTTACGTTCCGTATATTGACTTTTAGTAATAGCAATTGGTTTTAAGGGCTTAGTATAGGCGTCTTAAAGGTGCGGATTTCTTCTTAGAGGGCCTTAATTGTTTTCTGGTGCCATGCTTCTTATTTAGCTTGCTATTAAGCTATAATAGCTTAGTTTTATATAAGGGCATCCATAAAGGACTTTTATATATCTGCTAATTGTTCCTAGAGTGTAGATATAATATTAGCGGCTATTATAGGGGCTTTAAGGTCGTTCTGTATTTTAAATAGGGTAGGGCAGAGTATAGGTTTTTAAGGTTTTAATGCAATATAGTATTACAAAGTAAGTATAAGTGGTAATAATATATAGCGAAGTAGATATTATTAAGCTATATATATAAACTGTATAATAAGGTTAAGATGTTATATAAGGAGAGAAGGTAAGGAAACGGGAAGAAAGGGTATATATTATTAGTTTAGTTGCTTAGTTAATATATATATAGAGCAGAATAGGATTTAAGCAGCAGTCCTGGCAGAACTTGGTAGGATTTAGTAGACTTGGTAGAATATGGCAGAATGTGGTAAATTGCTATTAGATTGCCGTAGATTGCCAGTAGATTGCTATTAGATTGTTATCTTACGATCGGTCTCTTCTTACTACATTAGTGGAAACAAGTGGAAACAAGTAGACGTGTATAAGGTGTCACAGAGGTGTCCCGTAATAATAATATAAGTAGGTATTAGGAAGGCTTTATATAAAGAGTGTGCATATACTAAGCGTAAACTAGATCTACCTAACCTAGCCTCCGCCGTATTTACCGTTAACTCTATAGTATAGGTCGCATATCTATACCTTATATATAGCATATGCTAACAATAAATATAGCTACGATATTGTAGTGAATAGTATATAGATATACGGCTAGGTTTTTACGGCCTAGCTAAGCGTATATTCCATATATATATAGTATCTACATCTCTGCTAATATAGTTATAGTACCGCCACTATGTCTATAATAAGTATAGCGGTACCTATATATATTACTATGCAGTTTACTAGAGGCATATGCTTACTATATATAGTAACTAACCCTTTTACTACTAATATATTAGCTACAGAGTTAATTATAGGGGAGAAGTATATGCCTAGTATATACTATATATATATAACGCTAATATAATATAGCGCTCTAAAGCGTTTTGTTCTCTCTAGTAGCTAGTAGGATATTAGATACCTATATAAGCATAGATAGGTTATATATATACAATATATATATAGTACTAACACTGTATATAGCTATAGCCCTTTAGGGTTAAGAATTTTGGAGTATATAGACGCCTGCACTCTAATTATGTATACTTACTCTATACCTAGCATATATCTAACCTAAGCTAACTAGATACAGTGCCTAGGACTAGGGGTTTACTACCTAATTTAGTAGGCAATTTTATCGCGAGGTAAGAGCACTAGTTTTACTTCTGTATATACGCGCTATACACTAATATATCTATCTATCTATCTATCTATTTATCTATCTATCTACTTATTCCCTCTAAATTTGATTTTAAACCTAAGGGTATTTATAGGCTTAAGGATAGCATATAGGAGGAATAAGTATGGCTACTATTAGGACTACTGCCTAATTTAGAAATAAATACTTATCTCTATATTTAGGAGACTGGTAAAGTCTAACTTTATATAGGCCCTATATATATATTACCAAAACTACTACTTAGTTATATTGCTAGCTTATATATATAAACCCCTAATGTCTTTTACTAACTATAGGCTAATATATGCTTATATTAAGCGTATATTAATAAGAGAGAAATAGCACGTTAGCTTATCTACTCCCTCCACTGGCTTAAAACATAGGGTTAATATTTTACCTATATATATTTAGTATATGCTAACTATATATATAGCGCGGCTTAACCCTACTAAGTAACTGTAAGAAGTCCCCCTTACTATCTACTCACTGCTAAAGGGGTAAGCTTACCTTATATATTCCCTGCATATATATAGCTAATATTTAGTACTAATAAGTAAAAAGATAACGGGCTGTTATAGTAGAGGTAAAAGCTCTAGTAAATTTAGTTCCTTCCTATTATGGGACACCTCCGTAATACCTTACATATATCTATCTATTTCCACCAACGCAGTAAGAAGAGACCGACCGTGAAATAGCAATTTAAAAGCAATCTAATGGCAATCTAGCGGCAATTTACTGTATTCTGCTATATTCTGCCAAGTCTACTAAATTTTATTAAGTTCTGCCAGGACTGCTACTTAAATCCTATTCTGCTCTGTATATGTATTAACTAAATAACTAAATTTATAATATATACCCTTTCTCCCCATTCCCTTACCTTTTCTCCTTATATAATGTCTTAACTTTATTATATAGTTTATATATATAGCTTAATAATACCTACTTCGCTATATATTATTACCGCTTATACTTACTCTGTAATACTACATTGCGTTAACCTTACATACTACCATTTAAAATATAGAATAACCCTAAAGCCCCTATAATAGCCGCTAGCATTATATCCGCACTTTAAGAATAATTAGTAGAGATATAGAAGTCCTTTATAGACGCCCTTGCATAAAACTAAGCCATTTTAACTTAATAATAAGCCGAATAAGAAGTATAACACTAGTAAATAATTAAGACCTTTAAGAAGAAATCTGCACCCTTAAAATGCCTATACTAGGGCCCTAAGACCAAACGCTATCTCTAGAGATAAATACGTGGGATAAGAGTCCTAAACCTATAGTAACTATCTACCTTAAACCAACTACCGTACTATAATAATCTAAATAACTACTAAACTCTCTAATATTTATTAGTAAACAATAAGAACTCTAATTATTTTTAAACTAGCTTAAAAATAAGCCAACTAGTAATGCTAACTAACTCTGCTACGCCCTAAGTTAACTAAGAGGAGATATAGCTAACCTTATTAAACCCCTTTAACCGAACTTAGTATAAAGTCTAGTTGTACTTCTTAAAGCCATATACGGTAACCTAAACTACTAAGCTGCCACTTAGAGGAAGATAAACTATATAGCTTAAAGAATAAAAAGCTTCCTAGTATACTTCTTTAAATTTAACTATTACGCAAAAAAAAAGGCTGAAACGACTCCGCACTAATTAATAGCCTTATTAAGTCCCTAAGCACTAAACTAAAAACCTCCCTAATAGGTGTAGACCTATTAGGAGCCCTTAACGCCTATATAAATATTATTAATAAATGGTATAATAATATACTACGCCTAATACTAAAGTCCGCTCCTTAATACAATATAATAACTCTATAAACGTCTACTAAGTTATTATCTTAGCCTAAGCATCTTAATGCTATAAATATTAACATAGGGACCCTAGGATATATCTTACTAGGGTTCTCTAAATAAGAACAACGCACTAAGCTAGGCCTCTGCTTTAAGTATAGAAGTAGCTCCCATTTCTCTAACTACTGCTTTATCCCTGTACCCTAACGTAATTTATAAACGGTTAATACTAGCAGCCATTTACCGTATCAATCCTCCAGTTACCGTCCCTAATTTTTACCTAGTTTTAGCCCTATATCTAGTAAGTATTACTTATAAGAATAAAGCTATAACTAATACGCTATAAAAACTCTGCCCTATTTACTTCTAAAAGGAAGGTTTTAAAGCCAAGTTACTCTCTAGGACAGCGCTGCCTTAGAATCTTATTAAATACTTTAGATGTTATAAACTCTAACTCTTAGGATTACAGTATAACTGTTAACTGTTATCTTCGGCAGAATAATTAATAGGTTAATACTTAAGTCCTAATTAATATTGTTAGATAATTTGTATTCTCTAAAGGCGTGGGTCACGTGCATGGGTCACGTGTATTGTAAAATCTCTTCGTAGCTTGCAGCCCTAGGGCCCTAAGACATCAGATATTAATTAACGATCAAGTCAAGATTATCAATCATTTAACCTATTTTATCAATAAGCAGCTCTATCTGAATTATCTGACAAATATAGGAGCCAGTGGCATAGGATTTATTAACAAGATCTTCGCGTAAAATAATGGTTTTACTTTAACTCCCCTTACCCTTATCTACACATTTAACCGCCTCCGTATTGCAAAAGGAGATAAATGGCTTACCGTATTCCGTACTAGATATGGACTATTTAAATACTTAATAACGCCGTTTGGCCTTGTAAATGCCCCAAGTTTATTCTAATACTTTATAAATAATACCCTATGACCTTATCTAGACGTTTTCTATACTGCTTATATTAATAACATCCTAGTATATAACAATAACCTAGCTAAATATAAGAAATACGTTAATCTTATCTTAGAAGCCCTATATGGAGCTAGCCTATAATTAGATATAGATAAATACAAGTTTTATAAAACAGAAGTTCTATACCTTAGACTTATTATTTCTATAAATAGTATATAAATAGACCTAAAGAAGATTAAAGTAATTATAAACTAGTAAAAACCTAAGAACATTAAGGATATAAGAGCTTTTATAGGATTTGCTAACTTCTCCGCCCTAGTTTTACCCCTTATAGCTCTAACCTAAAAGATAAAGCCTTTATTTTTAATAAGGAATATAAGAAGGCCTTTACTTACCTAAAAGTTATATTTACTACTGCACCTATACTCTAATACTTTAACTTAAATTAAAAGAGTGTTATAGAAGCTAACTTATCTAACTATGTTACTAAAGGTATTCTGTCCTAGTATAATAAAAAAGAAGTACTGCACCCTATAGTATACTTTTTAAAATAACTAAGTTTAGCTAAATATAACTATAAGATCTATAATAAGGAATTATTAACTATTATTAAATGTTTTAAATAATAGTAACCTAAACTAGAAGGCGCTGGATTTCTAATTAAAGTTCTTAGCAACTATAAGAATCTATAGTACTTTACAACTATAAAACAGCTAAGTTATTGTTAAGCCTACTAGTTAGAATATCTATCTTATTTCTAATTCTTAATTATATACCGCCTAGGCGTTTAAGGTTAAAAACCTAATACCCTAATCTAATATTTATAAGACATACCTATATAGAAAAAAGTATATACCTACCATAATTAAACCCTACTTTGCCATAAGCTATTTAACCCTCCTATTAAAGATGTTATAATATACATCCTTAAAATAACTAATTAATTAATTAAATAGATAATAGTTAATAAATACCCAAATAATAAGTTTATCTAAGAGATGCTTAAGCTAATCCAAGACAGTATTAGACGCTTTAAAAGGATTTCTTTAAGTAAATATAAAGCTTATAGAGACCGCTTATACTATAGAAACCGCCTAGTTATACCTAACCACGATAAACTTAAGCTTAAGCTCCTTAAATATATATACGACCTACTAGTAGCCGGCCACCCAGGCTAAGGAAAAACCCTAAAACTGCTTTAATAAGAATATTACTAGCTAAATATATATAAGGGGTCGTTTGGTTGCAATCTGGAGGCCTTAGATTCAGTTTAGAATAGAGTTAATCTAGAGCTCCAATCTGATTCTAAGGTGACTGTTCGGTTGAATTCCAGTTCAACTTAACTTCAGCCATAGATTTTTTATGTTTCTCTAACCGCCTAAAAAACACGCTAAAACTAGGCGCACTTTACCATATATAGAATCTAAACTGAGGTCTTAGCGTTAGTTTAAATAAAGAGCTGGAAGCTCCTTAGTTAAACTCCAAATCAATCTAAAGGCTTCAGATTGCACACGTCTATGCAACCTATAGAGCCACAGACGCGTGTCAAATCGGGAAGGAACGCGTTCTTTCTGCTAGACTTTCAGTTTAGATTTAAAAGCGTTAGATTGTAACCAAACGACCCCTAATATAATATAAAGGTACATCTCTAGCTGCTATACCTACTAATGAGCTAAAGCTTTATATAAGATATATAACGGCTTTCTAAAGCCACTACCTATTCTAAACCAAAAATAAAAGGATATTTTAATTAACTTTATTATTAAGCTCCCTGTAAGTAAAGGCTGTATAAATATTATAGTAGTTATAGACCGGCTATCTAAGATAAAATACTTAATTGCCTGCCCTAATATATTAGCGTCTACCATAACCTAACTGTTCCTAAACTATATATAGAAACTTTATAGACTCCCTAAAACAATTATCTCTAATAAAGGCAGCTAGTTTATCTCTGTATTTTAGAAAGAACTAACTACCTAACTTTGCATTAAAGTACTGTTGTCTATAGCATACCGCCCGGAAAGGGATAGTTAAATGGAATATATAAATACTATAATGGAACAGTATATTTAGATATATACGTTATATTTATAGGACGACTAGATAGACTAGCTTGCATTTACTAAGTTTACTATAAATAACTCCGTCTTGGAAACTATAAAGGTCTCCCCGTTTCTAGCTAACTACGGCTAGTATCTATAAATAGGTTTAAACCCCTTTAGTAATGTTTCTTACCTAGCTTATTATGCCTTATAAGTTATAGAAGTAAATAAATTTATAAAGAAGATAGAAGAACTATAAGAGTTTCTTACTAATAAAATAATATAGGCCTAATCTATCTATAAAGCCGCAGTAAATAAGAATTAAACCCTAGTACCGGCCTACTAAATTAGTAATTTTATCTGGCTAGATATAAGAAACCTAAATATAAAATAACCTACTAAGAAACTTAATTGGAAGAACGCTGGCCCTTATAAGATTAAAAAGGTTGTCTTTCCTTATGCCTACTAACTAAAGCTCCCTAATACAGTTAAAATCTACCCTATATTCTATACGTTAGTCCTTTACCCTACTTCCTCTATATTAGATACCCTGCCTAGATAAATCTAGGACTCTTCCCTACTAGTTAAAGTAGATAGTAAGGATAAGTACTTTATTAAAAGAGTTAACAATATTAAGTATAATAAACAGAAACGTAAATATATATACCTTATAAAATAGAGAGCCTATAAATTCTTAAATAAATTAAATAATCCATTTTAGGAAGCCCTTTGCCCTAAGGATATATAGGAGACGCTTATAGGGTATATTATTGTAGGCGCCGCTGATATCTAGGCTAAGCATTAATACTATAAAGTCCTTTTGCATAGCCCATACAGTTTTAATGGTAGCAGCGAGTAGTGTAAGTGCTAATAGCGTTAAGCGATTCTTTCTTGCCCCCATTTAGCTTTGTAGTAGTAGGGCGTGTTCCTCTACCGTGTCTGCTATGTGGTCCGCTATAACCTTTTCTAAGATCTTGCTTAGGGTGTTTTCTAAGGCAATAGGGCGGTAGCTTCCTGGGATTAAGTAGTCTGCTTTACCTTCTTTTTGTAAGATAACCGTCGTCGTGGATCTTCCAAGTTATAGGTAGTAGCCTATTGCAAAGTATGCTCTAGCTACGTCTGCAAGCCAAGGTGCTATAAGTGGTCTATAGGTCTTTAGGGCTTTGTTTAGGATCCTATCTGGTCCTAGTACTGTATTGTTTAAGAGGCGGCTGATAGTTCTGGCCATTTCTTTAGTTATTATGTCGCTGTCGACCCTTAGGTAAGTCACCGGTGTTTTACTAGTAATATTGCTAAGGTCTACTAGAGCCGGTTAAGGGAAAAATCTTTCTATAAGGATCTTTGCCTTCTTGTTATTATTACTTGTGGCCTATAGTTCGCCTACTCTTTGTAGGGGTGGTAGGTGTGGATCTTCTACTAGGCGTCCCGCCTTTTTCTTTACCCATTTCGCTATGGTCCAAAGGCCCTTATTATAGGGGAGACT
>Ga0307507_10012619_pt1 | contig 10408 bp, 6 predicted proteins | sample 7_EM_MG_FD_207223 | JGI IMG/M metagenome (GOLD analysis project Ga0307507, IMG submission 207223) | Populus trichocarpa ectomycorrhiza microbial communities from riparian zone in the Pacific Northwest, United States - 7_EM | ecosystem: Host-associated > Plants > Roots > Unclassified | place... | reverse complement strand
TAGAAGAATTAGTTCCAGCAGTTTTTTCATAGCTATTTAGCAATGCCAATTTGCACGGTTTCTTCTCCATACTGCTGCTGATCTGCAGAGATGAATGTTGTTAGGTCCAGTCAAAGCCTTTAAGAAAATAAGAAAATACTCTGCTTAAGGTGAGAATAAACCTTGTAATACTTTTCTTGTCCCAACTTGCTGGAAACAATGATTTAAATACAAATAAAAACTTAACTACTTCGCTAATTAGAAGGACGTGGAACGGCTAGTTGACAGAGAAATAGCCCCCACTAATTGACTTATTCCTTCTAACTTTATTGACCAATTAAAAAAAAACAAATTAAACAAAATCAGCAATTGCCCACAGCTGAATCCTCATAATACGTGTCCCAGCTCAACCCTCATATCTTGGATTCTTGATAGGCACCCTATTAGACCTTCGTGGTTTATCATTGCCCCTGTCTTGAATTAGAACCTTGTCCTCAAGGTTGAAGGACAGAAACTTGTCACGCAGCTCCTGTGCATTTTCCCACGTAGCATCCTCCTTTGACAAGTGTTCCCATTGGACAAGGAGTTCCTCAACAAAAGTAGACCCTTTCCGCACCCATCGGGTTTCCAACACAGCAATAGGTTTTAAAACAAACTCACCATCATCAGTAATGGGAGGCAGTTCTGCGCTGGTGACCGTGGACTCTCCAACTTGCTTCTTGAGAAGTGAAACATGAAAAACAGGGTGTATTCGAGCATCTGTAGGAAGCTGAAGCTTGTAAGCAACCTTTCCCACCTTTTCCTCAACCTTATAAGGACCATAAAAACGGCTGGCCAACTTCTGAGCTGGTCTCCGAAACAGAGATTGTTGGCGATAAGGATGTAGTTTGAGAAAGACTAAATCCCCCACTTGGAAGTTCACGTCCCGTCTTTTGGAATCAGCCCCCTGCTTCATTCGATTAATTGCAGCCTGCAGATTAATTTTGAGCTGACGTAAAAGAGAAGTACGAGAAATCATAGTCTGATCCACCTCGTGCACTGAAGAGGCCCCAATCTGATAATTCGGGATGCTCGGTGGTGGTCGGCCATAGAGAGCTTGAAAAGGAGACATCCCGATAGAGGAATGGAATGTGGTGTTGTACCAAAATTCAGCCCATGCAAGAAAAGAACACCACTTTCGAGGTTGTTGAGAAACAAAACATCGAAGATACTGCTCAACACACCTGTTAACCACCTCCGATTGACCGTCGGTTTGGGGATGATAAGCGGAACTCATGTGCAGCTTTGTCCCTGACATCTTGAAGAATTCACGCCAAAAATGACTGATGAAGATAGGATCCCGGTCACTAATAATGGACTTCGGCATGCCATGAAGCTTGACAATCCCCTCCACAAATTTCTCAGCAACCATTTTGGCCGTGTAAGGATGTGCTAAAGCCAAAAAATGAGCAGATTTGCTTAAACGGTCCACGACCACAAAAATGGTGCTTTTACCATTAGAAGGTGGTAACCCTTCAATGAAATCCATGGTAATATCGTCCCAGATTTGACAAGGAACTGGCAGCGGTTGTAGAAGCCCGGCTGGAGATAAAGTATCAGCCTTATTCTTTTGGCAAACCGTGCAAGAAGCAACATATTGCTGAACCACTCTATGCATGGATGGCCAATAAAATTGTTGCGCCATTCTTTTGTATGTGCGTAACACCCCCGAATGACCTCCAGAAGGTGAATCATGGAATTCCTGTAATAGAAGCTGGACAAGAGTTGAATTAGGGGGAATGACTACTCGGTTATTGTAACACACCAAACCATTCAACCATTTATAGGGAGCTCCCGGATTGGCAGTAGCAAGTTTGCCAATACGGATCATGTAAGGATGCTGGTTGGCTTCCTCCTTGAGAGTCTGCCACAAAGATGCTTGAGGAACAAATAGTGCATTAAGGCTAGGGCTGCCAATTACTCTTGATAAGGCATCAGCGGCAGAATTCTCCTTTCCCGGCTTATAAGTGATTTCGTAGTCATACCCTACTAATTTGGACACCCATTTCTGCTGTTCTGGGGTGACAATGCGCTGCTCCATCAAGTACTTGAGGCTGCAATGATCAGTGTGTATGAAAAATTTCCTGCCCAGCAAGTACGGACGCCACAACCGAATAGCTTGAACAATGGCAAGCATTTCTTTGGCATATGTGGACCATGACAGTTTAGTGACCCCCAATGCTCGGCTCATGAATGCAATGGGTCTCCCGTGCTGAGTTAACACCGCCCCAATACCAGTACCTGAAGCATCAGTTTCAATGACAAAAGGTTCATTAAAATTAGGCATAGCAAGCGTAGGAGTTGAAGTCATCGCTTGCTTCAAGGCAAGGAATGCCGCATCTGCCTCCTCTGTCCACCGAAATAGCCCCTTCTTCAAAAGGTTTGTGAGTGGTCGGGCAATGATTCCATAATTGCGAACAAACTTCCGGTAGTAACCTGTAAGGCCTAAGAACCCTCGCAATTCAGAAACATTAGTTGGGCAGGGCCAATTAAGCATAGATTGAATTTTGCCCTTGTCGGCCTTCACACCTTGGGACGTCACAATGTGACCCAAATACTCCACCTCTTGTTGCCCAAACACACACTTATTCAATTTGATGAAAAACTGATGATGCCTTAATATTTCAAAAGCTGTTTTAACATGTTCAATATGCATGGTCCAATTGGGGCTATAGATTAGAATATCATCAAAGAAAACTAATACAAATTTGCGAAGGTAAGGACGAAATATGGAATTCATGACAGCCTGAAATGTGGAAGGAGCATTACATAACCCAAACGGCATAACTAAATACTCATAATGACCATTGTGTGTGCGAAAGGCAGTTTTGTGGATATCTAAAGGATTGACCCGGACTTGGTGATACCCAGAACGTAAATCAAGTTTAGTAAAGAAAGCAGCCCCATATAATTCATCAAGCATGTCATCGACAGTTGGAATAGGAAATCTATCTTTTATTGTTGCAGCATTTAGGGCTCTATAATCGGTACAAAATCGCCAAGTGCCATCTTTTTTTTTAACTAACAACACAGGAGAAGAAAATGGACTTGTGCTAGATCTAATTAGCCCCAATTTTAACATGTCATGAACTTGCTTTTCAATCTCAGCTTTTTGAAAATAGGCATACCTGTATGGCCGGACATTGATGGGCTCAGTTCCTTCTTTGAGGTTGATGTGGTGGTCTATTTCTCTTTGGGGAGGGAGCTGTTGTGGTTCTTGATGAATGTCCGCAAATTCTTGTAACAATTGTTGCATATCAGGTCGGTTCATCTGTGGTGTTTCTTCCCCAGCCGGCTGTAGACACACAGCAAAAATAGAATTGCCCTGCTTCAGCTCCTTCGACAGTGCTTGAACCTGTATCGGCTGAATTGGTTGATTGCCAATTCCTTCCAATTGATGATGCTGATTCATCCATGAAAACTTCATCGTCATCCTCTTCCAATCACAACCCACCGTTCCCAACTGTTCTAGCCACTGGACTCCCAACACCATATCCAACCCAATTAGTGGTAACGAATAAAGAGTTAAGGTAAATGGAATACCTTGCAATAAGACGTGCACATTGTCAAATCTCCCCTGACACCTTAGCGGAACTCCGTTAGCCACTTTCACAGCAAAGGGTTCAGTGGGCACCACCGGTAAATGCAATATTTCAGCTACCCGTTCATTGATGAAATTGTGGGTTGACCCACTGTCAATAAGCACAATCAATTCATGATGTCCCACTTTGGCCGAGACTCTCATGGTTCTAGCTGTTGACCACCCCGTGAGAGCATGGAGTGAAATTTCAGGTTCCTCATTATCAATCTCATCATCTTCATAACTGCTTTCAAGCAATAACAGCTGCGGCCCCTTACATTTGTGCCCCAATACAAACCTTTCATCACAATTGAAGCAAAGGCCTTGAGCACGCCTTTGTTGCATCTCAGACCATGTTAATCGCTTCATAGGTGATGCAGACTGGGTTTTAAAAGGTGAAGAGACGCCAACAGACCTGGTGAATGGACGATTAGAGACGTCAGTGTGCTTGAATGGTCGATCAGAATTATCAGAGGTTCTGTAGAGTGGCCGATGTGGTTTCTCTTGACGAATCATCTGCTCATCTCTCATCCGTGCCAAACTGATGGCTTCTTTCAAGGACTTTGGCTTAAACATCCGAATTCCATCAGCAATTTCAGGCTTGAGACCACCCATTAAAGTACCCACCAAAGCCTTCGGAGTCCACCCTTGCACTCTGTTTCCCAGCCTCTCAAATTCTTTCTGATATTCCCGTAAGGATCCCGTTTGCCTTATTTTTGATAAAGACTCATCAAAATCTTCGCAATCCGTGGGACCAAAACGAGCCCATAATTCTTCCACAAAAATCTCCCATGATACCTCCTTTTTGTCCTCATGATAAGCCTTGCGTAACCACTGCCACCATTGATTTGCTTCGCCTTCCAAATGAAAAGAAGCCAAAGACACTTTTTGTGCTTCCAAAGTGCCCTGGTATTCAAAAAATTGATCAACACGCGTGAGCCATTCAGTTGGGTCAGTACCAAAATACTTGGGAAATTCGAGCTTAGCCAATTTGGAGGAGAACATTGAGCGGCCACCGTCTGTGGTGTCACGAGATCGCGCACCAAAGGCTTGTCCACTGCGTTCTTGGACATTGCTAGAGTTCGGCTCTTGCCTTGGAAGCAGTACTTCAGAAATTCTGCTAATAGCAGCCTCTAGCTGTTGTAATTTGTCAGTAACACCCAGTTCCATCTTGTTGAAATTGTCTTGAAGTCCCCCAAGAGCTGCTTCTAAATTCTCGATCCTCTCTTTATTGGTAGTCATAGTGTGAAAGCTCTGATACCAATGTTAGGTCCCAGTCAAAGCCTTTAAGAAAATAAGAAAATACTCTGCTTAAGGTGAGAATAAACCTTGTAATACTTTTCTTGTCCTCCACTTGCTGGAAACAATGATTTAAATACAAATAAAAACTTAACTACTTCGCTAATTAGAAGGACGTGGAACGGCTAGTTGACAGAGAAATAGCCCCCACTAATTGACTTATTCCTTCTAACTTTATTGACCAATTCAAAAAAAGCAAATTAAACAAAATCAGCAATTGCCCACAGCTGAATCCTCATAATACGTGTCCCAGCTTAACCCTCATATCTTGGATTCTTGATAGGCACCCTATTAGACCTTCGTGGTTTATCATTTCCCTTCTCGCTGCCAGCCATACCTAGACAGCCCAAACACAGCAGCTCTATTTCCCCCCCTGCACACCGGTCTCCAAAAACGAACACCCCTTTGCCACAGACCTTCCCCTCTTAGTTGCTCCTCTTCCTCACCGAGAACACTGCCTTCCAGTCCTCACCAGACAAATCCTCCCTCTTCCTCCGACTCCTTCCCCACACACGGCTGAACCCCAAATCCAGCCTCACTTCCCGACTCTCTGCTGACCCAACCATTCTCACCGGCCTCCAGTAGCTGCGCAAACACGACAAAAACTCAGCCGTCGGCCACCCCTTTGACATACTGCCGACCATCTAAAACAGAGAAGAAGGTGAAATGAAAAAAGAATAAAAAGAAGGGCTCTGCAGAAGAAACAAATCTGAAAAAGGGAGGACCGAGAGCAGATTTGACAAGGAAAGAAAAATAAAAACCGACTGTTGTTTGTGTGTATTTTTTATTGTTACAGGTGACGGTGATCCTTACAGCTGGCGTAGGAAGATAGAGAAGAAGACGACGTTCCCGATCCACCGGTTTTGTTGTCTTCATCGGCGGCAGTGCATGAACCTACGAATGCATCCTAGAACTGTTCCTGAATTTTTTGGGCTCCATTTTGTAAATTTTAAATTGTTTAATGTAATTTTTATTTAGTTTTTTTGAATTTTTATAATATGTAGTGTGAATGTGAAAAAAGAAAAAAGAAAAAAAATATAGTAAAAGTGAATGTCTATGTTTGTTTTTGTATTTGTTTTATGGATGTTATTTTTTATGAAAGTTTTTTATGATAAAATCGCAAAAAATAAAAAAGAATTTAATATTTTGATTTGCTTACAGTCAAGAATTATGAACTTACATGTAAGTCGTATTTCTAATATCCGATGAAAAGACAAAAGTTTTAAAACTTCTTTAACACATCAAAGCCATGAAGCAGCTTATCTCATGTAGGGTGTGTTAGGGGTGCTAATACCTTCCTTAACCATAACCAGTCCCTTACCCGTAAATCTCTGACAAGACCAGTAGATCCGGGTTTCCTAGTAACCGTCAATGAAATACTAGGTGGCGACTCCCAATGAACCAGTCAACAGAAATGAAAAATTGCCAAAACAGACGTCGCGCAGGTGACGTGTGACAGAATGGCGACTCCACTAGGGAAGATACTATTTCTAACAATATTGGACTAAGCTTTGTGTATTTGATGTGTTTAAGTTTTTGTTTTTTTGTCTCTTTTTTGTTAATGTATTTTCCATGCATTTTGTAGAATTGTCTCATGCATCACATGTCTTTATTTTTGAAAGCACACACAAGCTTCTAGGTTAGGTAGGGAACTAGCGATCTGCCCTATGACTATTGCTCAAGGTTCAGATGCGTAAAACACCCAACTCATATCTGAGTGCCTTCTTGGTAATGGTGGGTATACGTGCCTTAACCATTTCTTGCAACGCCCCTATACTGTCTTTACGAAGATCGTCACTGTGCAGATATGAGATCCTCTTGAGACCAAGTAGAAAACCTACCCATGTTCATATAATGAATAGAACATGTCTTTAGGTTGTAGGTGCTATCTTTATTTACATCAGGGCAAACCCTTCTTGAAGCATCTTGAACTCAAGACTTGTGGGTGATACAATGGTCGTCACTTAGAAAATTTTCATTGTAGAGTTTGGGCAAGAATCAAGATTCTTGTTTCATCATACAAGAGTTACGACCATATGTCACCCCTCGAAAGGCGAGTTCATCATATAGATTACATGCTCATACATTTGTCATGCATGCACCGAGATGAAAAGTAGGTCCCCTACGAGTCTACAACACCTGACTTTGAGCGAAAAAACACGGAAGATGAAGAGTGTGCTCGTCGTAACGTCCATTTTCAAGAAGAGTTGGAGTCTCTGAAGAAAAACTTGACTCGCCTCTAGCTTACTCGAGCAAAACTTAGAAATAACTCTAGGGAAGTTCCTCCCAACCAACCAATCATCTTTGTTCAAACCCCCAATAACGACTCAGCCCGAAGAAATTGGGGGCAAACATGGTCAAGAGCCTCAACACAATCCAGCATGTTTGCAAAAGCTTTTATGGGAACGCTGACTGAAGGGGAATTGCACCACCGTTGCAAAATGGAGCCTATTCTTGTTCTGCCAAAAAAATAACTACCTCTGTTCGATCATGCCTGCAAAACTTCTTGATTTTTTGTTTCAAATTGTTCCAATTTTTGTTGGTAATTTGACTCAAAATTCCATAAGACTTTCCCTATCAAATGAGCCTTTATTGTTAATAAGATCATATGCTTATAACATGCCTTCTTTTTTGTTGCTGTTTCATGCAAATAACACATTGAGCATCCGAACCCGAAATATTATTTATGCACACGCATGATCATAGACGATGAAGGATAGCTCAAACAATTGAGAGATTGAGCTTTAACTTATGTTTTGGGTTTAATTTATATGAACTTTTAGTTGAGGTTTATTAATTTGGCTTTATTTGTTGGGTTTGATTTAATTATTATTGGGTATTTTATTTAGTGGGCCATAAGCCCAGTCGCTTGTTCTAGTTAGGGTTTTAGTATTAATACCCTACTTTTCTAAATGTCAAGGAGTTTTGATGATTAATGAAAATATTACAGACTTTGCATATCTCCAATCATTTTTTTTCTCTTTTTTAGCTTCTTTCTTTCTCTAAAGCTTCTTTCTTTTCTTACTTTAATTCTTATTATTTATTGTCCCGTATCAAATTTGGTATCAGAGACAGGGTTTTAATTGTTCTTACAATTAAACGGTCTACATGTTTATGCTTAACCCTAGATCTGGTTTGATCTAAAAAAAACAAACAAAAACAAAAACATCCTACTATTCTGTTTGGAAAAAAAAGGAAACACTGTTCATCTTTTCCACAAGCAAACAGCCGCCGAAATCAAAATTGTCACTGTTCATCATCAACGACAGCTATCAGCAGCGGCGCCCTTGCCATCAGCGGCGCCTCAGCCAATCACAACAGCAGACCCACCACCACCGAGAAGACCACTACATCATCCCACAGATCCACACCGATTTACTACCTCCAACATAGATCAATAGCACCTCCACAACAGACCTTCGACTTCAGCATCCAAACCAGTGTCACAAACCACCAGTCACAGCCACCCACAAACCCACCACAACTAGCACCGACTGGTGATTCACCGCAGCAAGGGCAACGCAACAGATCTTCGCCTGCCACCATCCATAGTGCCCTCACCTTCAGCAGCGATAATGGATCAACAAGCCCCCGTCCAACAGTGAGATCAAAAACACCATAACCCTTTCCTCGCACCACCGATCCCAAGTAGAATCACAGATCCACTTCTCTTGCGCCGTCGCCGTCAGCAGTGGCAATAAATTACAGAAGGCAACCAGATGAAGGAAACCAGGAAACCAAAGAAAACTCTCGATGCAAAATAAATTAACCCTGCCACGCCAGACATGATCACCCACGTCACTCGCCACGTAAGCAAACTGGCCACATCATCTGCCATGTCAGCAGTCAATTCATCCAGTTTGCCACGTCAGCTCCTGCAAATTCCAGCTTCCTCCCAGCACTCTAGTTAGTGAATCACTCTCCCATATTTGTTGAAGTTTATTTTTTTTGGTTTTTAACTTGTCATTTAAGGTTATTATTAATATTACTTTTGTGCCTAGAAAATTCCGAAAAAAAAATTCTCACCTTACTTTTTATCCGTTAATTTGCTCATTAACCTTTTTTTTTTTATCATTGATATGTATTATCTTATCCTCTTTAATAATTGTGAGTCTTTGCCTTGACATTGTATTTGATTAATAATTTACATTTAAAGGTTTAACATTACATGCTTATAATTTTATTGGTGTAATTTGTTCTTGATTAATCTCCACATTAAAATAAAATAAAATAAAAAAAGAAGATAGGATTAGCTTTATTTTTATATTGTGACTTCATTTGCAAGAACCATTTGTGATCTCAATTTCATTTCTAAGTGAGTGTTGCATGCTTTTGTGTCATGATCATCTAGTGTCCAAGCTTAAGTTTACACTTACCGTGAACTCAACCCTTAGTCATATTCTTATGACCATTTAAAAAGCACTGCAAAATTAGGTGATCAACATGTTTAAAAAAATTGAACCCCAAGAGAGTTTTCGAATAAGGTACTCAAAGACCAATAAATATCACAAGAATAATCATTATGAACAAGTTCACTCTGAGTGCCACCAGTATGACTATCATTTAGGTTACTCTAAACGCGATGACTTTGATGAGCGAGTCTTGAGCCATAACAAAATAGAAGCCCCCACTTTTGATGGTCGTCATGACCCTTGGATATTTGATATGTGGATTAATGATATGGATCGATTTTTTGAGTGACATAACCTGTTTGATAATAGGAAAGTTAGATTTGCTAAGATGAAGCTTATTGGTGAAGCCAAAAATTATTGGAGAGAAGTTGAAGATTGTTTAGAGATGAGAGGTAAACTTCCTATAACTGATTGGATCAAAATGAAACAAAACCTTCAGGAGAAGTACCTACCCCAATCTTATAGGAATAAACTCTTAGACCAATGGAACAATCTAAGACAAGGGAATAAGACTATTAATGAGTATATAACATAGTTTAACGATTACATGATGAGATGTGCTATAAGAGATGAAGCTTATAGCACATCTTATAGGAATAAACTCTTAGACCAATGGAACAATCTAAGACAAGGGAATAAGACTATTAATGAGTATATAACATAGTTTAACGATTACATGATGAGATGTGCTATAAGAGAGAATGAAGCCATGACTTTGCGTAGATTTTATAAAGGCTTGAAAGATGATCTTAGAAGAGAAGTTGTATTTCAAGGTGTATCTACCCTTGACCAAGCTTATACCTTAGTTAAAGACTACACGTTGGTCACAAAGAATCAGTGGAAGAATCGTCAGGACTCTTATAGTATCCTTATTAGGTCCCAATTTAAAAGTAGTGATTCTTTGTTAGGTGCTCCACCCCACAGACCTAACCCTAGTAACTCCCAACTTTATAAGAAAGATAAAGGCAAACGAGTTGTTAATGAAGTGTCTAAGGTGAGTTCAATGGTTAAGTGTACTAATTGTCTAGGTTTTGGTCATATCTCTTTAGATTGTACCTCTAAACCTTTAGTCATCCAAAAATATAAGGATATAGGTAAA
>Ga0307507_10012618_pt1 | contig 10409 bp, 12 predicted proteins | sample 7_EM_MG_FD_207223 | JGI IMG/M metagenome (GOLD analysis project Ga0307507, IMG submission 207223) | Populus trichocarpa ectomycorrhiza microbial communities from riparian zone in the Pacific Northwest, United States - 7_EM | ecosystem: Host-associated > Plants > Roots > Unclassified | place... | reverse complement strand
TTCCCATCAAGGAAATATCAGAATCCCGATGTTACTGTTCATGAGTGGGAAATGAAGCTGAAGATGACATAATATTACCATATTTGGACATGTGCCTGATTATGTAGTTAGTTAGTCCACCCAAAGTCAAGGGGAAAAAAAAATCGACCCTAGGTCTTTTTTTTCAATCCCAGAACCCCCTTGCTGTCCAGTTCCATTCAGTTCTCAGTTCGAACTGCTGAACTGGCAAAAATTCAGCAGGAAGTTGGTACCTGCCCTACTATCCAATGGTGATGGGACTTGCAGTGGGTAAAACACAATAGTCTACATAGATGAACTTCTGGAAGAAAGCAACATGTATTTATTGAGGGTGAACATTCAGGTGTATGGTAGAAAGTGATAGAAAGCAGGCAAAATGGATCTCCACCCCTCCAAAGGTTTTGTAGAATCCAATATAGGTGGTAGAAGATGTGTGTGGTGTAAGATTTGCAATATCTTTGTAAAGCCTAGAATATTTGGAAATTCAGATTCATGTGCATAAAACAAGTGCATGCTTATCAATGAGGCACCATGCTAGTCAAATGATAATTTAAGAACTGGCCACCATCCTGATAATCTAATCCCCTCATTGGCAACACTGTAAAGCCTGCATTTCTCTGACATTCATCATCACAGAACCAATCACCTGCTAGTCTCAACACTGGCCATTATGGATATATACACTATTGGGGTGTAATTATGTACCTATTACCTGATCACACATTCTAAATACAGAATTTCCACATTTTCTCAGATTTTCACTTGATTCTTTGATAGACTCATTCAGGTTGACAAGAGGTATCTTTTGGCTCCCTTTCCAGTTAGTACTTCTTTTTTTCAGGTGCTGAAAATGGCCTTTAGAAGAAAAGCCTCCTCAGGGCCCCAACTTTCACCCAAATTAGTCCATACTGAGGGAAATATAATACAACTACTTATGTGCACAAATTTAAGGGATCTGAGATGCTTTGGGATTTGCCGACCTGCCACGATCAGATTCAGGGTTCTTGGAGGGTCATGGTCCCTTGGAGATCTTGGGGACCCTTTTTGGCATCATCTATCTTATCTAATGTACCTCGTTTATCTAATTCCATCACCCCCTTGTCTCCAATGAGGCACCGAAAAACAAGGACACATTTGTTCTTTTTTCCTCTCACCCTCATCTGCTCCCACCACCTGTTCACCTTCTCTGCTGTCAATGTGGGCATCGCTCTGTCCACGTTTTTTTCTCTTTCTGCCCCCTACTCTGGCTTCTGGCTCAGATTGCCCTCATGCCACCCTCCTCCCACCCTCAAGATGGCACCTTTTTGTCTTCAAAACATTCAAGTTGTCGTCAATGCATGCCCTTTCAGTTTCATGGCCCTCTCCGCCATTTTCTTGTACTCCTTGGTGGACCAAAACCCCCTGCCTTCCCATGTAAGGTCATCTACCATGCTTTTTCCCCTATGTATCTGAAGTCGGTGCTGATGAAGTGTTTCAGATACGTAGGCACTGGCAGGTGGACCAAAGATGCACACCGTGACTGCCCAGAGCGACGTTCCTGCTCTCCCTCTGATGATGGGTGCAGCTTCTTTTCAGATGAGCACGCTTAGCAACTGGGGGCCTCACATTGGCCCCCCTTTCACAAAACCAGCTGCTGAGACATGGCTGTAGGTTATGTTGGCTGTATGCCCCCCCCATTCCGTGCGTTCATTTGTGACTGCCATGCTTGCTCCGATTTCATCAAGTAATGGTAGGGGAAATGTTATGGGTCTACTGGCGCTTGTCAGACTCCCCACCTTTCTTCACTGTCATTGCTCTGATCTCATTGAGTGATGGTAGCAGAAAATTCTGCAGCATTCTCAAGAACAGCAAAGAATGTAAGGGGGAAAATCTGGCCAAAGCCGGCCAGTCAGTTTGATCAATGTTTTCAATCTTCAGTGAGTCCATTGCCTTCACGTTCATCTTTTTCAGGCCCAGTCTAACATTCTTGCTGGTACCTCCTCAAGCACTTCACACTTCTTGGCTATCATTGCCTCCAACGTAGTAGATGGTCATTAGATAAATAACAACTGACAGCTCCTTGTAACTAATACTGGATGTATGGGGACAGTTTTAAACTGACTTGATTGACTGAGAGTGTGATTGCTTGCCCCTGTGTTGCTTCCTCAAGCCTTCATCTTGCTGGTGTAGCATGATTGCTTTTGTGAGTGGAACTAATCCTCTCTTGTGTTCTGGATAGGCAGAACAAAATTCATCCTTGTTCTGCTTGTACCTAATTATGCATGGCTTAGGGAAAATCAGGAAACATTGATGAAAACACCAACCTGTCGATGAACTCCAGCACAACTATCTCCCTCTGGTGGTACTTCATGCTTTGACCAGATTCCTTGAGCCACTTCGGGTCCCAGTCCTTAAGAGGTATGTCCAGTCCTCGACTCCTGTCAGTGTTTTCCCAGTCTTTGACTGCATGCATCCAGGCCCATTCACCATATCCACACCCAATCTTGGGAACAATGTGCCTGGGTCCAGAAAGAATATTGCTGTAGGTATTGTTTTGTTCCTCAAGTCGCATTGCTGATGGCTGATTAATAAAATGTGTAGTTGAACTTGAAAGTCCAACTGGCGGAACTGTTGTGCCAGCTCTGCTGGCTCAGAGCATTGCCAGCTTGGCATGGGCTGACCAAAAAGGGTGCATAGCCCTGTCTTGGTCCAATAAGCACAGGGAACAATGGGCCTGAATTCAGTGGCATCATTCCTGACTGGGTGGCTTGAAAAGGCAGGGGAAGGGCAGGGTGAGCAGGGAAGTTTGTGGATCCATGAGCAATTGTCCACTCAAGCCGCTGTACATGCTCAGAAATGTGTTTTGTGTCCTCGGCTTGCCTTGAGAACCATTCACGGCACTCATATACTGAAATGGGTGCCATCTCTGTATCTTCTCCCATGTGCGATTGGCCCCCAAATGTGTTGATGGGATTCAGTGCATCACTATGATCTTCTTCATATGTATAGAGTTCATCAAGCAAATATCTTATCAATGTGTTGCGCTAATCCATCAGAATAATCAGCAGGAGTATCATGGGGATAAATCATTGCTTACATGTTCACCTTGGGCCCAACCCCCCCACCATTGGATCCAGGCCAAAGTCCAACACTGACCAAGTGGCACAAATTGAAATCGGTACTGAGCACCACCCCGACGAAAGCAGTGAGTAGTGAAATGTTTTGCGCCACTGATCCCTGCTGCTGCCACCATCTGATTGATTTTTTTCTGGATCACAGGCCCAGATATCGGTCGCTCAGGATGAACCAGAATCCCGTTCACACCCAGTGTGGGGAAGATGTAGTTGTCTGGTTGAAGCTTGTGTTTTAAGAGGTGTGTTTTGTAGAATTCTTTCCACTTTAGCATATGTGTGTACATATCAATTGCAGGAGTCTTCAGCTGTGGATGTATATTGTATGTATGACCTGCATGGTCAACAGGTTACTTTTTTAAAACAAAATGTATGGCTGCGATATTGTGGACTCACCATTCAGTCCATGTTCCCCCTTTTTCATCTTCCTTTGCCAGTTCTTCCGATTCTTAAGGCTGACTTTAGAATAGTTTGCAGATGCTGGTGACCTGCCTGGCTGTGGATCTGGTGAGAAGTTGAAATGCTTCGCTTGAAGTTGCACCATCTCACAATTCCTAGGATGGGTATGTAAGTCTGTTGTTATTTCATTACACATCACTCACCACGTCCACAAAGTAAACCCAGTTGTTGTGAAAGCATTGAACAACAATGACCCAGCTTTCAAACCAAGTGCCAGAAGATCCTTCAGCTCTCCATCTTTGGGACATTGCTGCTGCACATAGGCAAGCAGCTTTTTCATATCCTCCATCGTCATTGCTTGGGCATGGGTTTGATCAGCCTCACCATCCTTATTCTTGCATGCATCATGCATGTCTTCAATGGCAGCACTCCGAACAGGGTTGCCAACAAATCGCTTGTTGGCCTCATCAAAATGCCAGTGGCCACAGTAGGTGTCACTATCCCTAATCTCAAAGAGTAAGTTCGACATGCAAGGCAAGTAAATAACATAGAACTTGCATCATGTCATAGTGCTGAATAAATGCAGCATGGATAGCATTGGCTGTCGAGATACCAAGGTCCTCCGTAAAGCACTTGTATGCCATGAACATGGCAATTGTGACAGATGTGCATTTCATGGGGGGTCCTGTGAATGCGGTCAGAAATTCGGGATCCATCATTATGTCTGATTCCTCCCCCTCCTCTTTAGCCTGGCCAATTTTGGTGATATCGTCATCGTCTTCATCTTCTTCATCAATGCTCAACTTCTCACCCTCCTCTGCCTGCCACCATTCCTCAACACGCTCTTGCTCCTCCTGTGCAAAGGTGGCTAGCCACTCTATCCCTCGATGAACATGTCCGTCATAACCATTGGTTGTGCTTTCAGACTTGCCGTGCTTTTTCTTTGCGTTGGTTGCCATCTTTTGGATTGATGCATAGGTTTGTTTTGGTGATGCCTTCTTGGTAGACTTCTTGGAAGGTTTGCTTTTGTTCTTAGAATGCAGAGACATGGCGTAAAAAGGATAACTCAATGATGCACTAGGGCTATAATATATATTGTAGCTTGATCGACGGTGAAACACACATGGGGATCTCACTTAGAGATCCATGTAATGCAGGCGAATAGCATACAAGTACAATAATAAAAGAATACACTAGTCTTCATCACCGGTAAGATCAATATCTACATGAGCTGGGGGAGAGGACAGGTCATTGTCTGAGTTGTCTACCTCAATGATCCCAAGCACCTCCCTCTCCTCCCTTCCATCAGATTCATCCCCGGTAAGATCAATGACCTGTTGAGAATGCTCAAAGGCCATTCTCCCCCCCTCATCTGAGGAGTCGTCAATCTCAATGACATCATCCCAATCCGAATGACCACCACTGATCTCGACACCATCCGAAGTAGCTTTCAGGTGCTTCTGTGATTCACTATTAGAAAGAATCTATGAGGCCATGTCAAAGGTTAAAGTCTAACATATGTCAATGAAGATAAGCACTCACAGGGACATATAGCTCATGTTTGTCAAGCCGTGGTTTTCCAGAAACTCGATGGTATTCATCCACAAGTCCAGCAGCTGCTGAACGGAGAATGGGTCCAGGTACCCAAGCATTTCCAGATTTGTGAGTTGCAGCACTGCAAGATGTCCCAGTGGCTGTGAGTGCAACAGGGGTGACAGAGGGCAGCTAGACTTCAATGTCGTAAGACACGAATGCTGTGGGCAAGTTAATTTTGATGCCCATTTTATGGATGTGCCAAATTGAGTTGACACCCAACCCAGTGTTTCACATTGTTGGTGGCCTGCAATGTGCCTAGAAAATTCAAAAGATAAGCCTCCTTGTGAAGCTCAGACAGAAGGACTTTACCATTGCAAGTTCTTGCACACATTGCCCATTCCATACTTTGGTTGAAAACCTATCAAGGATGTTATCCCAACCAAACAGCTGCTGGCACAGCACAGCTAACACAGCTGTATCTGGAAGCTTTGAAACCCACATCACAGCATCAGGCTTGAAACCTGGGTCATTCTCTGATGTGATCGGGTTAGCATACAATTGAAGGATGGATGGATCAGGAAAATCTTCAGGGATACTAGCTGCCAATGAAGGGTAGCGAGCCCCTAGGATGTCGTCTGGATTGAGAGAAAGTGTGTTTTTAAGATCTTCATGCCAGCTGATGAGAAAAGTTTCCAGCTCATGTTCAGGGAGGCTAAGCATTGCATCATAGAGGGAGCAGGCCAGGTCAGTAGTGGATAATGGCAATGCCTTTGTCATACCACAACCCTTTAATCCAGCCTATTGGTTGATATGAGAAACCATGCATTGGTGGGTGGGTAGGTGTTAGGCTTACTGGATTGTAATCACCTCCTAGCATAATCGCAAGGAAGAGGAGACTTGTATGATTCAAAAACATGGCATCACTGGCCTCTGCAATGTAGATCTCGACACAGTCATGATCAGAGGGATCTTGCAGACTGCAAAAGAGGGTTGCAAGGGGTCAAAATTTGTGAGACAGCTATGAGCATACCTTCTGATTACATGGGTTCCTCCAAAGAGAAAAATATCGCTGTCACTTGTCATCACCATGTCAAAAGCTCCAGTCTTATCAAGATATGCCATCTCTGCCTCAGCTTCAGCTGGAGCCTATGAAGCAATGAGAAACAAAATTAAGATGTGAATTTTAAATAAATCACACATCATGAGAGTAGAATCCAAAATTTTGAATGATTTTCTTGAAGTCTTGGGCAAGGTAATGCTCGGCGGCACTGACAGCAGTATTCCGCTTCTTGGATGGGCACTTTGCACCATCGAACACAAAAACAATGATCACTGGAAGATAGGCAAGGCCAGCAACATGATTGAACAGCAGACAAAGCTCCGCATTCTTGCCCAGTGAGGCCCGTGCTGCTCCCTTCCTTCATACACTTTCTATTGCCCCTTGCACTTCGTACATCCATGTGCTATTTTGCAAGAATTAGTCTAATGAACTGTAGAGCTTGAAACTTACCTAGTGTCAACAGCAATGATGAGGGCACCAGTTGTGTGCTGCCTTGTCTCCCAGCCCTCGCAGACTGCAAACTCTGTAAGGGACTGTTTCTGTGAAATCACAGCAAGAACCTAAGAAAATCATTAACATGACAGACAGGAAATAGTTATCATAGCAACCAACCTTCCAAAGACCAGGAATACCCATGTTGTCGATATATCATGTAGACAAGCCTCCAGCTTACGATGATGTATGATGTCTTGCCTAGTTCTAAAAATATACCACACACTCGCTAAAGACAGGACCAAAGAAAGATTGTAACTAGGGTGAAGGTATCTGCAGGAACATCGACCTCCAGCTACATGACAAGTAAAACAGAATCAACCAAAATCCAAGTGCGATGAGAGCTGTGCATGTGATTCAGTGCCACACGAAAAAAAAAACATCTAGAAGTCTTTGTCAAGAGCACTATAAATGGGTGGAACAGTGAAATGGTCTGCAACAGAGTGGAAGGAGAGGGATGTACAATGTCTTTGATGATTGCACAGTGTTGTCAGTTGTACTTGAGTGGTTGATACCAGCCTCCGACACCTGCTTCTTGTAGAAGTTGGTCTTGCCTTGCAGCAAGATCATGTCCATGAAGTCGAAAGGGTTGGTTTTGTTAAAGTGCTTCTTGTTGCTGAGTGAAACCAACAGGCAGAGAGTGATGAACTCGATGTATCGGCACATCAGGTCTGTGTTCATTTCGATGAGCTCAACAGGTAGTGCATCTGTGGATACAATGTTAATGCAAGACACTTCGCAGGGAAAAAAAATAAACACACCACTTAAGAATTCATGCCCAATTTTCACAGCCTCAACAATGATGTGCTTAACGACCCCAGGGTGGGGATGACACTTCAACTGGCTGAAGAGGAGGCAGGCAAAGTCAGTGTGCATACCCTTGTCATGGCTGATAAGCTTGTTTGAGAAGGTTAAGTCTGGGCATGGGCCCTTGCTTCTTCATCCAGAAGATGGACATGAACATGTTGGAGGAGAAGATGCCCTTGACAGCTGCAAATGCCACAAGATGCTCAGCGAATGTTGACTCTTGGTCCGAGATCCAACTGAGCCCACTCTGCCTTGCGCTTGATACAAGGAATTGTGTTGATGGCGTCAAAGAGATACTCATGCTGGGCTGGGTCCTTGATGTATGAAGCGATGAGAAGGGAGTAGGTCTCGGAGTGGATGTTCTCCATCATAACCCATAGAAGCAATGAGCCTCAGCTGCTTGAACCTTATTCGAAAAGCGCTTGAGCAGGCTCTCACTGACAATACTGTCAGAGGTGGTGAAGGAATCGAGGACATGGGAGATGAAGTGAAGTTTATTGTTGTTCATGTGGTTATTCCAGTTGTGGAGATCTTTCAAAAGGTTCATCTCTTCAGCTGTCCAGAAAGATGCCCTGGCCTTCTTGTACATTTGCCAAATCTAAGGATGGGCTTCAGTATTGACACAACATGAGTACGAGATGGACTGTGTGGCTTACCTTGTTGTACTGTATGGGAAAAAATGCGAATCAGTGCTGGGACTCCTTGAGCAGAGGCTCCTCACCTGATAGCATTCGTGAGGTAGTGATGCCTCAAAGACACAAACTCACGTACTCTCTGGAAGGTCAACCTCTCTGGTGAACTTCTCGCAAAGCTCTTGTAGTTGAGTCTCCTTGTCAACCTCCTCGTTGTCACCAATGGTGTCAGGTAACTCAGGCAACTGCTCATCGTCAGTTCAGTAAGTTTCACCAAGAGCCTCTTGGAGACCTTTGTTGGTGAGTTGAGCGAGAATGCAGCTAGAGCTGCTGTGGCCTAAAGAGTGGTCAGTGGAGGTATATGACATGAGGCAATGCAACGCAAACCTTCTTGTTGGGGGTAGGTGTTCACCTGATAGTGTTCATGAGATGGTGAGGCTTTGAAGCCCCTAGAGAAAATCCACACAGAGGTTGGGACATCCAGCCCATTGGGGAACAAGTTGGATTTAATTTGGATCTTGACCATGTGTTGGAAGATCATGCATGGAAGAGATGGAGCTAGGATGTGAATATTGTGGCTGTTGGTTTGGACGAGAGGGGTGAAAAAAGGAGGCGGAGGGCTGGATACCACCAAAATGGGTTGAACTTATGTGTATGGGGTGAGGAATCAGTGTGCTTGCTGATGTTGGGGAATTAGGTAGTGAAATGTCCCCAGGTGCGTGTCTGGATACAGATGAAAGCCTGTGAGTGTGTATAGTAGGGATTGTTGAACCAGAAATACTTGTGACAGTGGCTCCTACCTGACACAGGGGCATGAAGCATCATCTGTAATGGAAGTTGAGAGCCTGTGGATCTGCACTTAGGGTTTGTGTTAAAAGTCTGCTGGATCGAGGGCAAGAAAGACAAGGAGTGTGGAATCATAAGGTTGGCTAATTCAGAGATTGGATGGCATGAGAAGATTGCCTTTGTTGTTGCTAGCTCTCATTGGTTTTGGTGTTGTGGTCCTAGTTGGGAGTGATAAACAATCAACAGATTTTTGAAACTCTGCCTCAATTTCAGTACCATCTCCACTCACGTCCTTTCATGCAACTCGATTACTTTGACTTCCAGCTCATGTGTATGGATAGAAAATGCTTTAGAAAACATATAATACATCATAGTTGTTCTTTCAGTTTTAATCTTCTATTCTGACAAAATATTTAACCCTCCCATGAGTCCTCTCATGTTCTGAATATGACGGGGTTGAGTTAAGTTGAAGAAAGCTTAAATTTGGCTTAAATTTTCGGAAATTTAAGCAGAATTTAACAGATCATCAATTCCGCTCCGTTGCATCCTTATTTCCAGTGGCAATGATTAGTATGAATATCATCACGACCTCTAAGCACAACCCACTTCATCTCAGAAATCTCTACCCTCTTACACCTCCTCGGCTAAGTGTAGACAGTGCTTGTATTTAACATTTGACACAATTTTATATGCATTGCCCAGGCCAAATTTCAACATCCAATGGATCCACAAATTTTTCGTCAACACACCATTGCTTGCCAGAGTACAACTGACTGGGTATCAAACATTAAACAAAAAAAATCAAGAGTCATGGCTGAAAAGTGTTCTCCAAGTCTTATAATATTGGTTGCTCAGGACAACAGCTCTGAGACAATAGGCATATGATTATTTTACTTGCAGAGTACATATTGATTCACTCAGCCTAAAGATGAGGATACTAAGAAAAAAATCTGCCACTGTCACAGCTGGCAAGATTTTTTTTTTGGCAATCTGAAACTTGAGCACTTGAGCACTATGCATTACACATGTCTGGATGGATACAAACCCTGACGGCGATATCCAGGGTAGCATGTTGTGGACACAAAAGGTTAGTATGGTAGCGGCATGCTGGGCAACAGCTCTTCTGTGCATATGCTTGGATCATCTTCTTGCCCAATGAAAGGAACAATGGACTTTTGAGTTAAGAAGGTAGGCCTGGCATTGTGGACAAAGTAAAGTCGAATGTATCAAAGATCTTGAGAAGATCTAAGGGTCTTCACACTCACACATCAACACAGGTACACAGCGTCTCCCTGCACCACTGATCGGTTAATGCTCGCTTGCCAGTTTGCCCTCAAGTAAGTATCTTGCTGAATTGGATCACTGCAAGATCCTCATGGACTTTCTGGGTCCTTGAATTTAACAGAATTTAAGGGGTCCCTTGAATTTGGGTGAAAAACCTGACATAATGTAAAAGAATACACAACTATGTTTACACTACAATAAATTCTCAGAAAGAACCAGAAAATGATGCATGGTCCATTCTTTTTGCACACCTCTATACCATACACATCTGTGAGTACCAAAAAT